>Ga0207086_1073_pt2 | contig 20255 bp, 17 predicted proteins | sample Alteio_BWMinHeat_54_FD_153540 | JGI IMG/M metagenome (GOLD analysis project Ga0207086, IMG submission 153540) | Enriched cells from forest soil in Barre Woods Harvard Forest LTER site, Petersham, Massachusetts, United States -... | ecosystem: Environmental > Terrestrial > Soil > Temperate forest >... | reverse complement strand
CAGGAATATTAAGACAGCCTATTTATCCCTGACACGCGGAGACGGGGGGCAGAATATACTGGGTTCTGAGCAAGGCCCTGCACTGGGTTTGATACGCACCCATGAGCTTATGGAAGCCCGAAAACTGGATGGCGCCGAACAATATTTTACAAGGGCTATTGATTTTGGTTTTTCTAAAACTTCAGATGAGACCTTTAAACACTGGAATAAATACCTGCTTACCTATGATGTATGCTGGGCCATAAGGAAATTGAGGCCCGATGTGGTGATATGCCGTTTCCCGCCTACGGCACAGGCAGGCCATGGGCATCATGCTGCATCTGCTATACTGGCTGCTGATGCCTATAAAGTTTGCGGCAACAAATTGCAATACACGGAACAATTAAAATATTACCCGGCATGGCAGCCAAAGCGTTTGTTGTTCAATGCTTTCAGGTTTGGCAGTTTTAATACAACAACAGAGGATATGTTCAAACTGCAGGTAGGCCAATATTTGCCTGCCATGGGTATGGGCGTAGGGGAACTGGCGGGCATGAGCCGCTCTGTGCACAAAAGCCAGGGAGCCGGCACCCCCAGCACACCGGGCGTACAAAATGAATATTTCAAATTAGTAGCCGGAGATAGTATTTCCACTTCATTGTTCGATGGTATTGATATTACCTGGGGAAGAGTAAACCGAAAAGATATAGCTGAAGATATACAAGTCATACTGAACGATTATAATTACCGGCATCCTGACGCAAGCCTGCCGGCTTTACTAAAACTTCGTAAAAAAATAGAGTCTGTAGGCGATGATTACTGGCGTGTGGAAAAACTGGAAGAACTGGACCGTGCCATTTTGAATTGTTCCGGTTTTATGGTAGAACTGTATGCCAAACAGGCCCAGGCTATCAAAGGCGAGACCCTGCCTTTTACACTGCATGTTATTGCGCGCTCAGAAATGTCTGTAACATTAAAGTACATACAATGGCCTGCCGGAGATAGCCTGATGAATCTGAATATAAATAAGGACTCCCTTTTTTCTTTTGATCATGCCATTACTATTCCGGCCAATACGCCAATTATAGAGCCCTATTGGCTTTCTCAGCCTGTGTCCAATCGCGATATTTATCCACTGCCTTACGATACTTTACTCGGATTGCCGGAAACGCCTAATACTCTTAATACATGGCTTACTTTAAAGATAGGAGATGAATTATTTAAAGTGCCTGTGCCACTATCCTATAAAAAATTAGACCCTGTAAGAGGTGATGTGGTAGAACAGTTAAGAATTGTACCCGATATTACACTTGAATTCACCAATACCCTCCTGGTTGCAGAAGCCGACGGCTCAGTACATACCACTATTCGCATTCATCCTTTTAAAAACATACAGAACGCCACACTTTTTGTTTATACTGATACAGGAAATGAAAAGAAAATACCAAACCTGGATCTCCACGCATCAAATGACACGAGTATTGAAATAAATTTCTCTGCAGCCGAAACAAAACAGATAAGCAAGGGCGATTTCTTTCTTTCAGCAGAGATAAGGACTGGAGACAAAATATTCAATAAATCGCAAAAACTGATTCAATACAATCATATTCCCACATTACAATATTTTAACCCTGCCTATACTAAAGTATTGCGTAAGAATTGGAAATGCACTGCGAAACATATAGGCTATATAGAAGGTGCGGGCGATTACACCCTTACTTTCTTGCGCCTTGCAGGGCTGGATGTGGATGTGCTGAAGGATGCTGACTTTGCAAATGCACAAAAATTAAAAAAGTACGATGCTATAATAACAGGCGTGCGCGCTGTGAACGTGGAGAAGAAAATGGCTGCCTGGTTGCCGGTATTATTCAAATATGCGGAGAATGGCGGTACGCTTATAATGCAGTACAATACCCTACAGGACCTGTCAACCACAAAGCTCGGCCCTTATCCTTTTACCCTTAGTAATGAAAGGGTAACGGAAGAAGACGCTAAGGTTAATTTTCTTGCTCCGAAACATAAGCTACTCAACTACCCTAATAAAATTACAGATACTGACTTTGCAGACTGGGTACAGGAGCGTGGCCTCTACTTCCCCACCAAATGGGACAGCACCAAATACCAGCCCCTATTCCGCATGAATGATATGGGCGAAAAGCCATCTGACGGTTCTACGCTCTATGCTAAAGTTGGCAAAGGGAACTATATCTATACCTCTTTATCCTTTTTCAGGCAATTACCCAGTGGTAACAAAGGCGCAATACGTCTATTGATGAATATGCTGAGTGTGGGAAAGTAGCCCAAGGAAGCAGCAATCCCATTATCTTCACATCCATGCTCACTTACAACCAGGCTTATTATGAATTAGTGAATAAACTGCGATCATTATACGATGAGCGGGAAGCTACCGCTATCGCCCACGAAGTACTACAGTTCATTACAGGTTTAGACAAGATTCGGAGGTTGATGGATAAAAACCTCCAACTTACTGAATCACAACAAGTGCAATTTGATAGTATGCTTGCGGCCCTTCTCAAGTGCAAGCCTTTACAATACGTATTGGGACACGCATGGTTTATGAACAGAGAGTATATGGTAAATGAGCAGGTATTGATTCCCCGCCCTGAAACGGAAGAACTGGTGCAATGGATCATAGATGAGTGGAAAAATGAAAAAACGACTTTCTCTATATTGGATATTGGCACCGGGAGCGGCTGTATCCCTATCTCATTGAAACTTGCTTTGCCCACTGCAAATATTAGCAGTTGGGATGTAAGCAGCGGAGCTATAAACGTAGCCAAAGAAAATGCAAAAGCATTGGGCGCATCTATAGAATTTTCGGAACTGGATTTTTTACAGGAATCAGAATGGGCTAAACTTGGTACTTATGATATTATTGTGTCCAATCCTCCCTATATCACAATTTCAGAAAAAGATGACCTACATAGCAATGTGACGGATTATGAGCCTTCTCTTGCTCTCTTTGTTAGCAATAGTGATCCTTTGCAATTTTATAAAGCCATTGCACAATTTGGCTTGTACCATTTAAACCCGGGTGGCGACATTTACTGTGAATTGCACAGGGACTATGCTGAAAAAGCTAAAAACTTATTTGAAGAAAGGGGGTATAAAAATGTGGAAATGCGAAAGGATATTCATGGAAATTGGAGGATGCTGAAGGCTGGTTGATTGGTTAACCGGTTAATTAGTTGATTTTATTAACACACATTAAGTGTCTGACGCCTTGGAAGCGTCTGACACTTAAAAACAAAAAGGGCCGATCGCTCAGCCCTCCTATTATTATTACTAACAGTTTATTATGCCTTTTTTGTTTTCTTAGTATGTGCTTTTTCTTCAGTAGTATCTTCTGTTTCAATCTCCAGCATTTTTTCTAACTGGCGAACTTGTTTCTTAAGATCATAAATGGTCTTATATATTTCGTCCATTTCGCTGCGTGTTGCCACAGGAATACCCACCATAAGTTTCTCCATCTGGTTTTCCATTTCCTTACGCAGTGTTAATTGCATAGCACTTACTTCTGCCATCAGCTTGCTGTAATCTTCACTTTCAAAAAGAGAAACGAAAGTTTTATCGCTGATGCCCAGCCACTCCTGGTAAAGAGCCATCATACTGTTCACTTCAACGCCTTTTTCCATTTTGCTAACAACATTCTCAGCCAGTTTATCCATAACCTTAGAACCCTGAGTGTAGATCATGTACTGCAATTCTGAATTCTTAATATTATAAACCATGATGCGGTTTGCAATATCATTCCACTCTGCCATTGCTTTTGTATGCTGGTTAGGCGTCATCATTTTAGTAAGCGGGCCAAATGCGTTGTTCATCATGCTGCTAAAAGCATTATAACCATTCAGTACATTGCCAAACATTTCAGAAGCATTGAACCCCGGAACAGTATTCATCATACCACGCATTTGCTGGTAGTTGTTCACGCCAAACTGACTCATTTGCTTCATTTCCTTATTCATCATATCAGTCATGTTTTGTACATACTGACGTGAGTTTTCAGGCATAAAACCAAAATATTTATCCATCATGTCTTTGTACTGTGCAGGGTCTGCCCATTGTTTGTACATTTCCATTGTAAAATTCTTTTCCTGGATAGATTTCCACATAGGAGCCCACATCTCAGAGAAACGAGTAAAACCTTCAGCAGTATTTACCATATTACGGTAAGCATCCTGAACAGTACCTGCCTGGAAATTCTTCTGCCAGTCAGCAAAATTGTTGTTCAGTATATCATGATATTGGCTAAACATTTTATTCCAGTTTTCAGAAGCGCCTTTCCATGTATCCTGGCTAAAAGGATTCATGTTCTGCATTTGATTTTGGAATTGGCCGAACTGGTTCATCCAGTTATTGCTTTGTGACATATTGTTGCTCCAGGTGTTCCACTGGTTCATCCAGTTGTTCATTTGGTTCATTGGGTTACCATCAGTGGCAGATGCTGTATTATTTTTCATCCAGCTCTGATTCATTTCCCACATTTGCTTTGTCCAGTTCATTTGTGTATTTAACCAGTTCTGGTAGAAATCATTCATTTTAGATGTATTTTCTTTAACTGTTTCTGTAGCAGTAGTTGCTTTTTCAGTTGTTTTAGAAAAAATGTTTTTCTGATCTTCCAGCCAGTTTTTATACCACTCAGTTCCTTTCTGGATAGTATCATTTAAAATAGTATTCTCGTTAGTGATCTTTTTAGTGTTCTCCACTATAGTATCCACCACTTTTTTTTGAGCTTCCACCATGCTATCCACGATGTTATTGCCCTCTTTGTTAGCCATATAATTTGTTTTTTATGCGTTTAAAAAATTTGTGTCTCTTTTATTTTTGCGAAATGGAATTTTGTCTATATTAGCAAATCATTACTCCTGTAATAACTAATCATTAAATTAAAATAGCTATTTTTTGCTATTTGTTCCCATTCGCGCCGCAAAGATACTCAGCTTATATTAAGCAATTGTGAAAACTTTGTTATAGGGCGCTCATCTAACAATTAATTAACGCTGTAAAATTAGTAAACTCAAGAACAAAAAACCATAAAAATTAATATGATTTTTATCATAAAAGACAGTGCTTTTTTGTATTGGCATGAGTATCAATGATAATTCCCTTAATTTGCGGCGTTCAAAAAAATATTTTATGCTTAAAATTGGAGACGAGTTCCGTCATAAATTCAGTTATACACAGGATGATGTAAACACTTATGCCCGTGTGAGCGGCGATGTGAATCCTTTGCATATAGATGCTGAGGCCGGTAAAGCCAGTATGTTCGGGCGCAATATCATTCATGGCTTCCTGGGAGCCTCTGTATTTACCAAAATATTTGGCGCTTTATGGTATGCAGATGGCCATGTATATCTTAGCCAGAACATAAAATGGCTGAAACCCATGTTCGTAGATACAGAATACGAGGCAGTGGTAAAAGTGAAAGAGATTTTCCCCGAAAAAAACCGCATTCTTTATGAATGTGCAGTGTATGATGTAAAGACTGGAGAACAAACTATTACAGGAGAGGCTATGCTGCTGAATAAAAAGCAGTACATCTGGAACTCGAATTAGTCGAATTTGTGGAATTAACAGGATAGTAAAGCACCTGTTTTTGCAGGTGCTTTACTATCCTTATAACCAAAAAAGTTCCTTTAGGGATTTAGGGTTCCAACCATATCTTCAGGCCTCACCCATTCATCAAATTGTTCAGCAGTAACATAGCCCAAGTCAATAGCTGTTTGCTTTAAGGTCTTGCCTTGTTTGTGGGCGGTTTGGGCGATTTCTGCCGCTTTGTAATAACCTATTTTGGTGTTCAATGCTGTTACCAGCATAAGGGAGTTATTCAGGTGTTTGGCAATGTTTGCTTCTATAGGTTCCAGGCCTTCTGCACATTTATCATTAAAAGATGTGCAGCCATCCCCTATCAGCCTTGCGCTATGCAGAAAATTATAGATCATCACTGGCTTAAAGACATTCAGTTCAAAATGGCCTGTGGCGCCCCCTATGTTTATGGCTACATCATTGCCCATCACCTGTGCAGCTATCATGGTCAGGGTTTCACATTGGGTTGGATTCACTTTGCCGGGCATAATGGAAGAACCGGGCTCATTATCGGGAATATGAATCTCCCCTATTCCGCTACGCGGGCCTGAGCTTAGCATTCGGATATCATTGGCAATTTTCATCAGGCTGACCGCAACTGTCTTCAGTGCGCCATGTGCTTCAACAATAGCATCGTGAGCGGCGAGGCTCTCAAATTTATTCTCTGCTGTAATAAAAGGTAAACCTGTTAAATCAGCTATTTGTTTTGCAACTTTTTTATCATAGCCATTTGGTGTGTTAATACCAGTGCCCACAGCAGTGCCACCCAATGCCAATTCGCTAAGATGCGCTAAGCTGTTATTGATAGCCCTCAAGCCATGGTCTAATTGAGAAACATAGCCACTAATTTCCTGTCCCAGGGTGAGTGGGGTTGCGTCCATAAAATGGGTACGGCCGATCTTCACAACATGCATAAAATCCTTCGATTTTTTTGCGAGGGTATCGCGCAATTTCTTAATTCCCGGTATGGTTATATCAAACAGCATTTTGTAAGCCGCTATATGCATAGCCGTAGGGAAAGTATCGTTGGATGATTGCGACTTATTTACATCATCATTGGGGTGAATGAATTTTTCCTTGTCAGTCAGTTGTCCGCCATTCAGCACATGAGCGCGGTATGCCACCACCTCATTTACATTCATATTGGATTGCGTACCCGAGCCTGTTTGCCATACTACTAAGGGAAATTCCTTATCCAGTTTTCCTTCCAGAATTTCATCACAAACACGGCCTATCAAGTCGCATTTTTCTTTAGGCAACACACCGAGTTCCGTATTAGTAAGTGCAGCCGCCTTTTTCAGGTAGGCAAATGCTTTTATTATTTCTTTGGGCATCCTGTTGATGTCCTGTGCAATTTTAAAATTCTCGATAGAACGCTGAGTTTGCGCGCCATAGAAAGCATCCGTTGGAACTTTTACTTCGCCCATAGTATCTTTCTCAATACGATAATCCATAATAATTGAAGATTGTAAATTGAAAATAGTATTAACGGGTCAAAGGTAATCGTGGAAATTGACAATATGGCTATTAAAAATCATTAAAAAATGTTGAAATTTTTACTAATATTCCTGTTTTTATAGTGCTACAACATCCAGGAAATAAAACCCTGTATCCCAGCCACCGTCGGAACTATCAGCAGGAGCATATTTTTTATAAACAATTTCTCCGGTTTTTATATTTATAGGGGATGAGAAATAAGGGGCATTATAGACAAAAGAATGATATTCACCATTTTCACCACAGGCATCTATATTCTCGGGTAAGTCATTTAGAAAATTGGCATCAATTTTTCTCCCTAAAAATTCCTTTCCGAGATACTTATCATTCACGCAAACAATTATTGCTTCAATTCCCGTTGCCTCTACCATACTTACCAATTCCTTAGTATCTTTTTTCCATAATGGAAATATGGCGTTCAGGCCAATTTTTGCAAGCTGTTGTTCCCGGTATTTCTTCAGGTCTTCCAAAAAAATATCACCATAGGCTGCCGTTGTAATGCCTTCGTTTTGCAGTTGGGTAAGAATATTTTGCATAGCTGATTTGTAGACCTCATCATCCGGACTTGCAGGCAATTTTACTTTTGTTAAGGGCAATCCCATTCTTTCTGCCTGCATATCCAAAAGCTCTTCTCTTATTCCATGCATAAATACCCGCTTATATTCTTCACTTAAGGTTGTAAGGAGGTGGGTTACTTTATAGGCAGGGTTCTGCAAAAGCAGGTGGTAAGCCAGGGCGGCATCTTTTCCGGAACTCCAGTTTAATACAGTTTTGAACTGATTGTCGTATAATTGCTCTACCATTTCAATACAAAAGAATGTAATTTGCCTCATTCTTTAAAATGATCCTTATGCAATATGCTATAATAACGGGTGGCACACAGGGTATTGGCAAGGCTATTGCTGAAAAACTTTTAGCAGAGGGTTTTTCTGTAGCTATATGCGCCAGAAGCAATGACGACTTACAAAAGCTTGAAAATAAATGGGATGAGCAGTACCCTTCTCAACCAGTCATTTGCTACCAGACAGATCTTGGCAAAAAAAATGAAGTTCTGGCTTTTGCAGACACTGTATTAAATAAGTTTCCTCAAATAGATATACTTGTAAATAATGCTGGCATTTTTCTACCCGGCATGTTGGCAGATGAACCTGACGGCCAGCTTGAAACTTTAATGTCCGTTCAACTTTTCAGCGCTTATTACCTGACTCGTTCTGTATTGGCAGGGATGAAAAAAAATCAAAGCGGCCATATTTTTAATATGTGTTCTACCGCAAGTTTACAAGCTTACCCAAGGGGTGGCTCTTATGGCATTACTAAATATGCTTTACTGGGTTTCTCAGAAAACTTACGCGAAGAGTTAAAACCTTTTAACATAAAAGTGACCTCCATTTTCCCCGGCGCAACAAATACGCGCTCATGGGCGGACAGTGGCGTTGCTGCAGACAGGATGATGCAGGCCGGCGATATAGCGGATATAGTTTGGGCATCCTGGTCCTTATCAAAACAAACCTGCGTAGAGAGCATAGTGGTGCGCCCTGTGAAGGGAGATATTTAGCTTCTTTTTAACGTAGCTTTAACCAGCCTATAATAGCATAGTGCCATTGTGAGATTTAATTTTGTGCAGAGTAGAAAATGGCAAAAAGAATTTACATTTGGCGTTATAGCTTTATAAGCCTGCTGTTATTGGCATGTAGCTGCTATTGTTCATTAGCACAAAACGGTGTTTTTTCTCTTGGCGCCAATACAAATAAAATGGGCGTAAAAGACCAGGTGCAGGTAACTTTTACCATCAAGGATATTCCCAACGTAAATAATTTTTATCCTGTAGGCCTGGATGCTGATTTTAATATCCTTGGCGGGCCTTATCAAAGCAATAATATCTCTATCATCAATAACCAACAATCTTCAAGTACTTCTATCAGTTATATCCTGCAACCAAAACATGAGGGCAACCTTACTATACATCCCGGTGTTGCAAAAGATGCCGCGGGACATTCTTTCCAGTCAAACCCTTTAACAATACAAGTAGTCCCCGGCAGCCTTGCAGCACAACAGCAAAGACGACAGTCAAATAATTATGATCCTTTCGGGGGCAGCGATCCTTTTGATCCCGACCCATTCGGACAAATGCTCCGCCAACGCCAGCAACGTGCGCAGCAACTTCAACATGGGCAGCAACAGCCACAAGCCCAAGCTACATCTCCTGTAGATGAAAAAGACCTGAACAAAGACATTTTCATTAAAGTTACTGTTGACAAGAGCAAAGTACATGTGGGCGAACAGATCACTACCAGCTACAAGCTCTATTCCCGTATTCCTATGCAGGTATCTATTTCCAAATTACCTTCATTAAACGGATTCTGGACGCAGGATTTTGAGATTCCCAAGACCCCCAAGCCACAGGAGGAGATCGTGAACGGCAAAAAATACCAGGTCTTTCTCTTAAAAAAATCAGCTCTTTTCCCGCAGGAAACAGGCAGCCTAGAATTAGATCCTGCTGAAGCGGAGGGTAATGCCCGCATCATTCAGCAAGTACGTCAGCGCAATCCTTTTGCAGATATGTTAGATGATCCTGCTTTCAGGAATATGGGTAGCCTTATGATGAGCGACCCTCTCTTTAATAGCGACTTCTTCAGCACCCTTGCCTATCGGGATATACCTGTACATTTAAAAAGCTCTCCTGTAAAAATTACTGTTACATCATTGCCGGAAAAAGGGAAGCCTGCAGATTTCAGCGGCGCTGTCGGTAATTTTACTATATCCGACAAAATTAAACCTGCCAAATGGCCTTGATACTTATGACCCGCAAGTAAAAGACACCATCACCGGCCGTAGTACAACCATCAGTGGCTCTAAGATCATAAGCTACACTATTACACCCCACACTCCCGGCGATTACGAAATACAGGCCATCCCGTTTTCTTATTATAACCCTGAAAGCGGCGAATATGTTTCTTTAAAAACGCAAGCCTTAAAAATACATGTTACAGCAGGCAAACACTACAACCCTAATATTGTAACCAATAACCCCAATATCGCCTTAAAAGATATTCACAATATCACTACACAACCTATAAAAAAACTTGACTTGAACAGCAAACCTCTATTATTCAGTCCGGTTTACTGGTCTATATATGGGTTCTTATTATTTGCTCTCGTTGGCGCTTCGGTATGGAAAAGCCGCGATGAAGAACTGTCAAAAAATACTGTTTTATTGCGCAATAAAAGGGCAAATAAAATTGCATTAAAACGGCTGACGACTGCTAAGAAATTATTGACCGCAAACAATCGCAAACCATTCTATGAAGAGATCTCTAAAGCTACCTGGCTCTATTTAAGCGATAAACTGAACATTCCGCTTTCATCATTGTCACGCGAAAGTGCTCAAACTGCACTTGTACAACAAAAAGTACACCAACCACTATTAAGCCAACTTGAAAATGTGATCAGCGAATGTGAAATTGCCTTGTACGCTCAAACTGGCGGAACTAAAGAAATGCAGCATACTTACCAGGAAGCAGTGGATGTGATCAGTAAACTGGAGGAAATCGTTTAATAAAAAATGAAAAGACAATTTGCCATATTGCTTCTTGGGTTAACGTGCGCATTTAATGCAAATGCTACAACAGTGCCTTACAATACATGGTGGCAAAAAGGGAATCAATATTACCAGCAAAAACAGTACGACAGCGCCGTATATTATTATGAGCAGATCGCTGCATTGAAACCCTTAAACGCTGAAGTTTACTACAATCTTGGCACAAGCTATTACCGCCTCAATAAAATAGGGCCTGCTGTCCTGAATTTTGAACGCGCATTGCATATTAACCCTAACTATAAAGAAGCAAGCGAAAATTTAATACTTACTCAAAGTCGTATCAGTAACCGCGTTGTAAGCGGCTCTGATATTTTTTTTGTAAAATGGTGGCAATCACTCACTGATGCTAAAAAGGCTACCCCCTGGGCTGTTGTTTGTTTTGTTATTTTTCTACTAGTAATAATTGGCCTCTTATACAAACGCCTTGATAAGAACCAAAGCTGGGTAAGGCCTCAATTAATTGGCCTGCTAAGCTTTGCATGGGTAGTGTTTCTGCTTTTATCTTTTATCGCTTCTCAAAAAGCAAGCGGCAGCAATGATGCCGTTATAATGCAAAATGACGCGCCACTTATGAACAACGAACAAAAAGGAAAACCTCAAAGCCTTGTTCCTGAGGGCACCAAGGTGGAACTGATAAATGAAAAAGCTGGCTGGGTTGAAGTTCGCCTGCCTGATGGCCGCAGCGGATGGATGCAACAAGCTACACTGTCTAAAATTTAATACTTTTTTTCATAGATTTTTTGTTGGTTTACACTATGACATATTGGGTAAAAACACCAAAATGGTTAACACGGTTCTTCCCCAAAGAACTGATATGGAATATGCCACAAAATGGAGCTCCATCGGTATACCTAACCTTCGATGACGGCCCACATCCTGTTATTACTCCATTTGTATTGGAACAATTAGAAAAATTTAATGCCGGAGCCACTTTTTTCTGTATTGGGAAAAATGTACAGTTATACCCTGATGTTTATGAAAAACTGAAAAACAAAGGCCATACCCCCGGCAATCATACCCACAATCATATTAACGGTTGGAAAGCGCACAACAGAAATTATTTAAGTAATATTATTAAGGCAAAGCAACTCATTCATAGCCATTCTTTTCGTCCGCCTTATGGCCGCATTAAAATATCACAAGCTAAAAAACTACTCAAAACAAATCCCTCCTGGAATATATACATGTGGGACGTTTTAAGCGGTGATTTTGATGTTAACCTCAGCCCTGAGCAATGTCTTGACAATGTGATCAGCAATATAGTACCCGGTTCGATAGTAGTTTTTCATGACAGTGAAAAAGCGTGGGAACGCATGAGCTATACCCTACCAAAAGTGCTTGAATACTGCAGGAAACAGAACTGGGAAATCAAGTCTTTACCAAAATATTAAGATTCATGTACACCGATACACATACACATCTTTACGACGAACAGTTTCAGGCAGATGAAAATGAAATGATACAGCGTGCTATTGATACAGGTGTGATGAAAATGTATATGCCCAATTGCGATAGCACAACTATTGAACCTATGTTGAGAATAACAGACAAATGGCCGTCAAATTGCTTTCCTATGATGGGTTTGCATCCCTGCTATGTAAAAGAAAATTATAAGGCGGAATTGGATATTGTAATACAAAGTCTGTCCCAAAGGAAATTCTATGCAATCGGAGAGATCGGGCTTGACTATTACTGGGACCTTAGCTTTAAAGAACAGCAAATAGAGGCATTTGGAACACAAATAGGCCTTGCATTGCAATATGGCCTGCCTATTGTCATCCATAGCCGCGAATCAATAGAAGACTGCATAGATATTGTGAGAAAAAATCAGGATGGCAAACTAAGCGGTATTTTTCATTGTTTCAGCGGCACATTGGGACAAGCAAAAAAGATCATTGAAACAGGGCTTTATTTGGGTATAGGTGGTGTAGTAACTTATAAGAAAAGCAGCTTAGCAGATATTATTAAAGAAGTCCCCTTGTCCAATATAGTTTTGGAAACCGATGCACCCTACCTGGCCCCTGTTCCTTACCGTGGTAAAAGGAATGAGAGCTCCTATATTCCTATAATTGCGGCTAAAATAGCTGAGATCAAGGGTATCGCTATTGAAGAAGTGGCCTCTATAACCAGACAAAACGCCGAAAAAATTTTCTGTAACTAAGTGAAATGATTACCTTTGCAGCCCTTACGGAGAGATGCTCGAGTGGTTGAAGAGGCACGCCTGGAAAGTGTGTATATCCCCAAAGGGTATCCAGGGTTCGAATCCCTGTCTCTCCGCAGAAAATTGAAACCCGCGCTCGGCGTGGGTTTTGTCGTTCGAAATGTCTCCGTGGGTTACGGTACAATTGAGTTTTCACAAGATCCATTTAGTTATTAACTCATCTTCACGCCCAATTGTTCGATGAATCTTTTGAAAGAAGCTTTCAGTAAATCATTACCTCTGCCTATTTCCGACTCAACTTCTATCGCAACCATATAAGAGTTTTTAATTTTGCTGCATATTTTTTGCACCAATAGCTTGCCCAAATTGATATTGTTTGCTAAACCATAGCCAATTGCATCAATGTCGGAAATACATGTTAATTGAAGATTTTCCGACATTTCAGGATATTTTTCTTTAAGTATAGGCAGTAATGTAGAGTTCAATACAAAAATATCTTCATAGCACACCAATAAACAAATAACGATATTAATACCGTCGAATCGCTTGTCAGACAATCCTTTATTCAATATTGCTTGTTTAAATGAGTACAGTTGTTGTAATGCCTTAGGTAAGCTTCCCTCCTCCACTTCTTTTTTCAATTGGTCTGGTTCAAAATACGTTCGCGCCTGAACTTTTAGAATTGATGTTTTTACTTCAAAAAGTATACAGATATCGCCACAAAGAAGCGCAAAATCAGGAATCTTCTTCTTAGTCGTATTCTCAAATTCAGTGTCTAAATCAACCAAAACAGCAGGCATTTTAGCTTGTTGCAGTTGCATTTTTACATATTCTCGATAAACTTCACCAAAGCTATTTCTGAACGAATTCTTTTTGTGCTCGACATTCTCTTTTATTGCTGCTTGTTGTTCTCGATCTGCAAGCAGATAGAAAATTCCTGTGCTAATTTTATCTAAAAGATATTTAGGTTGAGGTACCACAAATGAATCTGTTCTAAGCTTTGTTGAATTTTTTACTGCTAATGCTGGTATTTTCAAGAATGGATCAAGAGCATACAAATCTTTATAAGGGTCGCTATCCTTCCAATTATCTCCACGAATAAGTAATCGATATTGCGAGTGGTTGCCCGTTACTAACGTAACCATCTTTTCAAGATTGGACGATGTTACAATAGATTTTAAGGGTTCAAGTTCTACTTTGACTCGGTAATCCAATGTCCCGTTCGTCGTCTGCCATAATGCATATCCACAATTCAAATATTCTAACACGCCAATATCAAAAAATTCCCTCATTTTTAAGTCATAATCATATTCCTGATTTAGACGCTTGGGAATCTCAATAAACAACAAATAAGCTCGACCCAACGGAATAAGTCGATCAGATTGAAGCGGAAACTGCCACGAGCTCATTCTTCCAAAGAAGCTACTAACGGTTTGTTCATTTTCAAATTGCTTTTCAATTTCAGGTTCACTTAACCGGCCAATCATATTGAAAGCAGTCTGAAACTCCTGCGTTCCCAACATCAACATTTTGCTTCGATAGTCGGAGGCTCCAGATAGCAAAAGAAGCCTCGCCATGCGCGACGTCTGTAATAACATCTCAAAATTGCTTACTTGCTTATTGCCAAACCTATCTAGCCAGTAAGTGATATGTTCTGGAATATTATCCTTAAAATATGAGTCGCCGCCATATTTAAGAGCCGAGTTAATTGCGCCAATTGTATAAAGGCTTTCAGATAAGTGAAAGCTCCTAAGATAAGAATAGACTTCAGTAAGGGAATATGATTCTTTCATAAACAGCATAGCAATTTACTTCAGAAGAACTCAACCAGCTTCAAATCCTACATATAATAGATTGAAAGTTGTCCCCCTCTCTCCGGAGAAAATTGAAACCCGCGCCAACCGCGTTTTGTCGTTCGAAATTATCATTTTGCCCACTTTTTAAGTGATGGTAAATTTTACAATACCTAACTTTTTAGCTTTACTCTTGAATAAATTCTTCGCCACATTTAGGACACCGAAATCCATAACCAGATTTTCCGGTTGCAGGAGTAACAAAATATGTCCGAGGTGTATCTCTAAATTCAGTGCCACATTTTGGGCATTTAACTTGAAAAAAGCCGCTCGAACCCGATGTACCAAACAACCCAGATAAACCAGATGTTCCGAACAAACCAGACGAGCCCGCCGAGCCAAACAATCCAGATAAGCCGGAAGTTCCATACAAACCAGAAGAACCAGATGCTCCATAAGCTCCAGCTATGCCTGGAAAAATGCTACCAGACGTTGTTAAGAATATGGGATCACTAGCAATTTCCTGATTGGTAATTACATCTAACTCTTTGTCTTGGGGTAGTGAAGCAAGTTTTTCCTTCCCAAGATTTGAGCTAAAATGTTTCAATCCTTTTGCTAAGCTATCAAATACATGGTACGCTTTTATCTTTTTAGTTTTTAAATCTCTGTCGAGGAGGGGATTTAGGTATACATTATCATCGAATTGGTGGAAGTAGTCGCCGTCTTTTGAAATAATCCAAACTTCATCTTCCTCCTTAATTATCTCCAAAAGTTGTTCCCATGACAACTGGTCTCCTAATGGATCACCTTTTTTTCCTGGAGGATTGCCACGTTCCCTACGAATTCTTGCATTTTTGATACTATCGGCGGTTGGCATTTTAATATTGCCTTTAAATATATTAGATAATATTTTTGAGACCTCATCTCGATTATTCATAATATTCTCTATTTGGGCCAATCCAATTTTCTCTAACTCCAATACATGTGCCTTGATTTTATACTGAATTTCTTGTGTCGTTGCATTCCATTTTTTTATTGCTTCATCCTCACCATCTGAAAGATGTTCCAGTAACCCAAATGTCTTTAAACCAAAGTTATTCGGTTTAAAAAATCTGATAAAAACGTCCAACTTATTTCTGAGCACTTCATCATGAACTTGTTCAGTAACAAAAATATTTTTCTTAGCCTCTTGAAGTGACTTTAAGAGCTTCTTAAATTCATGAGATTGAGTATCGAAAAACCTAAGGTAGATATTTGCATCGATAAATAAGTACTTCATACGCGGATAAATAATTCTTACAAAAATAACCTTTTATCAAAGGAGTTATAAAATACTTCTTGCATTCTATTGGCGAAACATCGCTTCAGAAATTTATGATCGCCATCAAATCTTCCACAAAAAAGTTCGAAATTTGTCCCTTTCTCTCCGCATAATAAATAAGCCCCAAAACTTTCGGGGCTTTATTTAGTTTGTCTGTAATATTTTTTATGGTTGGCTTGCAGTGTAGATCACATTAGCCGCATAAGTTCCTGAAGGATATCCTAAACCAGGGGTAGCCTCATATTGTATCGAAAGCGTATTATTATTGCTATAACCGACGCTGGATATAAGATTGTGAGGAGTACTGGAAAGGCTTGCATACGTGCCGTTAAAATCCGATGCAACGCTACCACCTGTGCCATTAGCAGAAACCTGTAATGACAAAACACCGCTTACGGGCATTGCGGGCGCCGGGTTAGCATCTCCTGTATAACTAAAATCTGTGTTGTTGGTAGCTACAGTAATATTATATGCTTTGTTGGATTGTATTTTTAATTGCTGGGCAGTAGAGGTAACACCGTTCTTATATTGGCTTAAAGTAGAAAAAGGAAGATTAACAATTGGGCCTACATTACTATTTGTACTAACGAACGTAATTGACATGATATTGGACAAGGTCATAGTTACTACCTGGCTTGCACTAGCGCTAGCGCCCTGTCCATACGACAGAACGGGGATAGCAATTAATGCAAAAAAGGTAATAATTTTTCTCATGTCTCGACCTTTATTAAAACCCAGTTAATGAGTTGTTAATACAAGATTAGACAAATTCTATGATATATGCAAGTATTCCGGACAAAAAAAAAATTTCTAATGCGCTTAGAACTATGTACTTCTATAAATCAATTCAGAATAATATAATAATCCACTCTATTACATTTTAAATATAAAATACTGATAATCAATAATTTATTTTTAAAATATCGAATAATACTACACTTAGGGATAGTATTATTTTTGACAATACATAATAATAACATTTATTTTTGAGAGGCTGTATAAACAACTGCTACAGAATAAGTTCCTGACGGGAATGTAAGCCCGGGGGTGGTTTTATATTGTAATGAAAAGGTCTGGTGCCCTCCCATGGAGCCATCTGAGACAAGATTCTGTGCAATACTGCTAATTGAGCCTGCTATATTATTGAAAACAGAGGCAACAGCCCCTCCTGTAGTATTTGCTATTACCTGTAAAGCGAGCACATTATCTACAAATACGTTGGGTGTAGGTGTTGCATTACCTGTATAGGTAAATTTAGGTGAATTAGCATTTACAGAAATATTGAATTGTTTATTTGATTCTACTTTTAATTGTTGTACCGGAGAGGTAACACCATTCGTATAATCTGATACAGACGTAAAGGGAATATTTACTGCGTTGCCTGTCGAATTTCCTGTTGAAACAAATGTAAGAGCAATAACATTGGAGATGCTAATACCTACATTATGGTTAGCAGAACTGGAATTTCCTCTTTTTGAAAAGTCGCTATTACCATTATAGTTAGTACTATAAGATGCTGAATTAATTTGTGCCCTCGTGGATAACGTAAAGCTGCAAATAAGCATTAAGAATACGGTGATCTTTTTCATCTTTCTTTTCTCTATGGTGTTCTATATTTTACTTTATTTCATTAACGATACAAAGATTTAAAATTCAAAGAAGAAAAGGTATTTATTTTGATAGATTAACGAGCACTTTATAAACTGATAACATATCGTTAAATCCCCCACTGCAGCAACTAACAGACTATAATATCTCAGCAAAAAAATAATCCGGAACCATTCTTTTAATAAATCCGGGGTTTATTTTCTTATAGTGATAAACAAAAAAAAGAGTCCCATAGGGGACTCTAAACTATAAGCATGGAAAAGATCCGAAATTAAGGCTGAGTAGCAGTGTACACTACGTTGGTAGTATAAGTACCTGCAGGGTAAGCAAAACCCGGAGTAGCCTGGTATTGTACTGAGAAAGTCTGGTTGCCACCATTGCTGCAAGTAGAGATCAAGCTCTGTGCAGTGCTGGTAAGGTTACCATAAGCGCTGTTGAAAGCGGAGGCTACTGTACCACCTGTTGCGTTTGCTGTAACCTGTGCTGCAAGAACACCGCTTACAGGCATTGTAGGAGCAGGAGTAGTAGAACCTGTATAAGTAAAGTTAGCTGCATTAGCATTAACTGTCAGGTTGAAAGCTTTGTTAGATTGTACTTTCAACTGCTGGGCAGAAGAAGTAACACCATTTGTGTAATCAGAAACTGTAGAGAACGGGATAGTTACTGCAGATCCTGTAGCATTACCGGTAGAAACGAAGGTAATAGCGATTGCGTTAGAAAGGCTTAAAGCCACATTCTGGTTAGCAGTTGAGGTTGCCTGAGCGTTAGCGGCTAAGTTGAAGCCTAAAACTGCTGCGGAAAGGATAATGATCTTTTTCATTGTTTGTTTGTTTTTGTTTGTTTGTTAGTTAATGTTTGTTTTTGTTTGACGATGCAAAGATGCGGCGGCTTATACAGGCATGGAAATATTTTACATGCCTTAACGCCATGTTTGTAAGCTGATAACAACTCATTAAGGATCAGAATTCTCAGGTTGTAAGAATTTTTAGGATTGGATTTAATGATTTTGGAACATTACGGCTAACGCAAAGGGCGTATTATATAGTAAGAGATAATCTTACCTGTAAAATTTTATTGGTTGCGCAATGAAAAAGGGTGCCTATAAATTCTGGTGCAAAAAGCTAGAATATGAATTGATATTCAAACCTAAATATCAAAATTCTGCTATTCTCTAATCCTGTGAATCCTGATCTATTTCATTTCCACTTCACTTTCCATCGCCTCAAGAGGAATATCTTCGCCAAGATCAATAACGGCAAGAGCGGAGTATTTGCCTTTGGCAAGATTAGCAGGAAGCCTGAAAACTACATAACGTTTTTGCTCAGGGAAAAGAGGGTATTCTATAGGATCAAGCTTTGTTTTTTTACCATCTATAAGGGAAGATAATTCAAGATAAGATTTGCACTGCAACATAACATTCCCTGTATTCTGGCAAAAAAGCCTGTAGGTATTGGAATTATCATATGCACGTTTCAGTGAAATCACCTTCACTTGTTTGTTAGTAAGTGTAGGTGGCGTTTGGTAAATATGTATGGCTATACGTAAAAGGTTATTAATTGTAGCTTGTTTTTTTGCTGCATCTGCCGGAAGTTTTTCCTCTACAGTTTCTACAAACAACATGGCCCATTTCATCTCACTTACTGCGGCGTCATTGTCTGGCATCTGCAACTTTACAGCAACAGTTTGAGTTTGCCCGGGTTCTATCTCAATAAAATTTTTGCTCAATGTCACATATTTTGCACATGAGCGGCTAAGAGTATCTGGTTTAAAATAATTGTGTTCTCCCAATGTATCTCTCAGCCAGTCACCTAAGTAAAGACGAAATTGTATCTTTTTATTAGATCCGTTCGTCATTGTTATTACCTGCGACTCACTCTGGCTTTTGTTAAGCGCAAAATCCAATTCCGTAGGATAAACGCCAAGGTTTTGAGCATTAACTACCCCTGCAAAAAAAACAAAAAATATAGTAGATACAAATGACAATAATTTGAAATGTCCCATATATGCAAATTGGATAAAGTTTTCCGGCACATAATTACAAAAATTCAAATTCCAATAATAAGTTATTTTTCCACATTTTGTTAATAACCCTTTCAATTTTCACCTAAAATAAAAAAGAGTCCCGCCAGAAACAGGACTCTTAAAGAATTTTATATTATTCACCGTACTTTGTTCACTGTACATTGTTAGTTGTTCACTATATTAAGGCTGAGTAGCAGTATACACTACATTGGTAGTATAAGTACCTGCAGGGTAAGCAAAACCCGGAGTAGCCTGGTATTGTACTGAGAAAGTCTGGTTGCCACCGTTGCTGCAAGTAGAGATCAGGCTCTGTGCAGTGCTGGTAAGGTTACCATATGCGCTGTTGAAAGCGGAGGCTACTGTACCACCTGTTGCGTTTGCTGTAACCTGTGCTGCAAGAACACCGCTTACCGGCATTGTAGGAGCAGGAGTAGTAGAACCTGTATAAGTAAAGTTAGCTGCGTTAGCATTAACTGTCAGGTTGAAGGCTTTGTTAGATTGTACTTTCAACTGCTGTGCAGAAGATGTAACACCGTTAGTGTAGTCAGAAACTGTAGAGAACGGGATAGTTACTGCAGATCCTGTAGCATTACCGGTAGAAACGAAGGTAATAGCGATTGCGTTAGAAAGGCTTAAAGCCACATTCTGGTTAGCAGTTGAGGTTGC
>Ga0207086_1088_pt2 | contig 20258 bp, 14 predicted proteins | sample Alteio_BWMinHeat_54_FD_153540 | JGI IMG/M metagenome (GOLD analysis project Ga0207086, IMG submission 153540) | Enriched cells from forest soil in Barre Woods Harvard Forest LTER site, Petersham, Massachusetts, United States -... | ecosystem: Environmental > Terrestrial > Soil > Temperate forest >... | reverse complement strand
CTGCATGCCCCCCTGGATATTCTTCTCGTGCGCAAAGTAGGAGTGCCGGGCCAGCCTGAACTGGCGATGGGCGCGATCGCTTCCGGCGGCATCACGATTCTTGATCATCAGCTCATCCGGCACTTCAATATCGGCGAACAGGAGCTTGCATCGATCCTCGCAAAAGAAGAAGAAGAGTTGCGGCATCGTGAACACCTTTATAAACATGTGCACAGAGATGACGTGATCAAAGATCGTTGTGTGATTGTTGTCGATGATGGCGTTGCGACGGGATCCAGCATGCTTGCAGCGATCCGGTTGCTTCGGTCGCAGAAGCCGGCCAAAATCATCGTCGCGGTGCCTGTAGCGCCACCACATGCAGAACGTGAAATCAGGATGGTGGTGGACGAGTGGATCTGCCTGATCGTGTCAGACTATTTTCCCGCGGTAGGCTTTTTTTACCGCGATTTTTCACAAGTGGGAGATGAGGAGGTCCGCAGCCTTCTTTCACATTCAACACACTGGATCAAATCGGTTCCCAGCTTGCGCCATGAATCATGACTGAGTGCGCAGAAGCTTCGAAGTATGTCTTCCGAGGCCGAGTTTGGTATGAGCCTATTCATCGGGAACGAGATTTATGACGGTTCCATCGTGACATCCAAAATGTTTCATGCAACTACGCCTGCACGCATACACTCATTCCATGCGAGCGATTCTCTTTGGGGCCTCCGGGATGGTAGGGCAAGGCGTTTTGCGAGAATGCCTGCTGGATCCCGAAGTGGAGAGCGTGCTTTCCGTGGGCCGCAGTGTATCCGGAATCAAGGATGCAAAACTGCGCGAAAATCAGCGTAGCAATCTGTTCGACTTTTCCGATATGGAGCCGGAGCTGAGAGGATATGATGCGTGCTTCTTTTGTCTGGGCATCTCATCATTCGGCATGGCGGAAGAGCAATACCGACGCATCACCTTCGACATCACACTAGCGGCAGCGCAGACATTGGCGAAGCTTCATCCGCAAATGACATTTATCTATGTCTCAGGTGCGGGCACGGATAGTACGGGGAGCGGACGCGTCATGTGGGCGCGCGTAAAGGGCAAAACGGAAAACGCGCTACTGCAACTGCCTCTCAAGGCATATATGTTTCGTCCCGCTGGAATTGTGCCCATGCATGGCATTCAGTCGAAAACAAAAATGTATCGTCTCTTGTATCGTTTGGCGGCGCCGATTATGCCTCTGCTCTACGCATGGTTTCCGAAGTATGTGACGACGACCGAGCAGGTGGGCCGCGCGATGATCAAAGTGGCGAGAGAAGGCGCACAGAAGCCGATTCTGGAGAATATAGATATCAACCGACTCTGAAAGCTCACTCGCGTGGCGGGGCGCACGGGCCCAGTACGGACAAAGTCAGAGCTGGAATACGGATTCCGTCAAGGCGATCTGTGATGCAAAACAGGCTGGATAGCTATCCAGAAAATCGAGAACGTGTTCGATCAAAGAGTTATCTCCCGTTTGAGAAGCATTTTCCGTGGAAATATTGCGATTTTCGGACGATTCCGGAGAATCGGAAGAGGGATGGTTTGAACTGTGGCTGGCATTGTTGTTCTGGCTACGATGCTTTGCACTGAGAGACATTTCTCCTCCTGTGAATACTTCTTGATCCAACTCAAATCTACGGAATGAACCGTCGATTCCAAATGAGAGAACCATGCAGAAAACTTGACAGCAAATAGAAACGGCAAGACATGGTCCGCCCCCAAGTCCCGAACCGGTTTTTCTATTTGCAAAATGGTGACGAACGTAATGCAAACGTTGCAAAGAGTTTGTAACGGCGAAGACCTGGCTTTTACGCGCCGCCGTAAAGCTGAAACGTCGCCCAGTAAAGCGGCTTACGGAAAACGCCTTGGGTGTGAAGCATGGAAAGCTTCGCGTCCCGCAGAGCCACACCGGGACTGCGTCCCGCCTCCAGCTCGCCATACATGCGGTCCATCAGTTGAGGCGCGGCTGCATCGCTGACCTCCCACAATGAGCCGACAACATAGTGCGATCCAGCGCGGAGGAATGCCCATGAGAGGCCGATCAGCCCTTCGCCGCCATAAACCCGTGATCCTGAGCCATAGCACGCAGAGATTGTCACAAGGTCCGCATGCAGCGGTTGTTGGACCACATCCCGCGCATAAAGCTTAAAGGAGTCGGGATTGGAGGGATTGCGCGTCAGCACAATCGCCGAGTCGAGCGGGCTGGCGCTGCTGCTCGTGCCATGCGCGACGAAGTGGATGTAGGAAAACGCTCCGGGCGCGCTGCTGGTGTACGCGGAAGGCAGAGCCTGCTTCTGCGTAAAGACGCTCTCGTCTGCTGTAGGGAAGTGTTTGGCGACGCTCGAAACTTCCGCGGCGGCATTGGGAAGATCGGGAAACTTTTGATCCGGAGAGATGGGATTGCCGATCAGGAGCAGCTTTTTCGGTGCTTTCGCATGCGTCTCTGGATGGAACGCCGCAAGCAGCTTCAGCGAGCTGGCGTTGGTGACGGTTGCATCCTCGATCCAGTAATGAATACCACCGCCCGGCGCGAGCAGGGTCTCAAAATTAAGCGTGGTGAGGCTGCCGTCGGGGATGATGAAGACTGGAGAGTTTCTCGGAATCAGATCCTGCGCCGGTTCTACCAGCATGTGGTACAGGGCAATACCATCGGCATAGTTGTTCGATAGTGTGTCCTTCGAGTCGAGAATCGCGCGCTGATACTTCTTAACATGTTCGTTGATCGCGTCCTGCGCAGGCAACTTGAAGAAGTGAGTCCCAGACGAAGTGATCGCCCAAAGATACGATTCACCCGGAGCAAGGCTATAAACCAGAACTGTCCCGTGGAGCTTGCGCGCAATCGCACGTGCATCGAGCGGATGCCTGAGCGTAGCGCTGAAGTCAGGGGAAGCGATGCCCAAACCTTCTTCGAGTGTTCGCGCCCGCCCGATATCGAGCCACTGCAATGCATTGTCTGTTTTCTTGCTGTTCACCAGAAAGCGAATGTAGTCGTCATAGAGCTGATCCGCATTCGTCGAGAAGGGGAGCTTCGATTCTTCTTCTTGAAGTGTCTGCCTTTGAGTTTCAAATGTCGTGATGGATTGGCGGTACCATTTGTCCGCTGAACCGGGCTGATCTGCCTCTGCATACAAATTGGCAAGTGCGCCCTCGACCTGCCAGCGCTGTGATGGCTGAAGGGTGGGGTTTATTTCCAGGTTTGTGAGGATTTTGAGCGCCTCTTCTGGATGATGCATCTTGGCAGAAATCAGGCTCTTCAGGTAGAGAGCATCCATCTCGTCCATGAGCCTCCCTGAGGATACGGCGAGAGCATATGCCTGTTCTTCGTGCCTGCTTGCATCGTCCAGCTTTTGTGTTCTGAAATAAAGGGAAGCTAGCGCCAGGTGTGCTTCTATAATTTCCTGCTGATATCGAATGGACTCGGCGATTTGCAGCGCACTCTTATAGCAATTTTCGGCTTGTTGATAATCTTCGATCCGGTATAAAGATAATCCTGCATTATTCAGCCACTCGAATGCGTCGTTAGGCGAACCCAATATTTGGGCCTCTTGGAAGGCTTCGCGAAATCCATTAAGGGCTGCATCAAAATTTCCAAGTGCGTAGTTCGCATACGCTACGTTTCCCTGCGCTTTTTCCTGGATCAGTCTTGCTCCTATGGAGTGAGCAATTTCAGCTGCTGACCTTGACCATTCCAGGGCTTCATCAAAGTGTTCTTGCTGCAATGCGATGACGCCAATATTCAGAAGTGCGGTAGATTGGAGAAACCTGTCCTGTTGCTGTCTGGCAATTGCAAGGCTTTGACGAAACATTGCGCTGGCATTCGTGAGATCATCTCGTTCGACATCAATCACACCCTTTGTACGGACAAGTTCGCCTGTGAGCGGGGAGTGCTGCTGGTCAGACAATGCGTCAGCCCGGTGTAAGGCTTCATTTGCCTGATCGATGTTTCCCAGACGGGCAAAGGCGACTGCCTGGATCATGGCTTGCTGAATAGCAACATCGCCGGTCAGCGAGGCAGGAGGCAATTCCACTGTGAGCAAAGCTACGCTGTCTGCATTTCTACCTTGCCAAAGTAGATATTTGGCTTCGAGAACACGAAAACGCCATTCCCATTGGGGCCTATCTTTTGCGAACCTCTGGCGTTCCTGTCTTGCCTCGGTCTCCGCTTTTACAAGATCACCTTGCATGAAAAGTTTTTCGATGCGAGCGGATGCGATCTCAGGATCGGCCCTCCAGCGATCATTGCAGCTCGCAAGAAAACTACATGCAAGTAGGAAGACAATTAGGGGGCGGTTTTGCCGTTGGACCGTGCCGTGGCGACGGAGATAGCCCCTCCTACAGGAGAGCCTAGCTTTGCCCTGACCATGGAGAGCGAATAAGTACCGCCCTGAACGATGACTTCTCCGAAAAAGACTCTTCCAAAGTCGCGCACATAGATGGAGTGCGCAAATACCTTGCCGGGGAAGTTCTTCGGTACTCCTTCGAAGCCGTCGACCATTGTGCATATGAGACTGTCACTAGTATTGCTTTTCTGGCCGGATTCGAGCCAATGGAAATGATGTTTTACCCAATCCGGAGTCTCGTCCTTGCCACCACCGGCTTCGCGATATTGTCTCTCGACATGTTTTTGCAGGCTCGGCTGCTCCGCCCAGGGTTTCACTGGATATCCTGGAGCGCCCTCGTAACCTTCAAAAATGTCATAGTTGAGGATCGGCGTGATTGGAATGCCGCTGATCCTCAGATCGACGAATTGTGAGCCCGTTAGAAAGATTTTCGGAATGTATCCTTCGTGTGGGTGTTCCACCGAAAGCTGCGCGACGATCCTCTTGGCCGTGATGACTTCGCGGATATTAAGGTCATCGATGGCCGCTGTCACTTCCGTGACCCAGGGACCGTCTGTATCCTGCTTTTTGCCCGACACCGTGGTGCTCGTATTCGAGTAATTCACCGTGTTCTTCCACTTGCGGCCTTTTCGTTCCTTTTCAAGGGCCCCGCCAACCAGCGGTAATGAAATCGAGGCGAGGGAGGGGACAAATCCGGTGAAGGGACGAGTGATGTAGCCGCCAATCGCGCTGGCATCGGCGTGGAAGTAATGTGTCCTCTCAATGTCTTCTGGCATCGCATCTCCGTTTCAATTCAATTTCTGTTTGAGTCAGTTAGCGAATCTGTAAAAGAAAACGGTACCGGACGAGGTCGACAGGGGTGCCGTTCTGCGCGTCAACAGGAATTCCCTGAACCAGCAGGGTGTTCACTCCCGGCTCTGCGTTTCTTGACGGTACCTGAATCGGAACCGTATCCGCAGCCTGTTCCGGAGAAACCGTGACCTGCCAGATCATCTTTCCAGAAGGAGAATACAGCGAACAGAGATATCCGGAGAAGTGGTTTTGAGACGGTATGTCCACAAAGAGCATAAAAGGCTCATTGGCATTGGCTACCACGGTGCGCAATTCCGCGCCGCGGCTTCCTCCATCGACCAGATTGACCGATGGCAGGACTTGCGGACGCGATGCTACAGTTGCTGCTTCTCTGAGATGTGGAACGGTGACGGCATTCTGGAAGCCGATGACGAGCAGCATCGCTGCCATGGCGGGGACTGCGAATGCCGGACGCAGAAGTGCAGGGAAGCTGAAGAGCTTGCGTTTTGGCGCCGCCTCGGCCGGAGCCTGAGCGAACGATGGCCGTGCAAGTTCCTTCTTTGCCTGCGAGATGAACACTGTGGCCGCGTGCAGATCGATAGCGCACTCTTCGCAGCCGAAGTAGTGCTCCTCAAACGCTTCACGCGCCTCCGGGCTCAACTCCCCAAGTAGATACTTTTCTACGGCGTACTGACTGACTGCTTCAGCGTGTTCCATGGATTTCGAGCCTCAACTGAATAGTGCAGAAGAAAGCCAAACGTATCGTCCGAAAGTGCCGCCCCCTCCCCCTGAAGGCCCGGATGAAGCTACATGTTTGACATAAAAAGACTTAAATGACAATTTTGCGCGATGCAGGAGCACGCGGAGATACTCCCGATCCACGCCGAATTCCTGGCAAACCTCATCTTTATCGCGGTCTTCGAGGAAAATCCGTTTCAGAAGCTGGCGGTCGCGTTCGCTGAGCTTTTCCAGAATCTGCCGCACAGTCTTCTGTGTATCTTTGGACACCATTGCGTCCAGAACATCTGTATTTTCCGCCTGGATATCCATCTCGGAGGCATCTTCCATGGCATCGCTTTTGGAGTGAAAACGGTAGTACTCGAGCAAGACATGATTACAGATGGAGTTGACCAACGCGCCAAGCGCGGAGGCATTGCGCACGCCTTCCTTGCCGCGAAGCAAGACGAAAATACGGGCAAAAGTCTCCTGCCGGACATCCTCAACGGCATCCTTTGAGTTCAACCGGGAACGCAGCTTCAGGTGAATCAGTTCACTGAAATAGTGGACAAAGTGCTCCTCAGTGCGGAGATCGCCCTTGCGGAGGTTTTCGAGGTAAGTGTCGTCGAACTTTTGGAACTGCAAGCCATCATCCTCAAAATAAAGTGCTTTCCAGCCGAGCGAGCGAACAGCCAATGGCAAAACTATACATCGCCAACGTCTCAGCCGCAGAAAATTTAGAGGAAATCCGCCAGAACGGCATCGCTTGAGAAGATCAAGAGGGGGAGAAGCGACCGGTAAAGGCCGCTCCTTCACAGGATAGCAATTATTTGCTGACAACGATAACGACGAAGCTGCCAGGAAGGACAGCCGGACGCGGGCGGGGATTCTCGGGAGTGGCAGCCGGGCGAGGTCCGAACTCGGCAGCAACCAGGTAAATCTTTCCTGTTTTTGGATCAAGAGCCATCGTCCGAGCGCTCTTCTGCGTCTCCAGGTTTTGCAGGACGGAGTAAGTGTCAGGAGAATCCTGATGAACGACCGTGAGCGTGCCGTCGCCGCCATTCGAGCTGAAGGCATTCCTGGTCTGAGGATCGAAGGCGGCAGCGTCCGGACCGTCCCCGATGTCCGGGGTCGCCACAACTTTTCCAGTCGTGGCGTCAACGACAGCCATTTTCCTGCCGTCACATACAGCAAAGAGCCTGCTATTAGCTGCGTCTATCGCATGTCCCGATGGCGATTCGCAGCTAATCGACCACTGGGCCAGGAGTGTGTGCGACTTCGCATCCAGATGAGCGATCTCGTTTTTATCTTCAATATTCACGAAGATTGAACCTCTGCCATCTGCCACAGGAAACTCGGGTTTGCCGGGAAGCGGCACAGTAGCGATTACCTGCTTGGTCTTCGCGTCGATTACGGTTGCGTTCTTGCTACGTCCGTTGAAGGCCCACACGGTTTTGGTGACCGGTTCAAAGAGAATGCCGTCCGGATTCGTGCCGGCGGGGATGGTCTGCGTGATCTTATTACTCTTCCGGTCAAATACTGCGACGGCATTGCTGGCTCCATCGCTGATATACCCGTCTTTGTCGTTGCTGTCGAAAGCAATACCGTGCGTGCCCTTCAGGCCGGTAATATCTGCAACTGCCTTGCCGGCGGTCGTATCGACGACCATGACATGATTACCGCGTGTAATGTAAAGAAGACTTGATTGCGGATCGACAGCCAGGTAATCCCACCCGCCGTCTCCGCCAACTTTCCATTTGTCTTGAACGTGATATGGTCCTTCCGCCAACAAAGTGGAGCAGCCGGCGAAAGTCAGGGCTGCGCCAACGGCGAGACCAGCCAAACGGAACCATGCGTACTTCTGCATTCTTTATTCCCCCTCCGGATCGACGCGATCCTCGAACTGATCCTAGTCCGCTTAGCTGAAACGAATCTGAAGAAGCCGTAGTTTCGATGATAAAGGCCACAATCCAGAACATATCGACAACTCTGCTCGCACGTGCGCCGCCCAATTTCCAAATGTTCTTTGTGTGGCGCACTTTTAGTCCGGTTCCGGATTACTGTATGATCGCGTCGAGCACCCGGCGTATTCATTCCTAAAGGAGATGACCTATGGCGACGCAGGAAACTACCGTGCCATCGATCATTGGCGCGGCAGTTCCTCGCATCGATGGCCGTCTTAAAACCACCGGCGGAGCCATATATTCCTCGGATTACAACTTTCCCGGAATGGTTTATCTTGTGCCGGTCTGCAGCTCAATTGCTAAAGGAAAAATCACAAAGCTTGACGCTTCCGAGGCGGAAAAAATGCCGGGCGTGCTCCGTGTGATGTACCACGGGAATGCTCCCGCGCTCTATCGTCCGATTCCCGGCGACCAGGACGCCGTTGTGGACGAAAGCCGACCGCCTTTTGAAGACGAAATCATTTACTACAGCGGCCAATACGTGGCTGCCGTGGTTGCAGAAACCATGGAGCAGGCCAAGGCCGCAGCCGACGCAGTCCGTGTTGAATATGCAACGGAGACGCCGAACGTCTCCCTCGACCTGAGCGACGGATGGAAAACTCTCAAGACGGAAAGCCATCGTGGCGATGCGGAGAAGGCATTTGAAGCCGCGCCCGTGAAAGTCGACGAGACATATATCACCCCCACCGAAACGCATAACCCGATTGAACTGCACGCGTCCGTTGCAGTGTGGGACGGGAGCCGATTCACGCTTTATGAGACGACGCAATCACTGCTGAACCATCAGGCCGTCATGGCGCAGTTTCTCGGAGTTCCCAACGAGAACATTCAGATCGTGATGAAGTTTCTCGGCTCAGGTTTCGGTGGAAAGCTGTGGCCCTGGACCCATGCTCCTTTGGCGGCGGCAGCCGCCCGTGAATTGAACCGTCCCGTTAAGGCGGTTGTTTCGCGCAGGATGATGTTCACAAGCGTCGGCCACCGTCCCCGCACGCAGCAGCGTATTCGTCTGGGCGCAACGCCGGACGGCAAATTGCTCTCTCTGCATCACGATTATGTGAACAGCACGTCGATGATCAGCGACTATGATGAGGGCTGCGGCGAAGCGACCCCTTACATTTACAGCACCGCAAACCTGCTGCTTCGCGGCGCTAAGGTCCAGCGCAATATTGGGCCGCCGACGGCCATGCGCGGTCCAGGTGCGGTCCCCGGCCTGTATGCGCTTGAATCTGCGATGGACGAGCTGGCTATCCAACTGAAGATGGACCCGGTCGAGCTGCGTCTTCGGAATGAGCCGGAAAAAGACGAAAGCAATAACAAGCCGTTTTCCTCACGCCATTTGCAGGAATGCATCACCACGGGAGCGGGGAAGTTCGGATGGTCGAAACGCAATCCTGCCGTGGGCTCCATGCGTAAAGGCGACCTGGTGTTGGGATGGGGCATGGCGTGCGCCTCGTGGGGAGCATTCCGCATGCCGTGTCAGGTAACAGTCGCGCTGAACAACGATGGCACTGTGCGCGTGAGTTGCGCGACGCAGGACATCGGCACCGGCACGTATACGATCTTTGCACAGGCAGTAAGTGCGAAGACCGGCATTCCCATCGACCGAATTCATGTAGTGCTGGGCGATAGCGCACTGCCTGCCGGCCCGCTCTCAGGCGGCTCGGGCGTAACCAGCTCGGTACTGCCGGCTATCACGCATGCGGTTAACGCGGCGCTCCAATCGATGGCGACGATCGCGACCAATGTGCCGGAATCGCCATTCCAGGGCATGAAGGCCGAGGAAATCGTCTTCAGTGCAGGGCGCCTGCACCTTAAAAGCGAATCGCCGGGAAAGGGAATTGCCTTCGAGGAGATTCTGAAGCGAGCCAATATCCGCAGCGCCAGGGGCGAGGGCAAATCGATCAGCACCGACGAAGATCCAACGGCACAGAAATATTCGCTGCATTCCTACGGCGCGCAGTTTGTGGAAGTCACCTGGGACCCCGGGATAGCGCGTCTGCACGTAAGCCGCGTCGTATCGGTGATCGATGCCGGACGCATCATTAACCTGAAGCCGGCCCGCAATCAGGTAGAAGGCTCGGTTGTGATGGGCGTCGGCATGGGGATCTTTGAAGAGACCCACTATGACCAGAAGAGCGGTCACCCCATCAACAACAACTTTGCGGATTACGTTGTATCTACCTGCGCCGACGCGCCCGAGATCGATGTCATCTTTCTCGATTACCCCGACCTCACCCTGAACGAGTATGGTGCTCGCGGCGTGGGCGAGATTGGTCTTGCGGGAATTGCCCCAGCCATCACTGCGGCGGTTTATCACGCGACCGGAGTGCGCGTCCGCGAGCTGCCGGTAAAGATCGAAAACCTGCTGTAGGAGGGCTTCACCGGCCTGCCTTTTTGCGGGCCTGCCCCATCTTGCAACTTACGTGTTTTCATCCGTCTGGTGAAACGATATCAACCCTTGAGTACTGGAAAGATAACCCCTCGGCGCATCTCAAAAATTCCTCTTGACAGGGTTCATACGGACTACCTATAGTGGGCGACTATTGGAAACGATACCACGAAGAAATGGTATCGTTTCCAGACTACAGAACAAGAACACTCAAGAGATCACGGGCCGGCTTGATTGCAAGCACTTCAACCGGACCCAAATTGCGTTGCACTGTTTTTTTGCAGGAGGAACATGATGCGGAAATATAAGGAATTAGGCAGACGTCTATTCAAGACGAGTGCCGCCATCGCCTTTTGTGCGTTGTCTCTCGCGTTGTTGTCATCCAGGGACCTCTACGCGCAGGCTAACGCCGGCCTCACCGGTACGGTGTCGGATTCCACCGGCGCTGTCGTAGGGGGTGCCAACGTAACAATCACCAATCAGGGGACAGGGGTTCAGAGCCATACCACAACGACTAGTGCCGGCACCTATGCGGTTTCAGGTCTTACACCGGGCGTGTATTCCGTCACCGTAGAAGCTACCGGTTTTAAGAAGAACATTCAAAACTCGGTGAACATAGAAGTAAGCACCAATTCGACCGTCAACATCACGCTTTTGACCGGTACTGCATCGGAAACGGTCGAAGTGACGGCTCAGTCCATTACGTTGAATACAACGCAGCCGCAATTGGGATCCACTATCGAGCCGACCGTTGTGAGGGCATTACCCAATGAAGTCTCTGGCCGCGGTCGCCAGATCGATCAGCTACAGTTCCTTGCTCCCGGAGTCACAGGTAGTACGTTTTCGCACCGCGTCAGCGGCGGTGTCGACTTCCAGCAGGAAATTGTGTACAACGGCATTCCCGCGCCGCAGCCGGAAACGCAAGGCTACACGACCAACTTTAACCCGCCCTTCGAGATGGTTGACGAATTCCGTGTTGAGCGCTCAACCTTCTCATCGCAGTTCGGATTGGCCCAGGGTGCTCTTACTTATCAAATGGCATCCGGGACAAATCACTATCACGGCGACCTCTTCTTAATCAATCGCAACAGCCTCTTCGACTCGGTGGGATTCTTCAATGGACCGGCATGGGGTGGCCGCAACTCACCGCCGACGGACCACGAGAACAACTACGGCTTTACGGTAGGCGGCCCAATCTCGATTCCAAAACTCTATAACGGGCGTGACAGGACCTTCGGTCACTACAGCCAGGAGTGGTACAAACAGAACAACGAGAACGTCAACGTTTCGACCGTACCGACGGCGCTCGAGAAAACGGGCGATTTTAGCGATTTCGTCGATGGCAGCACTGGGGCGCTCATCCCTATCTTCGATCCCACGACCGGACAACAGTTCCAATACAACGGCCGGCTGAATGTAATTCCACCAAACCGCATCAGCGCCAACTCGGCCTCTTTGCTGCAATACCTTCCGAATCCGGATCGTCCCGGCAGCGGTATCGGTGGCCTTACCAGCAACAAGAGCTTCGCGCCTTTCGTCAATCCCCATGTTCAGCACGTCTGGGGTTTCACGATCGATCAGGTGCTTACGCCAAAACAAAGTGTGCATTACAGTCAATGGCGAAACAGCTTCAGCAACTACAGCTTTGACTACAATCCCCTGGTCATTGCGCCAAATCCTCTGAACAGCATGAAATATGAGCCGGCGCTTGGTAGCGGATTTATGCTGAACTACAGCAACTCGATCACGCCGAATCTGGTCATGACCGCCGGCTTTGGCTGGCTTGGCGAAATCAATAACCAGTTCAATCAGACCAAGTACAGCTTTCCGGCTGTAGCGGAGGGCGTGATTCCGACAAACATTCTCTTTGACGGGCAACATGCGCCGACAAACTGGGGCACGCAGGGTGCATGGCTGCAATCCATCAACCGCAAGCTTGGTATCGCCATCGTGAATAACTGGCTCTGGACGAAGGGGCGTCACACCTTCAATATGGGCGGTGAGTTCCGTCGCTCGTACCAGAACGACAACGAAGAGCAGACTGCAGGTGGTGCCTTTAACTTCAGCCAGAGAACCACCGCCGATCCCAACAACCTGAGCACCACTGGCAGTTCGTTCGCCAGTTACATGCTGGGTCTGCCTGATACTGCGAACCGCAGCAACTCGCAGGAGCTGAAGCTCCGCAACTGGGATCTGTCACCCTACATCCAGGATGATATTAAGATCACCCCAAAATTGACCGTCAATCTTGGACTTCGTTGGGACATCCAGGTGCCTTTCACCGAAAACAACAACAACGTTGTTTTCTTTAATCCTTTCGGGACGAACCCGGCTGCTGGAAACCTGCCCGGTGCGGCGACCAAGTTAGGCACCTGCACGGGATGCGCCGGTTTCGATCGCGCCTTTATCCACTGGAGCCACTTCGGTCCACGCCTTGGCTTTGCTTATCAGCTGAACAACAAAACAGTGTTGCAGGGCGGATTTAGCGTTGTCTTCCTGAATGGCGGCGCCTATGAGTATGGGACCAATAAAGTTGCGGTCAACTATGGCAACCTGTTGGTCGGCTCGTTTACTCGCGGCAGCACAGGTTCCAATGTTTCGTCATACGGAAGCTGGGATACCAACATCATGCCCAATCCGTCGGCAACGCCATTCAACACTGGCCTTGGCGTGGGTACACAGATCAACGACTTCAGCAGTGTAGACGGCTTTGCTCCCTACAGCCAGCAATGGAATATCAACGTGCAGCGTGAAATGCCATGGAACGTTTTCGTGTCGGCAGCCTGGGTCGGGAATCGCGTCATCCACCTTACCAGTCAGTTGAACACTCCCAATCAGCTCAATCCCAAGTATTTTGCTCAGTACGGAAACGTGCTGAGTACATGCCCAGCGAACGCAGGTAATTCTGTGCTCTCTGACTCATTCTCTAACGGTTGCGCGCAAGCAGACGGCTTTACTCTTCCGTATGCAAACTTTGTGAACGACTTCGGTGGATCGGCAACGGTCGGGCAGTCACTCACGCCGTACCCACAGTACTCCTACATCTTCAATAACTTTGAGGCGTCAGGCACAACCTACTATCAAGGCATGCAAGTCCAGGCGGAGAAGCGCTTCAGCAACGGCCTCTCGTTCCTGGCTGGCTACACGCTTTCTAGGTTGTGGGACAACACAAGCAGCGGGTTCAGCAGTTTTACCGCCGCTGCCCTCAACAAATACAACCAGAGACCTGAATGGACAATCTCCGGTGCCGACGAGCCCAACACCTTCAAGGTGAGCGGAACGTATGAATTACCAATCGGTCCGGGCAAGGCGCACTTCAATAATCGCGGCTGGACAGGTCAGCTCCTGGGTGGCTGGCAGGTTGGCTGGATCCTCGATTATGAAGCTGGCCAGCCGTTGTGCGGTTGCAATAATGGCGGAATTCAGCAAAACGGCGATCCCTATCCCGGAAAGTCCACATCGGGACCAAACGTAACGTTGCGCCCGAACCGCGTTCCATCCGTCAAGCTCAGCACCGCATCGTATGGCCGTGCTAAAGATTACTTCACAGGTAAGATCAGTTCTGCGCAAATGTTCAATCCTGCTGGATTTGCGCTCACTTCCTCGCAGTATGTCCTGGGCGATGCAGAGAGAAATTATCCAGAGCTCCGTGGTCCTGCTTTGTACAATGAAGCCGCAAATGTGAGAAAGCATTTCTCCTTCAGCGAGCGTTTCCAGGGTATTTTGCAGATCGATTACTTTAACCTTTTCAACCGCACGCAGTTCCAAACTCCTGATCCCAATGCCAGTAATGGCACGTTTGGTCAGGTAATCACTCAGGGTGCGCAAACGAATATGCCTGTAAACCGACAAGGAGAAGTGAGTTTCCGAATCGAGTTCTAGGCGAATATTTTCGCGGGTCTGCCGGACGAGTGCTTGCTTCGGCAGGCCCCGAAATATGAATGACTGAATCATTGCCTCCACGCCGGACTGCTAACGTAGTCCGGCTTTTTCTTTATTGCTATGTTTTGTTCTGTCCGAAATAATGACTCAGCTATGAATCCAGGTGACCGTCAGTGCTTCCGTGTATAAGGGGAATTTCGCGTTCTTTTATTGTTTTGTTGTTGGGCATCCTGATGGTGGGCAACGCTTTCGCGCAATCTGCCGACGATGAAGTCACGCCGCAGGTGCAGGACCTCTATGCACAGGCAAAAGCTGCCCAGCAGGGAGGAGATAACGCCTCTGCCATCCAGAAATATCGCGCCATGGTAAAGCTCGCCCCGCATCTTGCGCCGGCTTATAACAACCTTGGCATGCTCTATTTCAGTCAGCGTGACTACGCCAACGCTGCGCAGGTCCTGGAACAAGGATTGAAGCTCAATCCTGATATGCCGACCGCTACCGCCTTGCTTGGCCTCAGCTATGTGCAGATGGGCGAGAACGAAAAAGCAGAGCCGCTGCTCGAATCCGCCCTGCGCGCCAATCCGGCTGACGACAATGCGGAGATGGCGCTGGCCCGTGTCCTCATCAATCTCCGAAAATACGACGAAGCGACACCTTATCTGAAGAGCCACCTTGAGCGTAATCCTAAGGATCAGCAGGCGTGGTATCTCCTCGGCAAGACCTATCTTCAGCTCTCAGAAGACGCACTCGGACGCATTCACGAGATCGATCCGAATTCGGTCACCGCGCATGAGGTCGCCGGTGAAATCGACGAGAGCATGCACAACTATGATGGCGCGCTTGTCGAATATAAGAAAGCCGTCGATCTGGCTCCCTCACAACCCGGCACGCATGAACACATGGGGAACACCTACTGGGTAACGGGGAAGTGGGATTCGGCGCAGACTGAATTCAAGGCAGAGCTGGCGAATGCTCCTGAAAACTGCACAGCGCGCTGGAAGCTGGCGAACGCAATGCTCGAAGCCAACGCCCCTGCAGAGGACGCCCTGACTGAGCTGAATCGTGTTGTCGATCACTGCCCCGCGCTCATGCAGGCGCATGTCGATCGCGCCCGCGCGCTCATCAAGCTGGGAAAACACGATGATGCGCTGCCCGATCTCCTTATGGCGGAGAAGGACAGTCCGGATGAGCCGTCGATCCACTTTTTGTTGTCGTCAGTCTACAAAGCACAGGGTAAGACGGCCGAGGCGCAGCAGGAAATACGCACTTACGGACGGCTGCAGCGCGAAGCGAGCGAGGGGGTTGCAAGGCAGGCAAGTGATGCCATCTCCATTAAAAGCACGTCGCATTAGGATCGCAGGTCACTCGGCAGTACGGGACTTGTCTTTGACCGTCTTTCTTTCGCTATGCGTCATGGATGGCCGTGTGCGGTTGCATGCTCAGGAGCAAATGTCATCGCAGCAGAGCGGCGCAAGTACCGGGGGCGTCTATGCCCCCGTTTACGATGCAGAGCATCGTCCGATCACCGCGGGCGGATTCGTCGATCAGGGCCCCATCGTCTTCAAGGACGTGTCCCAGCAGGCCGGGCTTACAACGTGGCGCTATGCAGGGGGAGCGCAGGCAAAAAAATATATTGTCGAATCACTCGGCAGCGGCGTGGCGCTACTTGACTATGACAATGATGGCTGGCTCGATATCTATCTGGTGAATGGCATGACCTACGACGCTCTCAATGGCAAAGCCCCGGCGCCGCATGCGGCTCTCTTCCACAACAACCACGATGGCACATTTACAAACGTTGCGGAAAAGGCCGGCGTAACAAATGAACGATGGGGCGTTGGCGTTGCCGTCGGTGATTATGACAACGATGGCTGGCCTGATTTGTATGTAACGAACGTCGGCAGAAACCGCCTCTATCACAACAATCACGATGGAACATTCACCGACGTGGCCGAGAAAGCCGGCGTTGCGCTCGGCACGTGGTCTACCGGTTCCACATTTGGCGACTACGATGGAGACGGCAAGCTCGACCTGTTCGTTCCCGGCTATACCCGATACGATTTCAATGATCCTCCGGCAGTTGGTTCAAAGTCGGTCGTCTCAAACTTCTGCCAATACCGCGGCGTGAATGTTTTCTGCGGCCCGCGAGGATTGAAAGGCGAGCAGGACCATCTATTCCACAACAACGGCGACGGCACATTTACAGATGCCAGCGTGAAAGCCGGGGTCGCTGACGCGCCCGGCTACTACGGCCTGGTTTCTCTTTTTGTTGATCTAAACGGGGATGGCAAGCCTGAATTGCTGGTCGCAAATGATTCGACGCCAAACTATCTCTATCGCAATCGAGGGGACGGTACATTCGAGGACCTGAGCTTCGAGTCGGGCTACGCCGTCAATCGTGACGGGCGAGAAACGGCGAGCATGGGCATTGCAGTGGGTGATTATCAGAACACCGGCAGGCTCGACATTCTGAATACGACCTTTTCCGACGACTACAAAGTGCTCTACCGTAACAATGGCGACCTCGACTTTACTGACGTCAGTTACGACGCAGGCATTGCCAAGATGACAATTCCGTTTCTCAGCTGGGGTGATGGCTTCATCGACTACGACAACGATGGCTGGAAAGACATCTTTATTGCCAGCGGGCATGTCTATCAGCAGGTGGATAAGCAGGCCTGGGGCACGAGCTTTGCCGAGCGCCCGCTGCTGTTCAGAAATATTCGGGGTGAACAATTCGAGCCTGTACCTGCCGTGAAGGGTAGCGGCCTCGCAGATGTCGTCTCTGCGCGCGGAGCGGCCTTCGGGGATCTGTTTAACGATGGAAAGATTGATGTCGTCATGAACAATATCGACGGGCCGCCCACCCTTCTGCGAAATGTCAACAACGACCAGCATCACTGGGTTGAGTTCAAACTGATCGGCGGCCCCAGGAGCCCGCGCGATGCCGTAGGAGCTACTGTTTTTCTTACGACTGGAAACATGAAGCAGCGAGGAGATGTGCTCAGCGGGGGCAGCTTCGCATCTTCAAACGACCAGAGGGTGCACTTCGGCCTCGCAGATGCGACCGTCGTTGACGACCTCGAAATTCACTGGCCGAGCGGGGCCGCGGAAAAAGTAAGTGTGTCTGCTGTCGACCGCATCTACTCTATTGCGGAAGGCAGCAAGTTCGCCACTGATCTTTGCCCCACATGCTCTTCGGGAAAACCAGTGCTCTCTGAGCCAAAACAGAAATAATGCAAACATCCTTCAGGCCCCGCCTCATCTTCTTCGCATGCATGGCTTTGTCCTTTGCGATGACGGTTGCGCAATCGGTCGAAACAGCATCACCTGTCAGGATTGCTGATGCGACCTGCGCAAACTGCCATCGCGAAATCTTTGAGAAGTATCTGTCGACGCCTATGGCCAATGCGAGCGGTCGAGCCGCAGAAAGATTCAAGCCGGGTACACTGCAACACAAGCCATCCGGAACGACGTACAAGATATTCATGCGCGATGCGCAGGCCATGCTCAGCTTTCAGGATGCCCAGGATCCCCAGGTGACCACCGAGAGGAAGCTCGACTACTTTCTCGGCTCCGGCCATCTCGGCATCACATATCTTTACTCTCTGCACGGCAATCTCTTTGAGTCACCCGTCGCATACTATGCCGCATCGCAGTCCTTCGATATGAAGCCGGGGCTTGAGTCAATTACGGAAATGCCTCCCGCCCTGCCGATGCAGCCGAGTTGCCTGCGCTGCCATATGAGCGCCATACAGCAAAGCGATCCGGGCACCATTAACCATTACAAGGGGCTGGCATTCCTGCACACAGGCATCACCTGCGAAGCCTGTCACGGAGATACGCAGCAGCACGTTGCCACGGGCGGCAAGGCTGCGGTAATCAATCCGGTAAAACTCGATGCGGCGCGGCGCGACTCCATCTGCATCAGCTGCCATCTTGAAGGCGATATCTCGGTCGAGCGCGCTGGGCGATCTGCCATAGACTACAAGCCGGGCGAGGCAATTTCTGAATATCTTTCCTATTTCGTTTACCAGGGAAAAGACGCGACCCGTCGCGGTGTGAGCGAAGTAGAACAGCTCAGCCTCAGCATGTGCAAGCGCACAAGCGGCGACAAGATGTCGTGCACGAGCTGCCACGATCCGCACTACACGCCGGAGCCGAAGGAAAAAGCAGCCTTCTACCGTAAAAAATGCCTGGCGTGCCATAATGACGCGTCCTTTGCCGCATCGCATCATTCTGAAAATCCCGACTGCACGAGCTGTCACATGGCGCGCACCGGGGCAGAGAACATTCCACACGTGGCGTGGACTGATCATCGTATTCTCAAAATCCCCGACTCCACAGAGACCATCAGGGATCTTTCTGAAGGAGATACGCTGGCTCCGATCTTTTCACCCGGGACGACAAAGCGCGATCTGGCTCTCGCTTATTACAACGCTCTGCTGGAAGGGAACTTTGCGCTCCGGCAAAAGGCCAGTCAGTTGCTGACAGAAATCGGGCCGGAAATCTCTGGCGACAAAGAAGCTCTCATCGCCATTGGGGTTGTAAGCGAAAAGCAAGGAAACTACCAGCAGGCCAAAGAGGTCTTCGAGCAGGTTCTGAAACTCGATCCGGTAAATCTCATGGCGATTTCAAACCTGGGGACGTTGCGAGCAAAGTCCGGAGACCTGCAAGGTGCCATCGCCCTCTGGGAACCGGCCTTCGAGCGGAACGAAAATGTCGTAGGACTGGCCAAAAATCTGGGGCAGGTTCAGTGCATGACCGGTGATCCTGCTGCTGCGCGGGCCACGCTGCAAAAGACGCTTCAATACAGCCCAGCCCTCCGTGATGTGCAGCAAATGCTAGCGCAGTTGCCTTCCTGCACAGTGGCGAAGCAATAATATGAGTCTGGTACGCGATATGAAGAAGCGGGTCCATTGCGACTGGTTTTTGCTCTGCACTTGCCTGCTTGTCGTCGGTACCATCTCTTTAGCGCTTGGACAGCAGCTTCCCGAAGCCCCCTCTTCTGATGCTCTAAAAAACGCCCGCCATCTTCTGAATACCGGGCAACTTGCAGAGGCGGAGAAAATTCTCCGCGCCTATCTCGACGACCATCTGCAATCTGCCGACGCGCATTTTCTGCTGGGTTACACGCTATTTCGAGAGCAGCGCCCAAAAGATTCACTTGCAGAGTATACGGAAGGTGCAAGATTCCAAACTCCGCAGACGTCGGATCTGAAAATTGTCGCAGCCGACTACGTGGTTCTGGCCGACTATGCGGATGCCGATAAATGGCTTACCTTCGTCACGAAGCAGGACCCGCGGGATGCGGAAGCCTGGTACCTGTTAGGCCGCGCAAAGTACAATGAAAATCGCTTTCAGGAAGCCATTCAGAGTTTTCAGCAGACCCTTGCCTTGCGGCCGAAAGATGTGAAAGCGGAAGACAATCTGGGCTTGTCGTATCAGGGCCTCAACCGCCTTGACGATGCCAGGACAGCCTATGAAACCGCCATTTCCTGGCAAAAGGATTCGCCTGCAAAAGACGCGCAGCCCTATCTCAATCTTGGCATCTTGTTAATCGATCAGGACCAGCCCTCGCAGGCCTTGCCTTACTTGCAGCAGGCCGCAGCCTTCGCTCCGCACAATCCAAGAGTGCTCGAGCAACTGGGTCGCGCTTACGAGGCGCTTAACATGCGCGACAAAGCACAGCAGGAGCTGGAGCAGGCCGTCGCACTTGCGCCTGACGCATCCGGGCTGCACTTCAAGCTGGGGCAGATCTATCGTCGCCAGGGCATGCAGCAACAAGCAAAAGAGCAGTTCGACATTTGCGCGAAACTCAACAGCACGCACTCTTCCATCGAGACGCCAAACCCAATTCCCCAGAATTGATCGCACGGCCGTTGTATATTGAAACAAATTTGGTGTTTTATACGTCATCGGTGGCACAGACCAAAACCTAGCATACAACCAGGAGGAAAGATCATTGAACAGGCTTCCGCAAAAGCTCGCGGCATTGTCGTTTGCAGTACTGCTACTCGGGACTCAGGGACTCGCATCCGCTCAGGAAAAGAAACCAGATGAACCGCAAAAAGGGGATGCGAAACAGAATGAGCAGCCTATCCCTCCCGAGAAGAATTCGGTCACGCATCACGACATCACGCTTGGCGGAAAAGCCAT
>Ga0207086_1097_pt1 | contig 20615 bp, 12 predicted proteins | sample Alteio_BWMinHeat_54_FD_153540 | JGI IMG/M metagenome (GOLD analysis project Ga0207086, IMG submission 153540) | Enriched cells from forest soil in Barre Woods Harvard Forest LTER site, Petersham, Massachusetts, United States -... | ecosystem: Environmental > Terrestrial > Soil > Temperate forest >... | reverse complement strand
AAAGATCACATTGTTAATTCCGAATCGAATTATTGTTTTGGCGAGGGAGGTGCAGGTACTTATTCCGATGGAAAATTATATACTCGTTCCAATAAACGTGGCGATGTAAACCGCATTTTAGAAATCTTTATCGCACATGGAGCCAACGAGGATATTTTGTTTGATGCTCATCCTCACATAGGCACGAACAAGCTTCCTAAAATTGTTGCTGAGTTAAGGGAAAGCATTCTTCAAGCCGGAGGAGAAATTCATTTCGATAGCAAAGTTACAGACCTGATTTTTTCTTCTGACGAAGTGAATGGAGTGATCACTGAGGATGGAACCAAACATGAAGCGGAGGCTGTTATCCTTGCAACAGGCCATTCAGCTCGAGACATTTTTCAATTGCTACATCGAAATAAGATTTTAATAGAAGCGAAGCCATTTGCTCTTGGTGTGCGCGTTGAGCATCAACAGAATTTCATTGATAAGATTCAGTACCATTGCCAAGTTGATCGGGGAAAGTATTTGCCAGCTTCTTCTTATGCTCTTGTTCACCAAGCAAAAGTAAATGGCGTAGAGCGAGGCGTTTTTTCTTTTTGTATGTGCCCGGGAGGTTTTATTGTTCCGGCAGCAACGTCTCCAGGTGAAGTTGTAGTTAATGGCATGAGTCCTTCAAGAAGAGATTCTAGATTTGCCAATTCAGGAATAGTAGTTGCCGTGGGTGAAAAGGATTTTAAATCACATCAAAAATTTGGCCCGCTTGCAGGAATGTATTTTCAAATGGAGATTGAGCAAAAAGCTTGTGAGATGGCAGAGAGGAATCAAACTGCACCAGCCCAAAGACTTATGGATTTTGTTGAAGGAAAAGTTTCAGGTTCATTACTAGATACATCTTATCAACCTGGGCTCCAATCGGTAGATATGCGATCTGTGCTACCTGATTTTATTTATCAGAGTTTAAAACAGGGGTTCAGGAACTTTGGTACCAAGATGAAGGGTTATGTAAGCAATGAAGCGCAAGTGGTGGGAGTGGAGAGTAGAACATCATCTCCAGTTCGCATCCCTCGCGACAAGCAGACATTGGAGCATCCTCAAGTGAAGCGACTGTTTCCATGCGCGGAGGGAGCAGGTTATGCCGGTGGTATTGTTTCTGCAGCTATGGATGGCGAGCGATGTGCAGAGTCGGTTGTAAATTTATATTTGAAAAAATAGAAGTGTCGCCTGGCCACTCCAAGTGGTAGGGCGACTAAAACTTGATTTGAAGAAATAATTTGAAAAAAGATGGTTTGGTTTTCAATCATTACATCAACACTGACGAAAGTAATTTCAGCCAGCTAGGATGGCACACAGACGCTCTCCGCGACATTTTTCAAGGACAAAAAATTATGCCGATGCTTAATGTTGGGATTCACTTGGATAATTCCACAACCGACAATGGCGGCCTCAGAATAATTCCAGGAACCCACAACAAGGGAATAGCTACAATGCTCTTCAAGAAGATTTATTTCGTTAGCCACAAGCCAGATAAAAAAGAACTTGGTCTAAACGTAGAAGCCGGAGACTTGACGGTTCATGATGGTCGCTTATGGCATCGTGTAGCACGGTCACCTTTTACCGGTGAGAAAAGTAGAAGACGTGTGATGTATGTTCCTATCATTACCGGAAAGTTTGCTCCACGAGACGAAAATAGTAAGCCGCTTTTATACCAGCGACTGATCTCAATCACCAATAAATAAGAAACCAAATGGCTTTTGCCTTAATCACTGGAGCTAGTGGAGGGATTGGCTTGTCCATGGCCCGAGAGTTGGCCCAGAGAAAGATTGACTTGTTGCTTGTCGCACGATCAGAAGACAAACTCACTGGTGCAAAAAAAGAACTTGAGGAGAAATATAAAGTCAGAGTTGAATTTTTGAGTTGTGATTTATCGAAACCTGGAAGTGTATCGACGGTAACTGATTGGGTCGCCAAAAATTCATTTCCTGTAAACATACTCATCAACAACGCTGGCTATGGAATCTGGGGAGCGGTTGAAAACACTCCATGGGTTCAACTTAGCAACATGATGCAATTAAACATGGTAGCCCTTGCCGAGCTTTGCCATGCTATGTTGCCAGGTCTAAAAAAACAAAAGCAGTCTTACATTCTAAATGTGGCGAGCACTGCAGCATACCAGGCTGTGCCTACGTTGGCCACCTATGCAGCAAGCAAATCATTTGTTGTACTTTTCACCAGAGGACTGAGAAAAGAACTTAAGGGTTCATCTGTATCAGCAACTTGCTTGAGCCCTGGGGCAACTTCTACCAGCTTTATCGACCGTGCCGGTATGGGTGTATTAAAGGAGCGCGCTGAAAAATTCAGTATGAATGCCGATGAGGTTGCCAAAATTGCGATCAAAGGTATGTTCGATAAAAGAGCTGAAGTAATTACAGGATTTGTTAATTGGCTTTCTGTGCAATTCACCTACCTTCTTCCAAAGAGCCTCATCGAAAATATTGCAGCGGGTCTGTATAAGATATAGCCTAGAATGCTTCGGTGATATTAAAGTAAACTCCGCTCGAATGATATCCAAATCCAACATCGAGCCTTAAATTCAGTTTTTCCTTTTTATCGACAGCATATCGCAAACCTGTTCCTATTGATGGCTTTAATCCATACAAATTAAAAAGGTCACTCGAATTTGTTCCGACACGACCAGCAGCAGCAAATACAACCATTCCAAATCGCCCTTTCAAATGAAAGCGATCCTCCACTTGAGCACCTATAAAATTATTATCAGTGTATCTGCCTTCGTAGTAGCCACGCATAATAGTGTTACTTCCAATGTTACTCATACTTCGTACGGGCACTGTCCCCACATTAGCGTTGAGCATAAATTGAAATGCCAGCACTTGATTTCCAGGCAGTGAATAATATTTCCGAATGTCTACCGAATGAAAAGTAAAATTGAATTCACTTCCAAAAGCTTTGGAATAATCATTGATGTAATATGCAAAATACAATCCTTTACTTGGGCTAAAGGTATTGTCCCGACCATCCCACAGAGCAACCAGCCCAATTCCTGAAACCAAGCTTCCATATCGTCCATTTACATTTTGCGTGTCGAAGATACTCGTGCCAGATGGCTTGCCCTCACCATAATCAAACGAGAATACATTTTGAATTTCATACGCTACACCCAGAAATAATTTCTTGTAGACTTTTCTCAAAAGCTGGGGGAATAAATAAAACTGCCCTACAGTATAATGCTCCATGTCGCTATCCTTCGAATCATTGCCAAGTCCCCAGAATCGATCTGGGAAATAACTTACTGAAGCTTTTGTCTTAAGGATATAACGTTCGTCATGAAAAAAAACCGCGCTTTCCATCGCAATTACAGCCTGTTGCCGTAAGGTGTAAAGAGCTACAGCCTGAACATACGAAGTACGTACAGTGGTGTCGTGCCCGATCTTAAAATAAAAATTGCCGGCTCCTCCTAAGGCGAGGGTGGTTTCCGGAGAGTAAATTACTGCTGGAAAGGCGAAGAGCTTTCTTCGTTTACCTTGTTTATTGATCGAATCTTTCTTTTCGAGATTAATTTGAGCGCTGGCATCGAAGACAAGAAAGCTCATGCAAAACAGCACAAGCGCTTTCAATAAAACCGGAGTTAATCGCTGAGACACAACACAACTATTCAAGGCAAGATGCTCATTTCGTTTTTAAAACGAAAACAACTTGACCCTTGGATTTATCTGCAGCTTTCCCGGTAGAAGTACGAATCAAAGAATTTTTTCGGATCTCATCCTTCAGCAACTGCTCCGCTCTTGCACTAAGACCTCGTTCCAAAGTTTTAATACTAACAATCTCTCCGTCCTCATCGCATTCAATCTCAAACACAATACGACCGTCTTCATTGTCTGGGAGATCAGGAATTCTTGGTTTGCTTGCCCACTCCCAGCCAGCCATCGCTAAGCCAAAACCATTGCCGCCTCCGCCACCACCTGGCTTGCCATACAGCGCCTTTGCATCAAGTTTCCCTTCAGGGTTTCCTTTGTCGCCAACTTTACCGGGATCATCTCCCTGGCTTTGGTTGGTTTCGCCTTTCTTCGAGCCACTATTGCCTGAGTAGACAGCTTCTGCCTTCACTACTTTCTTCTCTTCCGTATTTGCTTTTACTTCTTTCTTAGGCTCAACCTTTTCAACTTTCTCCTTAGGCTTCTCCTCGATTTTCTTCTTTACTGATTTTACTGTAACGTCACTGCTTTCATCAGAAATAGCAGCATCAGTTTTTTCTTCTTTTACTTCCTCTTTCTGATCGGCATTCTTAGAAGATTCTTTCGGAAGGCTCTTTTCATCTTCTTTCAGTTCGTTGGATTTATCATCAACTTGAGAATCTCCAACAGGCTTTTCGGGTTGGATTTCACCTCCTCCTTGATCGTCTACTCCGTAATTTAAGACCACACCATACTCCGGTGCGGGGGGATAAGGCGCTTTCCAGGAGATAAGGAGAAAGAAAACTAAAAATAAACTGGCGTGGAGACCTACGGAAACCAAAAAGGCAATTTGCTTATTCTTTTTGTCTTGGTAGCTCTCCATTTTTAATTTAATATTTCATCACCCAAAGTGCATCGCCATATTCGCTCTTAGATGCATCTGCACTGCTTTGTGCGCTTGCAAACGAATCAAAATCACCAATTCCAAGTCGGTAAAATTTCCACTTACCAAAAGGAGGAATGATTTTACTGCTGATACCTTGTTCACTTAATTTTTTAGCCCTATCCATAGCTAGATCGCCATCTACCGAGCTAGAGATGATCACAAAATAATGACCTGTTCTTTGCTCTAAAGTCTCGATGGTTCCAACCGCAGGTTTAGCGTTAGCTTCTGCTTCGCGCTTCAGCCGTTCTTCTTCGGCTACTCTTGCCAAGCTATCAGCCACTGCCTTTTCTCGTTGCTCTGCTTTTTCCTTGGCTAATCGCTCAAGTTTCTCTTTTTCCTTTTTTGGAACGTATATGTATCTATACGCCAGAAACCCGCCAACGAGTACCACCAAGACCACTATCCATGCGATGATACGACCAGTTCCTGACTCCTCCTCTTCCTCCTCATAAATAGGTGTTTCCCTAGAAGAATCGCGGGAGCTCTCCCCGACCGTTTCTTCCGGAGGATTGGAAGAATCCAGTTGGTCTAAAGGCTTGTATTCTATATCGGGCAACCCGAAGTTGTCCTCGTCAGAGCTGTTCTTGTTAGTGTCGTCTGTGTTTGCCATAGCGTTAAAGTTAACTGTATGTTATACAAAAATAATGGAATTTCTGTGAATTAAACCATTTTTAGAAGTTCCAACTCGCTCCACCCATCACTTGAAAGCCCCTCACAGGGTAGTTTAAATACAACTGATAATTGCTCGATAATACATTGTTGAAGTTGAGAAATACAGAAAATTGCTTCGATACAAAATAATTTACTTTGCAGTTCAAGTCAGCCGCCGACGTTAAAGAGGTCAATGTATTTGTATCCAAATCCAAAGCTTTGATCCCGCCTTGAGCTATAAAATCTGCACTGATAAGAACTTTTTCAAAGATGTTGTAAGAAGAATTAACAGTCACCCGATAGGTTGGTCTGTTCAAAGCAGTCTTTTCAAAGTTATTTTGATTCATAATCTGATTGGCAATTGAAGTTGAGTACGAATAATAATCGCCACGCGCACTTACCTTGAATGACTCATTAGAATATCCTAACTCGCCAAAAAAATTAAATCGCTGCGTGTTGCCATTATCATACACGACGTCAAATTTGGATCGAAGAGTTCCTGCGCCTGACTGGTAATAATAAAAATTCTTTAGCGTCGCATACGAAAGTCCCGTGCTAAACGAAACTTTGCCACTCACTTTCCCTCTCAGGCCAGCCAAAAAATCAAGCGTGCGATTGGTATTGAAAATATCAATATTAGAATTGACCCACACATTTTCTCTCGACAGAGAATGAAGTGAAACTTTATCAATATCGCCGGTAAGTGCTGCATACCCCTCAACGTTTGGAGATAGTTGGTAACTACCATTAAGATTAGGATAAACATGGAGACCATTTTGTTTTCCTATTGTATCATTTTCCACAACAATATTTGCGCCGACTGTGAGGGTGAGTTTATCCATCGGTGTGAATTGGTATGCTGGCTTAGCTTTGAAAATATGTCTTGCGTTGGGATTGATCAATGCATCCTTGCGGTTAATCAAATAATAATCACCGTTAATGATCACTCTTTTCTTCGCATCGATTTTATATTGGCTCAGAAAATTCAAGTTTACCTCTCCCTCACTGGCTGAGTAGTGATCCGTCAAGTAACTGTATCCGGCTTTGAGATCATAAGTGAAGTTCGACAGGTTAGAATTTTCAATCTCACCGCCAACACTAACAATATTATAGTCCTGACGAATTGAACTCCTATCCGCAACAACGCTGCCCGGTTGATAACCATAAAAATAAGCTGCGGTATTTTCATAATTTAGAAAGCCTCCAACTGCCACATTATTTGTCATAGATTTTCCAAATAAGCGAATGTTGGTATTGCCGCTTGCAGAATTCTTATCGTCAACAGGTCCGCTCATAAAACTCCTATGAAAAAATTTCAACCCATAGTATTTGTTCTTGTTCCGCTTATTCGTGAGGTATGCTTCTGCGTATGGTGATGTATAATTGCCGAGCCCTGCACTGACGTAGTTCCCATAAATTTTTGAAATAGATTCTGATTTCAATCGCAAGGGCCGAATAACAGGATTGTAGTCTGGAACATTGAATGATAGATTCTTAAACTGATAACTGATCTCCGGCTTGATTGGCTCAACAGGACGAGGGGCAATCTTCTCAAAATTGCGCGATGCTTGAGGAACAGAAACTTCCCTGCTCTTCACAATTTCAATTTCAACTTTTTCAATTTCCCCTTCTCCTTGTGCAAGAGCATTGATAGAAGTCAATAGACCAAAAGCCAAAGGCAACAATAGTTGGCGATACTCAGTCCAATTCTTTTGCACTATGTAGTCTAAACTGACCCTCATTCTTTTAGTTCTTATTATTTCCAAGAGAATCCTTTTTCAATTGCTGCTGCTTCTTTAATGATTCTTCTGCCTCAATCTTTTTCAATTTCTCAGCCGCTTGCTTTTTCACCTCGTCCAATGGAAAATTATCAATGAGTGATTGCAAGGTCGCTTTTGTCTGAAACGTATCACCAATTGCCAAAAAATAATCCGCAATCAACAAATAGGACTTGCCAACCCATTCTGTATACGAGGAGAAATCCGAATTCAGACTTAAAAGTGTTTCGTAGCATTGTTTGTATTCTTTCGTGATGAAGAAAATCTCAGCCAACCTGTATTTTGCTTCAGCCCCATTTTCATCTTGTGCGGCATTGATCGTTGTAAGCAATTCATCTTTAGCTGTTTCGTAGTCGCCTTTTCCCATAGCAGCCTTTCCAAGAAAAAGCGAGGCCTTGTTTTGAGCACCGGCATTCACACTTCCTCTATCCAAAATTATCTTCGCATATTTCTCAACCGAATCATACTTATTCAGGGCATAGTAAGATTCCATCAACCCATTCCAAGCGTTGTATTGCTCTTTTTTATTGAGTGCTTCATTCGAAAGTGTTCTAAAAAATGGAATTGCTTTTTCGTAGTGGCTTTGTTTGAATTCTAGTTCCGCTACGCGGCCTGTAACTTTGCTAGCCATCGAAAATATTTTGTCGGTTGTTAATTCATTGTACAACGCCAATGCTTTAACAAAATCTTTAGTGCGATAAAATGATTCTGCCTCGTAGTATTTAGCTTCGGATAGTCGTGCGCTTTGAGGATACGCCTTGATATAGCTGTCTAAATTTTTAATGGCGTTAACGTAATCCTGATTAAAATAAATGTTTTTGGCTGATTCAAATTCAACAGCTTCAATTCCTTTAGAATCTGGATTAGTATTCTTATAAAGAGCGAGATATTTACTGAACTCATCTGATCGAGAGGTAAGATTCAACGCTTCCTGAAGCGGCAACAACACATCCTTCGCCACCGGATGATTGCCGTATTTTTCCAGTACCGTAATGTAATCTTGCGCGGTCTTATTATATTCCTTCAAATTATAATTTGATGCCGCCCTACGAACATAAGCGTAAGGAACAAATCGTGAGGATGGATTTGATGTGATCAACCCAGAATATCCATTCACAGCTTCTTGATAATGACCTTGCTCGAATTCTTGTTGAGCCAGTTGAAATTTCGATTCATCAACAAAATTTGACTTAGGATAATCTCTAATAACCAAGCTTAGCTCCGTTTTTCCTTCAGGATATTTTTGTAAGATCCCAAAAAGGATTCCGGATTGAAAATGTGCATAATCATTATCCGACGAATTAAGTGTGATAGCCTTTCGGTAATAGATAAGTGCATCCGAATAGGACTTAGCAACATAGTAGCAGTCTGCTAAACGTAAGGTACCATCAGCCAGGTTTTGCTGGCCTGCCTTGGATTTAGAGACAAACTCTTTAAAACTAAAAAGGGCTTGATCATATTGCTTCAAATTGAAATAAGCATAACCTAATCCATAGCGAGTTTTCAATTTGAGCTCAGCATCATCTCCCTGCTCAATGACAATTAAGTATTTTTTTGCAGCCAGCTCATATTGTCTACCAATTGAATAAGCTTCGCCGCACCAGAATCCGGCTTCAGCCAAATAATCTTTATCAGCAGGATGTTGTAATGATTTTTCGAAATACTGTATTGCTTGAGCATAATCTTCTTTGTTGAAGAACTCCATTCCTTTGAGCATGGTTGCCTTTTGGTAAGCTCGCTCAACCGCTGATGTTCGATTAGGTAATGATTCGATGTACTCGATGGCCTTGTTGTAATTATTGGCGTTTACATAGGCTTGAGAAAGAAGTTCTTTGATTTCAAGATGGTGCGCACTCTTCGGAAATACTTTTATTATTCTTTCAAATTCGTTAATCGCTTGATCAGGCTTGCCAAGATCATAAGAGATTTTAGCAAATTGAAATGAGGCCTCTTCCATCAAAACTGGATCACCTTTATACTTACGCGCAATGTCAAACGAAGTAAGTGCCATCGGTTTTTGGTTAGACTTCAAATAAATCTGACCGAGATAGTAGGACGAATAAAAACCAACGGAATCAACATCGGCAAAAGAACTCTTCAGGTAGTTTAGCGCTTTTGAATCTTGCCCTAATACAAATGCGGAATAACCTGCTCGAAGCAAAACACTTTTTTCAGCAGTCTGCTCTTTGCCTACTAAATATTTATCATACCCAGGCAACGCGTTTTTGTAGTCCTGTTTTTTGTAATACGCTTCCGCAGAAAGAAGTGCGATCTCTTCAGCATTAGCGAGATCAGTTCTCATGCTTACAGATGCCGCATAGGAAATCAACGTATTGTAATCTTTCTGCTTATAATAAACATTGGCAATCATGTAAGGAACAACGCCCGCGTAAGATTCAGCGCTTTCAGCACGCTTTAAATCCGTAAGTGCATTTGCATAATCTGCCTGACTATACTCCACAAAACCTGCATAATAACTTGCGGCAGGTCCATATTGACCTCCTTGTGTCTTTATGAAATTGAATTGATCCAGAGCGTCTTTCAAAATCTTCTGACTGAACAAACTATAACCCCACCTAAAATGAGCTTCACCTTGCTGAGATGCTGTCAATGAATTGAAATCAGATTTAGCAAAGTAAGTGGCGGCTTTCTTGTAATTTTTTTCGTTGTAGAAAAAATAAGCCAACTCAGCATAAGCAACAGAAGCTTTCGGACTAGACGGATTATTGATGATGAAGTCTTGTAACTGTTTTTCAGCATCGGTATGATAAAGATTAAGGGAACAAATGCCTCGATAATATTCAGCATTTTGCCTTTGTGTAGAAGGCTGCGTTGATAAAGAGAGGAATTCGTTGAAGTTTTCTCGAGCTGCGGCAAACTGATTTTGAGCCATCAGCTCTTCACCTGTTTTGAACAAGCGAGCTGACTTTTGTTGCATCAGCACATCTTGCGCAAGCAAATTACAGGAAACCAAAAAGAGAACAAAAAAACTCTTCATCCAAAGTTTCCCCTTAGAACTAAGCAATGATGACTTTATTGTGACTTTCAGTTTAAAAAATAAATCCATGCAAAAAATTTCAATAGAGCATGAAATGCATGGACTCAAAGATACTAAAAAAAAGGAGCGAAACGAATATGCGTTGAAAAATTACACCATCATGCGGAACACAAGCTCCTTCAAAATCTGACCTTCACCTTCACTGCCTGAGTTTACCCCTTTCAGTTTCAAGTCGGCCGAGCGCAATAGAGAAACTATTTCAAGTGTCTTTGATTGAGAATAGCGCTGCAAAGCAGCGAGATAATCTTTAGCTGCATAAGGACTAATCTTCAATGCTGCTGTTAATCCTTGTGATGAGCGATCACCAACACTATGTGCCGCTAGCACCTTACTGAAGAACGAGTACAAGAATGCAACCATGGGTATACCTGGGTTTTTCTTAGGGTTTGCCTCAAAGTAATTTGAAATTTTTGCAGCCTGAAGCCAATCCTTGTTGATCAACGCTCTTTGCAATTCGAAAATATTGTACTCGCGACTGATGCCAACTTTTGCCATCACTTCGGTCACACTGATAGTTTCTTTCTGTTCGTGACTAATCAAAACTTTATCTACTTCATTCGACAGGCGATTTAAATCGTTGCCCACGTATTCGGCCAGCACGCGGGCAGCATCTTCTTCAATGGAATATTTTTTCTGTCCAACATATTCCAAAACAAAATCTACCAATTGGTTGTCATATGGTTTTTTAAACGTAGCCGATACAGCCAATTGCTCAGCCTTCTTACCAAGTTCTCTTCGCTTGTCTAGTGTTTTATTTTTATGGCAAAGGACGAGCACCGTTGTTGGAGAAGGTTTCGTTAGATAGTCTAGCAACAACTTTGCTCCAGTTTCTTTGTTTAAGTCTGGAATGTCTTGTGCTTCCCGAACAATCACCACCTGCCGCTCAGCCATCATTGGAAAACGTTTGGCATTGGTAAGTATCGATGCCATGGAAGAATCCTTTCCGTACACAACTATCTGATTGAAACTCTTCTCTGATTCATTTAATGCATGTTGCTCGATGTAATTAGCAATCAAATCGATGTAGTACGTTTCTTCACCTTGCAATAAATAAACCGGTTCATATTTTCCGGCCTTTAGTTTATCTAAAATCTTTTTTGCAGAAGCGTCCATCAGCGTATCCTCTTTTTTGCGGCCAAGTTAAATGCTGTTACCGTGCCAGTCAAGACACCAAATAAATGAGCTTCCCAAGATATTCTTGGGTCAGTAGGAAATATACCATAAAGAATGGCTCCTCCGTAAAAGAAAATGATGACCAGTGAAATGGTCAGTGATAAAAAGTCTTGGCGAAGGATTCCAAATAAAATTAAAAATGCAGCAAGGCCATAAATTAAACCACTTGCCCCTATGTGATAAGAGAGACGTGGACTAAAAAGCCAAACCAAAATATTAGTAATGAAGTAGCACCTAAAGAAAACGATGCCTCCTATCTGGTCGTAAAAAAAATACAAAAGCGTGCCCAAGAAGAGCAACGGAAAAGTATTTGAAATAAGATGTCCCAAACTGCCGTGGATCATTGGTGCAAAAAGAATCCCTATCAAGCCATGAATTGTGCGCGGGTAAATACCGAGAAATCCCAAATCAATTCCATAAAAAAATTGAATACTGAACGCCAACCACATGATAAATACCAACCTAAATGGAACAACAGAGCTTCCAAAAATTTGATTTTCTTGTGAAGACATTAAATAGCGGATGGGTCTTTGATCATTGGCAGCTTGACGTAACGGGCTTCTGCTGAGCCAACAGAATGCATCCCTAGCAGGCCTCTTGGTGATTTTGCAACTTTCATTGCAAGATCACATATACTTTGATAGTACTGGTTGGAAAAGTCGAGATCTAATTTAGGAAACACGACATTTAATTGCGAAAGCTCTTCTATAATTAGCGCATTACGTTGAGACACTTCAACGGGATAACTTTGCAAAGCAATTTTAAGTTTATCTTCAAAATCTTCACTTACTTCCCTGAAGAGCTCCATCATTTCTGGGCTCGCCGTCTCCTGCAGTTTTTTGGCGTAAGCCATGCCCTCTTCTATTTCATTTCTTTCAACTTCACCATCGGCTCCTGCTATTAAAATGGCTACCAGAATCGGAGCTTTATACATGAACTCCTGTTCTCCCTGCGAAAGCCTATCAAACTGAGGAATCATCTTTTTAAAATTATATTCAGTAAATGTGATTTATTTACCTTAAATTTTAAACTTTAATTATTAAAATACCTACACAAATTAGCCATTCTCTGAACGATGTATGAAAAAGAGCCAATAAAAATATTTGTAGTAGAGGATGACCCCACCTACACGAAATTTCTTCAATACGTACTCAGCCTTGATCCTGATTTCGAAACGGAGTTTTTTAGTAATGGCAAGGATTGCATAGACCAGCTCCACAAAAAGCCTGCGGTTATTACCCTGGACTACTCCTTGCCCGACATGTCAGGCGAAAAAGTTCTGAAAGCCATACGGGAGTTTGATCCTGATATTAGCGTGATTGTAATTTCTGCTCAGGAAAAAATAGGCACTGCGGTGGAGTTGCTCAAATTAGGAGCATTCGATTACATCACTAAAGATGAAGACGCAAAGGATCGAATATTAAACTCGATAAAAAATGCTCGAAACAAATCTTCTTTAATTCGGGAGATTGGAAGACTTAAGGAAGAAATCACCGCTAAATATGAATTCGAAAAAAGTATAATCGGTAGCAGTGACGCCATTAAGAAAGTGTTTGCTTTATTAGAGAAAGCTGTCAAAACTCAAATCACGGTATCGATAACAGGAGAAACTGGAACGGGAAAAGAATTAGTTGCAAAAGCCGTGCACTATAATTCAAAGGGAAAAAACAAACCTTTCATCGCTGTAAACATTGCTGCGATTCCCAAAGAACTGATCGAGAGTGAATTATTTGGCCACGAAAAAGGATCGTTTACTGGTGCGGCCAACAGAAGGATAGGAAAGTTTGAAGAAGCCGAAGGGGGCACAATATTTCTGGATGAGATTGGCGAAATGGACCTTAGCCTACAGGCAAAGTTACTGCGTGTCTTACAAGAAAAGGAAGTCACTAGAGTAGGTAGTAATCAATCCATAAAACTTGATGTAAGAGTCATCGTTGCAACTCATCGTAACTTGGCAGAAGAAACAAAGGCGGGACGGTTTCGTGAAGACTTATATTATCGTCTTTTGGGGTTGCCCGTTCAATTACCACCATTACGTGATCGCGGGCAAGATACTATTGTACTGGCGAGGTTTTTTCTTGATCAGTTTAGCAAGGAAAATCAGATGAACAAATTAAAGATTACTCCGGAGGCACAAAATAAATTATTGAAATATCCATTTCCAGGAAATGTACGAGAGCTTAAATCGGTTATTGAATTAGCAGCCGTAATGGCTGAGAACAATGAAGTGGGTGAAAATGATATCAATTTTCATAGTGCTGCCGGAGACGAAGCATTATTGCTTCGTGAGATGTCCTTGCAAGAGTACACCTACAGAATCATTCGAAATTACCTGAACAAATACGATAACAATGTATTAGAAGTGGCCCGCAGACTTGATATCGGCAAATCTTCCATCTATCGTTATTTAAAAGAAATGGATCAAGCAGGGATTTAAATGAAAACCCTTAAGTCATACGTTAAGCGTGGTGGTTTTTTTAAGGCCGTAGTAGAAGATGGCTCGGATATTATTTTCATTGTTGACTATGATGGAATCATCCTCTATCACAACCCGTCTGTAAAAGAAACATTGGGCTATCGAGCCAATACCTTAGTGGGAAAGAATTTTTTTGATTTCATACTACCCTCAAGCCTTCCGGTTTTTAAAAGAGCTTACGAATCGAGTACAAGGAGGAAATTCAGTGAGTCCGTAGAGTTTCAATTCTTATGTAAAGACAAGTCGTTTAAATACCTGGAGTTTAATTCAATCAATCTCTTTCAAAAAGAAAAAATCAAAGGTCTGATTTTAGATTGTCGCGACATTGCTCAGCGTAAAAAAGATGCAGAAGAATTGCTCCGTGCCCAAAAAGCAAAAGAACTTTTTTTGGCAAATATCAGTCATGAAATCCGAACACCTATAAATGGCATCGCTGGCATGGCAACACTTCTTAGCCAAAGTCCAAACGTTAACGAACAAGCAACATATCTCCATGCTATTCAAAGTGCAGCCAACAATCTGAAAGTAATCATTAACGACCTGCTTGATCTTGCCTCCATTGAATCCGGTAAATTAAAATTGGAAGAAATAGGGTTTAACCTCAACGATCTTCTACATTCTCTGGTGAATACATTTTCTCTTCAGGTCGTTGAAAAGAAAATTGAGCTTCAGTACCAATTAGATAAAAATGCAAATCAAATATTTATTGGAGATCCTGTTCGCTTGAATCAGATATTATTAAACTTAATCAGTAATGCTATTAAGTTTACGCACTCGGGTACCATCTCCATTAATTGCCACGTAAAGAAAAAAGAAACAAAAAAGTACTTATTAACATTTGAAGTGCAAGATACTGGCATCGGTATTGCCAAAGATAAACTGAATACTATTTTCGAAAGCTTCAGTCAAGCAGATGCCAGTGTAACAAGAAAATATGGTGGTACTGGTTTAGGGCTCACTATTGTAAAACAATTGGTTGAACTGCAGCTTGGCACTATTCAAGTGAAAAGTGAAGAAGGAATTGGATCTACCTTTAGTTTTACTATTCCTTATGAACTGGGAAGCCGCGACAACATTAAAGGTCATCTATCTAAAGGTTCACAGCTCTTGAAAAAATCATTGAAAGATTACTCTGTGCTACTCGTTGAGGATAACGACATCAACCGGTTGTATGCAAGCAGCATCTTAAAAATTTGGGACTGCAAAATAGATATTGCCGAAAATGGATACGTTGCCGTAGAGAAGATTAAGAACGAGGATTACGATATAGTTTTAATGGATGTTCAAATGCCAGTGATGGATGGATTTGAAGCAACTAAGGCCATTCGGGCAAGTGCTCCTCCAAAAAACCAGGTTCCAATTATCGCCCTCACCGCTAATGCTACTCATAAGGATATTGAGCAATGCTTGGCCTGTGGAATGAATGACTGTATCCCAAAACCATTCACCCCTGAAGATTTGTATAATAAACTTGTGCGGTTTAAGTCTGGGGCTAGGAGAAATCTTGAGCCCAAAACACAGAGCATCCTTCCTAAGAAAATTGTGGATTTAACCTACCTTAGAAATATCTCCAATAATAATCAGAAATTTATTGATGATATGGTTGCCGCCTTCTTGGAGTCGATTCCAAAAAGTATCGAAGAGATTAAAATGAATACAGTGGCGGCAGAGTGGACCGAGTTGGCTCGCGCCATACATAAAATAAAACCCGCCCTTACGCTGATCGGCTTGCATTCAAGCAAAGAAAAAGCGCTAATGTTGGAAGACTTAGCAAAGCAACAAAAAAACATTGATCGAATCCCATCTCTTGCCGACAACTTATGCGAAGAGCTTACCGATGCCTTACAAGAACTTCGACAAAATACCTAATTAGAGTTAAGCACAACTAGCTTCTTATAAACAGGATTCTTGCCAGGAGCGCCAATGGCCACAAAGTAAACACCATTGGTGAGCGAAGAGATATCCACTGGCTTCACACCATTAACAGCATCATTAAAATTACCTGTCATCACATTAATTCCTCTTTGATCCGAAATTTTCCAAATGCAATTAGTTGGAAAATCACCTGCTGTACCGAAGCTGAATTTACCAGCTGCAGGATTAGGATAAATTTGAATTTGTTCCAGTTCAACAATAGAGGGTTCAATACCTGTGATGAGTACTCCTACTTTTTTAATTACCGGCATAATTGCGCTTTGTAGAATCTCCTTGGTCGCGAAATTTTGAACAAAAGCAATCAAATAGAGTTTAGTAGGATCATTGATCTGTGAATTAATTTCAACATCGCCTTTAGCAAATTGCTGTATATCATTCTTAGCCATCACAACACTCTTAGTTACTCCATCACCTGCATAAAGTAACTTTCGAACTACGTTATTGTATTTCACCCCCGAAATTGTTACGGGGTTTTCAACCAGTGCAACTTGAGCATATAGGGGATATGTAATTGCGGTATCTGCATTGATATTCACTTTTGCTGTAATGGAATGATTGCTATACTTCCAACCTGGACTTGTATTTACTGTATCGATCTGCAGGATGGTGAGTGGCGGAGTTCGCAACGCTCTTCTATCAATTTCAATTAAGTCAATGTTATTATAATCACCTGCGGGGAATTTTGCAGAAGGCAATTTATTGGTTTGTATTCCATCCATTAGTGAATAAGGCACCTGCTGTACTCCGTAGTATAAAGCCCGAGCCGCTGGATCATCGCTATTGCCTTGGTCAAAAATATCGGGTTGAGGGAAGCGAACGTGATACTGTATGCCCTTGAAATCTGTACTACCATTTCTTGAAGTACTGTCTTGTAAGAATAAAGTTTTAAAATGATTGTCGGCATTTACGCTTGAAGGCACAGTTGTATTGGTGAATTCTTCAATCAGAACATTTTTAGTTTTGTTACCGACAAACACATTGTCAAATGCAAAACCATTATACCTTCCTTGGATGTTCTTACTTGAATCTCCTGCAAAGGCAAATCTTATCCGCACTTGACTTCTCTTAGTGAGGGGCAAGCCGTCTAAGTTGAAACTAGCTCTCATCCAAGCGGTTTGACCATCACCGCTCCATCCATAAGGACCAAATCCAATCTGTTGATCTCCTGGGTTTGACACGATAAGTCTCGATGAATACCAATTTATTCCCTGGCTTGGCACGCCTATATTCGACCATGAAATTCCCCCATCGATTGAATACTGGAGAGATGCCCCATCATTATTAGAGCTTGGTGTATTGACCCAGTAATCAAACGAGATCATTGGCCTCGACAATGATGTCAAATTGAAACAAGGTCCGTTTACTACAGAAGATTCAGCCGAATCATAAGTTCCATTATGAAGTCCAGTCCACCACGATTTAGTGCCACCATTGATGACCTTCCCGTTTGGTATCGTCCAAAGCCAACTACTATCAAGTGGTGTCTTCAAAGATTCAACTTGGTAACCTCCATTTGTTGCCTCGAAATCCTCTCGGTATGCATTTGTAGGCAAAGGAGTTACTGTACTGTATGGAAGTATGAAGATACTTTTTTGATAGGTGTTACTACAACCATCATTGGTGTCGACAGTCAACATGGGTTTATATGTTCCAAATATCACATACTTATGGAAAGGGTTCTTAAAGGTTCCAGCAGAACCTCCGGGCACAACTTCCACATGCCCCTTGTTCCATAATGATCCATATGTTGCACTATCCCCAACTAGAGTGGTTCCGTCACCAAAATCCCAGGTGTATTTAATAATTCGGCTTACATTATTAGGGTTTGTAGTTAAATCCCTGTACTTGGTACTGTCATTATTACAAATTGATGATGCGCCGAATTTAACTACTGGAACTGCACCTACCCGCACTTTGGTTGAAGTAGTATCTGTACATCCAAATGAGGTCGCAACCTGAAGTACAGCCTTGTAAATTTTTGGTATTGAATAAACATGTGAAGGGTTTTTTGCAAACACAGGCGCTGACCCATCATTAAAATCCCACTTCCAAAACGTGATCGGATCGGTTGGTGTTGGTGGGCTCGCATCATTGAATTGTATCGCCGAAGAGATACAATTATTAGCCACACTGATTTGCGCTATCGGGCCAGCATGAACTATTACACCATAAAGTTTTTGTGTAATGGCATTATAAGAATTTTTGTAAGTGAATGTGACAATATAAGTGTCGGGAACCAATCCATTTGTTTCAATGTAATACTCAGATCCGATATGTATTATACTCATCACATTTGCCGGATTGTTTGTCCCAACACTTGCTGTAAAATTTGTTTCAGGTGCGCCTCCGGTAGATGCAAATGGCTTCCCTATTAATTTAATAAGCGATGGCGATGGATTAGGAACTGAGAACGAGTTAAATTGACTAGCACATATTTCCCATTCGAAAAAAGGATTTAAATAGCCTGTTTGAATAGTGAAATCAACATTTGTTACCGGATTGATAATGATTGACTGAGAATCAATATTTGTACATCCATTACCATCAGTGTATGTATAAGTTACGGTATTACTGCCAAGTTGCACGGCACTAGGATCGAATGTAGCTCTATCAACAGGACTCGGTGATGTGCTTCCAATATTAGAAGTAGCTGGTGAGATGGTAAACAGCCCTCCAATTTGATTTCCTGTTAATGTTATTGGAGATTGGTTTTCAGCCATCTGCGTAGGGATCCCTGGAGGAAAGCCGCTGAATACCACAATTGGAAGAGGGTTGATTCTTAAATTAGTCTGAGTACTAACCTGAGTACAGGGTCCGCTTCCATCTGGATCAAGCGCTGTTATTGTTAGTACAACAGTAGTATTTATTTCGTTGGGATTTTTAAAACTATAGGTTGCATTGGGGTCATTAACATTACTGAAAGAGCCAAGCCCACCGGACCAAACAGTGGTAACTGTTGATCCTCCAATAGTACCTTCCAGCGCAATACTAGGCGTGTCTTTACATAACGAAAGATTGGCAGGTGCAAAGACTTTGGCTGCTCTATTTATTGTAACATTAATATCTGCAGAAACAGTACTGCAAGGACCTAGCCCATCTGGATCATTTGTAGTAAGGCGGAAAATAACAGCTGTAGATACATCATTTGGGTTAACCGAATAATTAGCTGTTACCGTTGTTCCAGATACATTTGTAGCACTTAAGCCTCCTGCCCCGGAAACTACACTCCATAATCCTGTCGTTGCGCTTCCACCAATTGTTCCGGTTAAAGGAATTGTTGATGGTTCACAGACAGTATAATCTGCTGGCAAAGTTACGCTTGCCTTTTTGTTCACAGCAACATGAAGGGTACCTGTTGCTGGATTACATGGCAATGCACCACCATCTGGATCATTTGTAACCAAATTGAAAACTAAAATATTTGTAATATCTCCTGGAGCAACCGTGTAAGTAGCTGTTACGGTAGTACCGCTGATCGTACTACCTGAAATTGATCCTGCACCTGTTGCGATCTGCCACGTTCCTGATGTTGCCGCACCTCCAACTGATCCTGTTAATAAAATTGTAGATGGCTCACAAACTGAGTAGTCTGTTCCTGCATTAACTGTAGCTACAGGATCGATTGTGACGGTGATATCGTTGGCTGAACCAGTACATCCGTTAGCGGCAGGCGTAACCCTGTAAATTACGGAACCCACCGAAGAATTAGAAAGGCCTAACGTTTGATTTATGTTTGAACCATTTCCACTCGATGCGCCAAACGCATTCGCAGAAGGAATAATTATCCAACTGAATGTAGTACCTGAAACATTTTGTGGTGAACCATCAATTGTAATTGATACTGGCTGACCTGAGCAAATTGTTACATCACTACCATTTGCGGAAGGGATCGGATTTACACTTACTGTTACTGTCTGTACGGCACTACTACAACCGCTCGCCACGGACTGTACATTATAAACTACACTCCCCGCCGTATTGCTCGTCACTAAACTCAACGCCGTGTTGATCGCTCCCGCTGCCACCGGGGCCCCCTGATTGATCGCTCCCGTTACATTGCTGCTCACCACTGTCCAAACATATCCTACTCCTGCCACCCCGTTCGGATTGCTCAACCCGATCGCTGGCGTATGTCCATCGCATACCGTAAAAATCGTATTGTTAACCGCTAGCGTCGGGTTCGGATTCACTGTCACCGTCACTGTCGTCGCCGTACCACTACATCCATTCGCACTCGGCGTGATCGTATACGTCACACTCCCTGACGTGTTCCCCGTTACACTGCTCAACAATTGACTGATCGTATTCCCACTCCCCCCACTCGCTCCACTCACATTGCTCGATGATACCGTCCAACTAAATGTCGTCCCTGCTACTCCATTGGGGTTCGTTAACCCTATGCTCGTCGTACCCCCACTACACAAGGTCTGGCTCGTCGGGGTTGCTAACACATCGGGTACTGCATTCACCGTTACTGTCGCCACCACCGGAAGACCAGGACAGCCGGACGCTACCGGCGTGATCGTATACGTCGCCGTACCTCCTGCACTGCTGCTCGCCGTCAGCGTCTGAACGATCGGACCACTTACTGGCGCTCCTAGCGTACCCCCGTTGCTCGCTCCGGTAACATTGCTCTGCGATACCGTCCAAAAATATTGTGTTCCACTTACTGCATTCGGATTGCCCAATACTATATTCGTCGCCGTCCCACTGCAGATCACTTGATTGCCCGCCGACGCTGTCGGTACCGGATTTACTGTTACATCTACTGTGATCGCTGTCCCTACACACCCATTCGCACTCGGCGTGATCGTATAGCGAACTACTCCTACCAAATTGTTGGTGCTCAACGCCTGGCTGATAACAGACCCACTTCCGTTGGTATACCCTGTCGGGCTTCCGCTCTGTATCGCCGCTGTCCAACTAT
>Ga0207086_1096_pt1 | contig 21007 bp, 13 predicted proteins | sample Alteio_BWMinHeat_54_FD_153540 | JGI IMG/M metagenome (GOLD analysis project Ga0207086, IMG submission 153540) | Enriched cells from forest soil in Barre Woods Harvard Forest LTER site, Petersham, Massachusetts, United States -... | ecosystem: Environmental > Terrestrial > Soil > Temperate forest >... | reverse complement strand
CCGCCGTGCGCACGCCAGAATGGAACTACTCTGCTGTCTGGGATAAAGAAAGATACAAAGGAACCTATAAGCCGCAGCTCTACAGCCTGAAGGACGATCCCGATGAACTGAAGAGCGTGGCCGATGATCATCCTGAAGTGTTGACTCATCTTCAATCCAAACTGAATGACTACTTTGCTTCAGGAAAGGGCATCACGGAGGGCACCTTTTCGCAGGAATTGTGACACAGACAATCGATTGGCAACTGCGCAAAGACGAGCCATTGATTGTTCTCCTGAATCAGCGTCATCGCTGAATTCAGCTTATGTAACACCACATGCTAGTGGCTGACTCAATGTTTAAACAAACCGCCAGATGTCCTGCGGATTCTGCGATAGTGAGCAGTGATTTAGATTTTTGACTCCTCTGAGCACGCTACTTGCTTGCGTTGGAAGACACAGCAATACCACGGCCAGTAAGCTGGCGAATAAGCTCGACCTCATGCTGCCGATAGGGTGTATCGTCCTGCCGAAAGACATCGTGGAACCAGATGGTGGGTTGGATGAGGACATAGGGACGCTGCCAGGAATCCCAGGGGAAGTACGTCTGGGTTTTTCCGGCGACGAGGCCCCAGTTGATCGCCCCGACGTTGTACTTCTTTGCAATGGGTAGAGACTCGTCAAAGGTGCTACCAGCACCACGTGCCATGTACTCCGTGCAGATGATGGGCCTATGTTGTATTTGCAATTCCTTAATGCGGGCTTCGAATTCCTCAGGCCAGCCGTAATTGTGAAAGGAGATTACGTCGGACTCGGAGAGCTGGATCTTTGTGGTAACGCTTTCCTTCGACGGGTCAGACCAATCGCCGGTCCAAACACCGCTCGTGAGTGGCTGTGACGGATTTGCGGAGCGAGCCCAGGCGAATGCCTTGGGAAGAAGCTCATTGACACGCCTTACCTTTGCGGGAACATCAGATGCCTTGTCCCCACCGCCGTTGTCGGGTTCATTCCATACATCCCAGCCGAGGATACGGTCGTCAGAAGCGAAGGCGCCGACAACGCCTACAACATAGGCCTTCAACTTGGGTTCATATGCGGGGTCGAGGAGTTTACTTTTGCCGGGACTCTGTACCCATCCAGAATTGTGAATCCCAGGAATCGGAGGGTGCTGTGGGCCCAGGCGCGGATCGGTCTCCCAACATGAATCGAACAACACAAGCAGCGGCTTTATATGGTGCTTCGACGCGATGCTGAGAAAGATATCGAGACGCTTCTTAAAACCCTCGGGATCCTGTTGCCATAGCTGGTCCTGAAGGAAGACGCGCATTGTGTTCATCCCGATTGATTCACCCAGGCCCAGTTCTTTGTCGTTCAGGGCTGGATTGAATGTGGCCGCCTGAAACATCTCGAGCTGGTTGATGGCGTCAGAGGGTATAAAATTTGCGCCCACAAGCCACGACTGCTTTGCATACCAGTCGTTGGCTTGCTGTTCCGACCAACGCGCGCGCATCTGCCCGAATGCCATGGCTGATTCAAGGATCACAGCGCCAATTGTGAGGATGATTTTGAGATTCATGCTTGAACGCCTCCGAGGAGAACTTCTTGACGAACGCCTTTGCCACAACAACAGATTGCAATCTTTACATCTCCATTGAGAGTCGACTTGGCTTGCTGTACAGCTGCAGCGTCGATACTGAAAAAACATGGTTTACCTGTTTTAGCGACGATGAAAGACGAGTACCGTTACGCTTTCGTGGGGAAAGACATGTCGTAGACTGTTTGTCGTTAGATGGGCTCCAGTCCGCATCGGGATCACGTGTTCGGGATCATCTTCATTATTTGTGTCATCTATGCTACTTCCCTCTAGTGTCTGAATTTGAGCATCCGAACCCGCTGTGAAGCCAGCGAGTTGAATCGCGGCGGGAATGTCCGTGTCGAGACTACGGTTCACGCAAAATAGCGTAAGCGTATCCATCTTCTCGTTAAGCGCACCCACGACATCGAGATAAGGCACGTCCGCAATATCAGGCAGACGGCCTACTCCATGCTGAACTGAATAGCGTCCTGATTCGGTATGAACCTTGATCAGGCGATTCGGGTGGGCCGTCGAGTACATTCTGAACACGTAGTAGCCAGGTGCGGCATAGACCTGGCTGCGCTTCTTCCAGATGCCGGCGAACTCCATAATCCCGGTCATATTGGATATGGGAACAATCGAGCTGTTGCGCATCAGCATATTAAAGAAACCAGCCGTATCGATGGCGCCCCCCATATTGGTGAAGGTGGGGGTTCCAGGCTGCCTGCCGATGAACAACCATTCCGTGAAGGCGATGTGGGCCTTTCCAGCAAATGCAGGATTCTGATCGATCTGTTCTAGTTGAGATTTCAATTTCTGTTCGAGTCCAACAGGCAAAGCGAAGGCAGCCTGTGCGATAAAGTCTGCTGTCGCATGGGGCATTTGGATGTTCGTGTTGGTGACCACAAAATGCGTGGAGAGGTAATCGAAGGTGCCTGCGGGATTAGTAAGCTGGACGGAATTCCACTTGGCGAACCCATCTGGATCGCCACCGGTGGCAATCAGCTTTGCTTCTGGATCAACTGCCCGCACCGCTTTGCTGAACGCTAGCGTGCGCGCTGCCAGCTGATCCAGTGTTGGGGATCCAACGTTCCAATTTCCCCAAAGCTCGTTGCCCAGTTCCCACGTAAGCTCGTTTCGCTGATGCCATTGCGCGTAGATATAACGGACCCAGTCAGCTGCTTCTTGCGGCGTTCCACTGCCAAGATTGAGGGCGAACTGCGGCTCGGCTCCAATCAAGCTACAGAAATGTAGAAATTCGTCGGTTCCAAAAGTGTTGTATTCGGGAATGCCCCAGGCAAGGTTCAGCATGCTGACGCGCTTGTCGCGTTCACCTATGCCATTCTTCCAGTGATAGGAAGAAGTAAAATTGCCGCCGAAGCGCACAAGCGGCGTCTCCATTGCCTTTGCCATCGCAACTTCATCCGGATCGAGCCCATCCAGCGCGTCCGCAGGCATTAAGGAAATCTGGTCGACCTCCATTGAAGAATCTCCCTCTACTTCAACAACAAAATCCGCTGGGTCCAGACGGTGTAGTTTGCCTTCAGGGAGGTGAAAATCAAATTCGTACTTCGTCCATTGATTGGAAGCGGCATTCAATTTGGCGGCTGCGAGCACTTCGCTACTGTTGTGTGGACGAATGGAAACGGCCAGGCCGGAAGATCCGCTCAGATGTCGCGCATAGAGGCTGCCCTTATATTCGAGGGTTCGATGCACAGGTAGATAGATCTTCTGTTGTATACCGGTGGGCTGATTTGGGACGCCTAAAATGACGAGAGATCGCCATGAATTTGCCGCGTCCCCATAGCGAAGTTCATATCGGTTACCCTGGCTGTTGTCCAAGGGCTCCCATGGCAAGGGAAGCCCTAGTTCTGATGCTCGAGTGAGTGCCGGCTCGTCGCGCAACATTCTGCTGACGTTCCCCGCATTCCATAGGCCCGATTCGAGACTCGGATTTTGCAACACCTCTGCCCACAGTCCGTTATATGTGGAATTGCCGATCGGTTCGAGGAAGCTTCCAAAAATTGAGCGTGGAACTTGTCCGCCGACGAACTGTGCGGCATCAACCTGGATGATGGCGATCGGAGGGATGGGTTGCTGAACAGATATTTGTGCGCGCAAATCTTTGAACGCGCATAGATACAGTGATCCCAATATCCCTACATAGATAATCTGCTTCAAAGACTCTCCCCAAACGCGTTCATGTGTATAGCCTTCGCCGAGTTTCTAAATGATTGCCGCCGTCAGAAGTAATAAAGGTCATTTCGGCTGATAAGGTTGAGCCGATAACTGTTTTATTTGATCGGTTCGTGCGTTCTGTTCTCTCGCCATCTGAATAGCAAGATCCAATTCTGACTGTGATTCCTTCTTTCTCCCCAGTTTTGCCAGCGTAAGGCCATGATAATAGCGTGCCGTTTGAAAGTCGGGCGACGCGGCAATGGCTTTTTCTAACTCTTCTTCTGCTTCTTCATATTGACGAGCCTGATATGCGATGATCGCCAGCCCCGTAAGTGCTCCTGCATGCGATGGGTTGTGAGTGAGTACCTGTTTGTAATAGATGTTTGCCTGCGGCGAATCGCCTTCGTCGCGCGCAAGTTCTCCCAGACGGTAGTAGGATTCGGCCTGTTGTGGAGACAGCTCAATAGACTTCAAGAATTGTGCACGCGCTTCATTGGATCGCTGAAGCATCTGGAGAAGGACGCCATAACCGTAGTGTGCAGAGGCGTCTTCGGGTCGCTGATTTAAATAAGAGCGCCAGGCTTCTTCAGATGCCCCCGTCTGGGCGAGGTCCATTTTTACGCGTGCAATTGCATAGAGTGTTTTCAGATCGCCGGGGCGAAACCGTTGGGCTTCAGCAAGCGAAGCATCTGCGTCTTTATATAGCTGCATCGATTCTTCCTGGATTCCCGTATCAAGAAGCAATTCGGGATCATCAGGAACCCAATACTTTGCTCTTAATAAGATATTGAGAGCTTCTTCATTCCGGCCTGCGCGCTTCGCGTTCAATGCGGCAGTGATCGCAGTCGCGACTTCGCCTTGTCTCGCCACCGGCTCTTTCGGTTGCCGCTTTAGAATAGCCTCAAAGACGTCTAGTTGGGCTACATCAACCTTGAATTGCGGATCAGCACTGCTTTGTGCACATACTTGCCGGGAATGCAGGGTAAGAAGGCAAGCTAACATAGCGATGCGCGAAAAACGATTCGTGATAAGTAAACGCGGAGTGGTTCGACAGGCCCGGGTCACAGTGTGGGAACTATACACCTCACGTCCATAAAGATTGAGCAGGCGATGGATACTTCAACTTGGCCCATCGCGGATGTTTTCGAATTCGGCTGCAAGCACCGTGTCCGACGTTTGCCAACTTTCAGGAAAACCGGCAGACAATATGCCTGCCGGTGTAAGGAAGATAAATCATGAAGAATCAGAAATTGAATCGACCGGTAATTTGCACATTGCGCGGTGTGTTCACCAAACCATTCGGCACTCCGAACAAATTATCATTCGGTCCAGTATCCGGGATGCTGAATGTATGTCGATTGAATGCGTTCAGCAGCTCAAATTTTAACTGGAAGGAGATGTTTTCATAGATAGGTGTGTTCTTCAGAATACTAAAGTCCTCGTTATAGTACGCCGGAGTACGAACCTCACCGGTGACGCGGGGCATATCGCCCAATCCGAATGCGCCGAACTGGCCTCGATTTGCTACCGCATTTTGGTCGTAAAAAGCTCCTCCATCTGGTTGACGTAGCGTATCCAGGTTAAAAAGGCTGTTAGTATTTGGATCGGCTATCTGCGCTCCGATCGGGTTGACGCGCCCCTGGTGGTACGCAGGACTCTTCAAGTCCGAACCCGCAACTCGATCAAAGCGAATCTGATTTTCGAAGCCTGGAATGCCTGAGGCACAGCAGAACGAGATGGGTTGCCCAGACATATAACGCTGGACTCCGCCAAGTACCCATCCTCCCGCTACGTAGCTGCCAAAGCCATGATTTAACCATTGCTTGCCGTGCCCAAATGGCAGCTCATACAACCAACTCACCACGAATGTATGCGGGACATCCTGGGCGCTGATGGCTTTCTCTTCACGCAGATTGTTTACGTTCTGCACCTGGGCGACGCCGACGCCATTATTTGGAAGCAAGCTATCGGAATTTGTTATTTGTTTTGCCCAGGTGTAGGAGGCCAATAAGTTGATCCCGTTATGGAAGCGCCGCTCAAGTGAAGTCAGCAGGGCATCGTAACTCGACATTCCTACATTCTGCAGGCAACAGCCAGTGTCAATGTACCCATATTCTGGAAATGGACGAAGAGCCTGCTGAATCTGCCCACCGTTCCAGAGTGCATTGAATCCGGGGAATGGTTCACTTACGCCAACCGTGTTGCCGGTTACTTGATCCGTAAGATGATTGCCCAACGCGAAGTATTTCTGGTCGATATTGTTAATGTTTTGAATATTGGAGTGCAGGTTCTGAGCTCTGTTGCCCACATATCCAATCGTCATGATCAGGTCCTGAGCGACCTGCTGTTGAAGCTGCAGTGTCCACTCACTGATCATCGCTGGACGGCCAAATTGCGGTTCGATATAAGAACCGCTCACCGGCTGTCCGTTGAAAATGCCAGGATCGAGATTTGGAGGCTGAGCGAAGGCCGGGAATCCATCGTCGACCTGAAAGGACGGGTCGAAGCCATTATTAGGAAAGGCTGGATTTGCCCTATAACCGGTGTTCATACTGCCACCAAAGTCGGAATACTGCAAAGGCCCATAGAAGATACCCGCGCCACCGCGGAAGACTGTTTTACCCTGGAACTGCTCAGGTGAAAATGCGAAGCCCACACGCGGAGCGAAATCCTTATACCAGGTATCGGCCCATGCTGTGTTGCAGCCATTGCATGTGCTCCCAAAAACCAGTGCTCCGGGAATGTTAAATTCAGGATTGTTAGCTGTCGGGCTGAAGTTCGATGTGTAGTTCAGGGCTTCGTGGCGCGGACGGTCCACGTCCCAGCGCAAGCCTAAGTTCAACGTTAAGTTTCTTGTAACCTTAAAGTCGTCCTGAGCAAAGAGTCCATAATACCAGGACGTCCATCGGGACTGGTGCGATATGATGCTTTGACCGCCACCGCATGCGAGGCCAAGCATCTGACTGGCAAAACCAAATCCGTCGGCAATGCCTGCGGATGATGCCGTCTGATTTCCGCAAAAACTTATCGTGGGACTATTTCCGTCGAGTGGAGAGTATTGCTGCCACCTTAGATCCACACCGAATGCAAGGCTATGACGTCCTTTCTGCCAGGCCACGCTTTCATTCAGGCGCATTCCGTTGTCAACGTTGTCGTCGTTTTGTGGCGGATTGCCGAGGTTGATAACTTCTCCGCTATTGCCCACGACCGTATGAAACGTGTCCGAATTTGTGATCTGCGGGAAGTTCTTGGAAATCGCATTGCCGATGCCCAACTGCTGTGACCAGTTGACGCCCGCAAAGATGGCCTGTGCATAGTTAATGCTATTGCTCCGGTTCGTTCCAAAATTCAGGTGGTTGAGTAAGGTTGGGGAAATGGAAAAATCCCATCCAAAGCGCCCGAAGTGAGTGATAAAATCCTGCTTCCAGGTGCTGGGATCAACCGGGTCAGGAAGGTATGGATTCCCGCCGGAGATGCGGTTATTTTCGCGGGTGCTGTAGGAGCCGTAAATCTTATTCCTGTCCGAAATGCTGTAGTCGATGCGGACCGTATATGTGGTGTTATTGATGGGGATCGAACTGGGGAATGTAAAGTTATTGAATTGCAAGTCATTTGTTGGAAGAGGGTAGTAGGGAAGCAGGTTCTGCGCTACTGCACTAAATCGATTTGACTGAATCACATTTCCAGGAAATTGATCACGACACGCAACCGGCCCGGTTGGAGTAATTACTGTCCTTTGAGTTTGCGGATCAAAGATCTCCCCTTGATACACAGGGGCATTCCCCTGGCAGGGGTTTGTTCCAACTGGAGGCAAATCGGTTCTATAGATCAATGGGCTAGAGAAATCACCGTTTCTCATCGCGACCGTTGGCACAGTTGAAATGTTCGTTGCGCCCACGTTGTATTGAAGTTGTTCCCAGGAAAAGAAGAAGAAGAGCTTGTCTTTGCCGTTATAGACTTTAGGGATCCAGACCGGCCCCCCCATCGTCACACCGTAGTCGTATTTCTTATCCTGCGGTACAACGTATTGCGATCGGCAAGCTGGCGTATTATTGGCGCCGCTACAAAAGAACGCTCTATTGCCGTTATTAAACCATGTATTTGCATTGAGATCTTCGTTCCTAAAAATCCCATACACCGTGCCGTGGTAGCCATTTGTACCACTCTTTGTTACAAAATTCTCAATACCACCGGTGGTGCGGCCGTATTCAGCTTGGGGTAGAGCTGTCGTGATCTTGAATTCTTGCAAAGCTTCTACGGATGGCGCTTCTTCGTCAAAAGATGATCCGTTTTCACTGCGCTGTTGGCTGGCGCCATCAATCAGGACCTCGTTACCGTAGTTTTGGCCACCTGCGATTTTTGAGAGGAAGATGCCGTTATTGCTGTTGGCTGTTCCAGGCCCAGTCGTTCCAGGAACAAGGAATACGAATGCCTCAGGTGAGCGCAACGCCCCGACCCCTCCCAAGGCAAGTGGCAGTTCGACAATCTGCCTGGCTGAAACAACCCCGCCTATATCGGATGACTCAGTTTGAATGGTGGGTGCATCTGCGTTGACCGTAACCGTTTCCGAAGTGCCGCCTGTCTGCAGCACTACGTCGAGAGCTGTGATTTGCTGAATTTGAACCAATACACCTGTAAATGTCCCAATCTTGAATCCAGGCGCGGATACTCGTAAGGTGTAACGTCCCAGTGGGAGTTCTGGAAAGCGGTAGGAGCCCGCCGACGTCGAAACTGTTCTCGTAATATCACCTGTCCCCTCGTTAGCCGCTACTACGGTAGCATTTGCTACCACAGCCCCAGACGAATCGGAGATTGTGCCCGTCAAACCTCCGCGAACGCTCTGGCCGTAAAAAGGTGATAAGCCGGACAATAACAGCGCCACGACCGCTAATGCGATGGGTATGAATTGCCTGACTTCTGGCAGCGGCGTGCGATTACCGCTTATGCTTGTTGGTAAATGTTTTCTCGAGACGGGATCTGATTTTGCATTCTCTTGAAAAAGATTACTCTCGCCCACAAATCCTCCAATAAAGCTTGAAATTCAGGAAATGAAGCGCTGCTTCCTCTCCCTTGCAGGACTACAGGGATTTGGATTGTTTTGTAACCATTTACATCGGAGTAATGATTTAATTACGGTTCACAATCATCCACCGTCGCGAGACGGTTGTCAAATTGGCAACAGTCATACCAAACTGATAACCGTCATCGTCTTGCAACCCAATTTCGGGAGTGGCCGGGTAAAGAATCGTCAACAACGATTATTGGGTTTTATCTGGGGGAGCAGTATTCAACTTACGCCAGTCTTCTTCCTGCTGAGCGGTCTGGCGATCGGCAGCCTGACGTAATTGCTGATATTTCACTAAAGCAGCATGTGCTTTGGCGGTATCACCCATCTTGCGATAGGTCTGAGCAATCTCATACCAGGAACGACGCTGAACCTCCCCGTCTATGGTTGCCGCGCGTTGTAGCTCGCTTATCGCGTCATCGTATTTTCCCTGGATGGCCAGTCCACGCCCCAGGTAATAGTCCGCGACCGTCGGTTTTTCATAAAGCTTTACAACCTTTAGCAGCAAAGGAACTCCCGTTTCCTCTTCACCGCGCTCGACGCGAACACTGCCAAGGTTGTACATAGCCACCGGATTTCCAGGGGTGAGCTCTAACTGTTGCGCAAAGGCATTCTCGGCTAAGTCGATCGCACCAGTTTTCCTGTACACCTCACCCAGACCTTCATAAAGATCAGCCTCGCGTGGCGCAATGTGAATTGCAGTTAGATATTCATCGATTGCTTGTTTGTAATGCTCAGACTCCGACGCAATTTCTGCGTTCAGCCGGTGAACCCGCCAGGAGCGGGGATCGAGGTGGTACATGTCCGCATAGCTCTGCTTGGCTACCTTCATATGGGCTTGTCCACGGTAATCGAGGATGTTCAGATCTTTGGGAGCCAGTTCTGCGGCACGGTCGAGCGGCCCTGTGGCTCTTTCGGGATGACCTGATGCCAATTCGACAATACCTAGCCACAACTGCGCCTCTGGATTCGTTGGATTCGCATCGATCTCATGCTGTAGATTTTCGATGGCCTGGTCGATGTGATTCATTTGATAGTCGACAATGCCGAGAAACATGTAGGCACCAGGGGAGCGTGGATCAAGCTGAATTGCCTTCTCAATCGATGTGGACGCTTCGGATAGTTTGCCCTCTTTCAACTGCGCCAACCCGAGATTTAAATGTGCCTCGGGAAGATTAGGTGCGAGTTCGGTAGCTTGCCGAAAGTATTTTTCTGCCTCCTCTGTGTGCCCATCACGCATCGCAGCGGTTGCCTCGCGAAAAATGGATTGTAACTGCTCCTGCGCACTGGCATCCTGCTGCAGGCCGTATGCAGACCACGGGAGTATCGAGAACACGATTGCAAGCTGAAGAATAGACAAGGAAATGAAAGTTCGCATGATCGGCCCTTACGCTAGAAGCGCTGCCCAATGAAAGTCAATGCTGCGAACAGCTAGCGCGGTTTTCTGAGTCGCCAAGCAGTTCACCAGCGTTATAGAGGAGGATTCTCTGCTCTACAATGGCTCAACTGAATCAGGCGATTGAATCGGCGATTTTTTATGACACACCAAGTCGCTTCGAGCCAGACTTGACGAGGTCCCCAGATGAAACCCGTCCTCCTGCTACTTCTACTCTCCACATCTTTCATGCTGCAAATCTCTCTCGTAAGCAGTGCCCAGGACATCGCATCGACGGCCGACACTTTCCATAACCCTCTGTTGCCGACTGGTCCGGATCCCTGGGTAGTCACTCACAATGGCTTTTACTACTATATGAACACCACAGGCGCGAACTTAACCTTATGGAAGACTCGCGATATCACCGACCTGGCACACGCTGAGAAGAAAATCGTGTGGACTCCGCCAGCTACAGGGCCTTACTCGCACGAAATCTGGGCGCCTGAGCTGCACCTGCTGGACGGCAAATGGTACATCTACTTTGCCGCGGATGCCGGAGAAAATGCATCGCACCGAATCTACGTGGTGGAGAACACCTCGGCCGATCCGCTTGAGGGTGTATGGAATTTCAAAGGTAAAGTAGCGGACACTACGGACAAGTGGGCAATCGATGCTTCTGTGTTCGAAGACAAAGGCGAAAAATATATGGTGTGGTCGGGGTGGGAAGGTGACAGCGACGGCGAACAACGCATCTATCTGGCTCATCTGAAAAACCCTTGGACGATTGATTCACCGCGTGTCCTGCTCTCTTATCCAAAGTATCCATGGGAGCAGGTTGGCGATCTGCCAGATCGGCCTGAAATGCCGCATGTCAATGTGAACGAAGGGCCGGAGATACTTCAACATGGGGAGGATATTTTTCTTGTCTACTCTGCGTCGGCATGCTGGACCGATTACTACGAACTCGGCGTCGTGCGAGCGAAGTCCGGCTCAAACCTGCTGGATCCGACGTCCTGGACAAAGTTTGATCACCCATTCTTCAAACAGGATCGAGAGGCCGGGGTCTTCGGACCTGGTCATAACGGCTTCTTCCGATCGCTTGATGGGAAGGAAGACTGGGTCATCTACCATGCAAACCCAGGCTCAAAGCAGGGATGCGGAGATAAACGTTCACCACGAATCCAAACCTTTACCTGGAATGCCGATGGGACACCAAATTTCGGACAGCCAATCTCAACCGATAGATCAATCCAAAAACCATCTCACTGACGATGCGAGATGATGGAAATACAGAAATGGTTAGTGGTCCGTAATTGATGCTCCAGATATTTAGTCGCCGGTCAGGTTGATGTGTTCCCATCCGATCTGTGCCATGCTGGAGAGATTACCGGAAAAATCATCTTTCAAAACAAGTGGGTCCATATATGGACCGTCCGGTATGCGAGAGCGTTTACTGATATTGTTCTTCCGCATTTGATTCCGGCCGAAGCAATTGCACCAGCTTTGAAACCTATATCCCGAGAGATCTTGCGGATCGCCGGACCTTGAACTGTGCGCAAACCCGCATGTTTAAATGACTCCAGCAACGTGTAGCAGTATGTCACTGCTCTCTGTCGTGCGTATTGTCGGCCAACGAGAAATGCGAAGTTCAATCCTTCAGCAGCGTTTATAAAGATCGCAGGAAGTTCAACAGGTCCTGTTGTTGACTGGAAGTAAGTCCGCTGAAGTTCCCGATAACTCCGTTCGCCTCAGAGCCGGAACTCGAGTGCGCCTTGATCGCGTCCAGGAGGTCGGTCGTGCGGCCATCGTGCAAAAAGAAGACACGCTGTCCAAGGCCCCATAGAGGCGCCGTACGGAATTCGTTTGGCCCGGCCCCGCCCTGCGAGACACCATCCGCCAGACTGGTGCCCATGTTGTGAACAAGCAAATCTGAATAGAGGTTGGCCCTTGTACGACTGAGGGCTGGGATATTGGAATTTGCAGTTGTCATCGTCGGCGTATGACACAAACTGCATCCGATATTGACGAAATCCTGCCTGCCGTTGGCAATGGATTGCGCGGTAGGATTACCGGAAATGCCGCTGGTCGAGGTCAGCGGCGGCGCAAGTAACCGCATAAACATCGCGAACTGGACGATGTCCGATGGAATATCGGCGCCGGACAGTCCGACGTTGGTGCTGTCTTCGGGTGTGGGATTAAATTTGCAGCTCAACGGCAGGCCAGATGCCAGTTCCTCGTCGGGGCTGGGGCGCTCGTTGGGGAAGAGTTCATTCGTAACGCCCATTTCTACGTTGTATGCTTCGCCGGCGAACATCTCGAGCGATTTGTTCTGCGCTTTCCAGCCAAAGCGGGCAATGGTGCCGTCGTTGCCGTTGCGATTTGGATGACCAGCGATCCCGAGTCCCGTCTTCTGAGATGTGTTCTGCTGCATGTTCCTCAAGATGGTTTCATCGGAAATGTTCTCGATAAGACCAGCACCAAAAACGGGTGTAGGAATGCGGAAGACTACGTTCCCCAGCGCAAGGTTCTGGGCAAAGGCCGGCTGTGCAAGCGTGCAGCCAGCGGCATCCGAGCGCCCCTGAACAGTAAATAAAGCATGAACTCCGCCGTCGCCGCTGGAACTGAGCGTGCCATTGGAGTTCAAGAATTTGACGAACCTGGCTTCGCGCGCTGGACCATCCGGAGTAATGAAGGACGGGAGGGTATTGGTTGCGCCTTCGAGATTGTAGACCAGCGTCTCTGGATTGGGCCCGACGAATGGGTAGACGGAAGCGCTAGGGCTCGACCCACCAACGTTCGGTTGAGAATGACAACTCGAACATTGGTTTGTATTAAATCTTGGTCCGAGGCCGTTGTTGGCTCCTCCGTGAACGCCATCGATCTCAGTAAACCGTGCTTGCCCGTTCGAAAAGAAGTCAGAAGCGCCGGGCGTTTGCGCAAGATTCGGGAAGGGCTGGCCGGCATCGACAGCATCGGTACGCACACCAGGGTCATGTGCACTTTGCGATGTTGATGGCGAGGCCTGACCTTCGGCTCGTACAAGCTCGATCGTGGCTGGCGTCAGCAGCGTGAAGAGCAGGGCCACGACAACTAGCCGGATTGCTCTCGTCGGTAGCTTCGGTTTTTGCGAACTGGCATTTCGCCAGCCATTTATAGACAAGGTTCGGGGGAGGCTCTTCATTGTCGGGTATCCTCAACTTCCTGGAACGTGCGCTCCAGAGTCTGCGATGGCTCGGTTGTGGATCAGCTGTCGCGGAGCAGTCTTGTCCTGGCGCTCCGTGGTTGGTATTTACCTGCTCCTTCCTCAAACTGATCTGAGATGGGCATCTCCCTGAGACGATCAACTGGAGGATCGTCAAGAAGCTCGTACGCTTCAACCGATTTCGCAGAACAGTAGCTGGATGGGAATCCTAAGGCGAGTACATGCGCGAGGCAATCAGCAAACGGTAGCGGATGCAATCGTTGTGTGGCGGGAGTTGATGGTGCTTCGTCACCACCGAAGCGGATCTAGCTTTTCAGTAGCGAGAGTTACTAACTTCTATTTGGGAGGATCTTGACCCCGACCTCTGAAGCTGGTTGGAGTGTGACCGTATCGTTTCTTGAAATCGCGGCTAAAGTGACTTCTGTCGCCAACTCCGACGCTCGCGGCAATCTCCTTAACGTTGAGAAATGACTCGTTGAGCAGAGTTTCAGCCCGCTTCATTTTGAGGTAGCGCACATATTGTTTGGGCGAGAATGATGTCTCCGCTTTGAATAAGCGAATGAAGTGACTGGTCGAGAGCCGCACTTGTTCCGCTAGTTCGTTTACCGAAATGTTTTTATGAATCCCATCGCTCATCGTTTTGATTGCAGCCTCAATTCGCCGATCCATACCACGCCTCCATCGGAGTGAATCACTCACGCAACGGAGGCCACAGCAGGCGTGCAGCTTGTCCGGCTCATATTTGCAATGCGAAATCAGATTCGTGGTTCACATCGCATGCGCAAATCCAGGAGCGGGGCAAAATTAACGCAATCTCTTGCTCTAATTCACCGAAAAACGATTTTGTCCTCAGCGTGGACGCAGCCCCTTTAACCTCGGATTCCGGTTTGTCTTTCCTTAAGTTGGCAGAAGAATTGCACGATTGCGAACGAACCTTCGCGCGGAAACAAATGGTAGAGCAGTAAGATTGTTTCTGAATTTCTTGCGGAATTATAGCCCAGACGGAATTTATTGCAAGCAAAGAAAGAGAGCATCCACGCTGGCCTGGACCAAAAATTGGCGTCTTTCAAAGGACTCATCGCTGATTGGATCAGTGAATTTCCAACGAGGTGCTGCCGCGTCTCCTCGAAACGCATGGTTCGGTTCCGAAAGACTTATGCTTCTACATAATCAAAGCACCGTGACGCGGTACAGGACGACCCCATGCGATGGGACAATGGCATCGATGGCGCCGCCTGTTTTCTTCATCTCACCTGTCCACAGGTTGTCCAGAGAATAGCCACGTTCATTCCTCGGAAGGCCCAAGGCAGATGCTTGTATGGAGACTTTCTCAGCCTCCCCGCCGGTGTTGAACAAACCGACGATTGCGTCTCCGTTCGGCTCTATCTTGGCGAACACCTGCTGATTGCTGGTATCGACAAGCCTTTTAGCAGCGATCGAGTCCTGGTCAACAGCGAGGACTGCGGTGTTCTTAAGGTACTCGAGATCCAGTTGGTCGAAGTGAGTGAGGTCGATGCCGAGAATGAAGGGCGCCGATCCAATGGCCCACAGGCTCATCTGAGCCTGACGCTCGACTGGAGTAAGCCCGTTGTTGCTGCCATTCCCTACCTCGATGGAGTCATAGTCGTTGAACTTTCCTGAACCAGCGTAAGGCTGCCACTCGGCAACATAGTTGAAGCGTTTCTCTACATCTTTCCAGCTTGTCAGCGGGTAGCTGCTACCGTTCTTTTCGCAGCTATAACATTCAACGTCGGGTGCGAATTCCCATTGATCCGCGTACTTCATCAATGTCGGAGCGATGGCCTGTGTAAAGCTCCCTTGTGTGACATCGAGGATTATCGGCCGCCCGCTTTGCCGTATTGCATTCGACCATGCCCTAATGTCAGGGGCGTTGCTGTTTTTCATGCCGTCGATTTTGATGTAATCGACGCCCCATGCCGCGAGCATATCTACCCATGAATTGATATACTCCTGAGCCCCGGGCTTATCATAATTAATGCCGACCATGCCGTGGCAGTTGTAGTTGTTTTCCGTTATAGACTGTTCTGCAATCTGGGCAGCCGTGTACGGCGTGCCTTGAATCGGCGTGTTCTTGCTTACTGCCTGCTTGGAAATACCGGGTGTAACGTATATCCCGAACTTCAGCCCGAGACTGTGGATGTGGTCAGCGACTACCTTTATGCCGTTGGTATCTCCATCGGGCGGGAATCTCGATGAGTCTGTTACCCAGAGGCCATAAGGCCCGACGTTGGGACCCTGACTGCCAGGACACTGGTACCAAAAGTCGTCAAGGTTTATGTATTTGTAACCGATTTTCTGCAAGCCGGACTCCCGCAGTGCGTCTGCCTGGGCTTCGATCTTCGCCGCCGTGGGATGCTCGCGGAGGAAACTCCAACTACTCCATCCGAGAACGGGTGTGCGATCGAGACCACCATTGTCTGCACTGGCGTTCTGCAGGCCGGCCACATGGGCCGGACCTACCAACAACATGATCACCAGCGCAGCCGTTAAGGCATGTGCCAATTTCCTCATAAAAATCATTCCTTCTGTCTATCACAGGACGGGGGAAATCGCTGACCTATTTCGTGGTCGCGGGCTTTGGACAGTTTGAATGATCCGAACGGGCCATTTGCGCTTACGTTGATGGCGCGAAGTTGGTCGGTCGTAGCGCCCCCATCGAGCAGTGATTTGGTGAGCACGTTCACCGCCGAGACGGGCGTCCTGAACCGCATAGTTGATTCCTACGCCGCCTACAGGCGACATCGCGTGCGCCGCGTCGTCGATCAGCCGGCTCCGATATCGGTGACCGTTCGGCCCGCTTTGAGGTGCGTTACGATTTGAAGATGGCGAACAGACCCAGAATCACACAGTCGAGTATTGCGAAAAAGCTGGGTGTGTCAATCTCCACTGTCAGCCGAGCCCTGCAAGGCCATCCCGGATACAATCGGGAGACAACCGAGCTTGTTCACAAGACAGCAGCTGAATTAGGTTACGTCCCCAACCTCACCGCCCGGGCCTTGGTGTCGAATCGCAGACTGCGCATCGGAGTGGTCACGCCGCAGCAGATCCTCTCCGTCTATTCGCAGGTTCGTCAGGGCATTGAGGACGAGGTGCGGCCCTTTCTCGCGATGGGCGTTGAGGTCGTTCCATACACATTCTCACGCCTAGGCAAGGGTGAAGTTGAAGCTTTCGATTGCGCCCTGAAAGAAGACATGTCGGGTGTCGTTCTGGTTCCTGGAGATCTGCCCCACCTCAAGCAAAGTTTCACCCGGGCCGAGAAGTTGAAGGTGCCGGTTGTTTGTCTGCTGACGGATGCGCCAGGCTATACGAAGCTGACCACAGTGGCCGTAAACGCCTACTCCTGCGGCTCGCTGGCAGGAGAAATCCTGAGCCGGAGCCTTCCCTTGGACCGGCGCTCTATCGCTATTGCAACCGGCGATTTAATGATTACGGACCACTCCCAGAAAACCTCGGCATTCCAAGCGGCCGTAAAGCTGACGAGTCCCGAAAGCATAATCTACCCTCCTATCGAAAATCACGAGTCGGAAAAAGAGGCTTACAGCGCTACCTTGGCGTTTCTCAAGCGCCATAAGGCACTCGGCGGCCTTTACATAGGAACCGGTAATGGCGTTCCCGTCCTCGACGCGGTGAAGGCTGCAGGTATGCTTGACAAAATAGCGATCGTGGCGACGAATGTTTTTCCGGAGTTGATTCCACTCATCCGCTCCGGTAAGGTGGTCGCCACAATCTTCGAGCGCCCTTACAGCCACGGTTGCATCGCTACGCGACTTCTTTGTGACTATCTGGTCAATGCGGTGCTTCCCCCCCCACACGTCTCTCTCGAGCCGCTGTTAGTGATGAGAAGCAATCTCGAAGCATTCCAGGCACGGGAAGACGGCGGAATTTCGGCAACCAGACTGCTCTAACTCCTCTTTCAAAGTCAGTCCGTGAGATTGTTTTGACCATTTCTATTTTCAGATGTTATAAATGTGGCGTTGCAAACGTTTGCAATATGCTGCTGGAGTGAAAACAGCGGCGAAATCCCTAGCCGCGGAAAGACCGTTCATTGGATAGAAGACAGCTTCTTAAACATTTTGGAGTCTTGACAGGAGGCCTGCTCTATCCCAAGGGAGCGTGGCCGCAAGCGTCATCCTCTGCAGCGTCCGAGCCCGCGGTGAACCTCGCCACACCGATACGTGCGTTGGTGCGCCGGGATGGCAAGCTCCTACAGCCGCTGTTGATTTCTCCTCGTCCCGAAACACAGGGCGAAGTCGTCACCAAAATCGATGGCGTCGAAGTTGATCGCAGAAGCGTCTCAGGCCCCGTCGGTCCTTTCGAGGTCTATTTCGAGCCGTCACCGCAGACGCGGTCTCTTCTCATCTCTGTCGAGGTAAACAAAATCGCGCTAACCGAAACGGTCTCCGTAAAGCCGGCCCGGAAGGTGCTGATCTACGTCCTGCCCCATTCGCATCATGATCTCGGCTACACCGACCTGCAGGCGGCGGTGGAAGAAAAGCAGATGCAGAACATCACGCTTGCCATGGAGCTTGCGAAGAAGACAGAGAGCTATCCCGAAGGGGCGCGTTTCATCTGGAATCTCGAAGTTCTCTGGGGCTGTGACTTCTTCATGCAGCGGCGGTCGGAGGCCGAAAAGAAAGCCCTCATCGAGGCTATTCGCAAGGGTCAGATCTCGCCGCAGGGATCTTATGCGAATGAGCTCACCGGGCTTTGCGGTTCCGAAGAATTGCTGCGACTCTTCAAGTACGGAACGCAGCTCGGCAAGCAGTGCGGCATCAAAGTTGACTCCGCCATGATGAGCGACGTGCCCGGATACTCGTGGGGAACGGTAACTGCCATGTCTCAGGCAGGCATCCGCTATTTTTCCGGCGCGCCCAACTTCTTCGATCGCATCGGCACATTTATGGAGGTCTGGCAGGATCGGCCTTTCTGGTGGGTTTCTCCCTCGGGACGCGAAAAGATTCTGATGTGGATTCCATGGACTGGTTACGCGCTTTCGCACATCACGAAGAAGCTCAACGAAGAGTGGGTGGGAAGATATCAGGACCGCCTCGACGAAGTCATCTACCCTTACGACATCTCCTACATTCGTTGGTCAGGCCATGGAGATAACGCCGCGCCCGATCCTGAGATCAGCGATTTCATTCGCGACTGGAATGCCAAGTACGAGTGGCCTCGTTTCTCAATCGCGTCTACCAGTACGGCGTTTTCCGCCTTTGAAAAGAGATGTGGCCATCAGCTGCCCTCCTATCGCGGCGACCTGACTCCGTATTGGGAAGATGGCGCGGGCTCCTCAGCGCTCGAGACAGCCATGAGCAGAAACGCCGCCGACCGGCTCACGCAGGCTGCCACGCTGGCATCCATGCTGGCGCCTGGAAGCTATGACGAATCAGCCTATGCGACGGCATGGCGGGACGTGCTCATGTATTCCGAACACACATGGGGCGCGTGGTGCAGCGTATCCGACTCGGAGAATCCATTTACAAAGAAGCAGTGGGACTACAAGCGGGATTTTGCGGTTAAGGCGGAAAGCCGTTCCGAGGCACTGATAGCTGCATCGTTACCCGCTTCCGACGCAACAGTGCAAGGTTCCATTGATGTACACAATACGTCTTCATGGAGCCGAACCGGCATCGTATATCTCTCCCGCCAGCTTTCCTCTGCAGGCGATTCTGTGGTCACCGCAGATGGCAGACCCGTTCCGTCGCAAAGGCTGAGCAGCGGTGAGCTCGCGATTCTTGTCAGCGATATACCAGCGCTGGCCACAGCCAGCTACAAGAGCTCTTCCGGACCAGCGCACAGTTCCGATCACGCGGTCACGATCAAGAACAACGTGTTAACGAACCGGTTCCTGAGCGTCCATGTCGACCCGGAAACAGGAGACATCGTCGAACTCTATCGCGAAGGCAGCCGCGAAAACATGGTCAATCGGGATCATGGAGCGGTGAACCAATATCTGTTTCTCTCCGGCGTAGATTTCGCGCATCTCGGCCGCAGCAGCAAGCCGACGATCACCGTGGAAGAAAATGGACCGCTGGTAGCTTCGATCCGCATCGATTCGTCCGCTCCAGGGTGCAGGCAACTTACCCGGCGCATCCGGCTTTGCGAAGAGACGAACTTCGTCGAGATCAGCAACATCGTGGACAAAGAACGTGCGCCGCTTAATCCGCATCCCGGCCAGGGTGACCAGGGCTCCGACTTTGCCCAGCACGGCTCGAAAGAGAGCGTACAATTCGCGTTTCCGCTTTCTGTCCCGAACGGAAAGATGTTGCTGGATATTCCCCTCGGCGCCATGCAGCCAGAGATCGACCAGCTAGCCGGTTCGTGCAAAAACTGGCTCCCCGTCGGACGATGGATTGACGTCTCCAATGAGAGCTTCGGAGTAACCTGGGTCACGCTCGACGCGCCGCTGGTGGAAATTGGCGGCATTACCGCCACCATGCTTGGTTCACAGAAGGTTCCCTCTCTGTGGCGTCAGCACGTCGAACCCACTCAGACCTTCTACTCCTGGGTGATGAACAACCATTGGGGAACAAACTATCTCGCATATCAGTCCGGACCGGTGACTTTCCGCTATGCCTTGCGCGCTCACGAGAGGGAAGATATCGCCGCGGCGAGCCGCTTTGCGACGGAGCTCTCGCAGCCGCTTTTGGTAAGCCCTTCCGTCAATCGCGGGTTTGTCTCCGCATCCATGCTCAAGATCGAGCCTGCGAGCGCTTTATTGACCGAGCTGAAGCCGAGCGATGACGGCAAGGCCTGGATCGTGCGTGTCTTTGCTGCTTCCGATGAAGATGTGAGCGCTCATCTCACATGGTCTTCGAAGAATATCGGCCAAACGTTCCTGAGTAATCTGGCGGAAGAACCTTTGCGGCCCGTGAGCGGCGATGTCTCGATAGCCGGATGGGATCTTGTGACACTTCGTGTGGAACGGACCTAGTGTGCGAAATGGAAAAACGTGGCGTCATCACTGCTTCCTTTTACTCCGAAAGTTCCGCGAGGCGTCGTCGTGCTTGATTCGAAGACTGGAGCAGGGTTCGTGCTTCTCGCGGCCATAGCAAATGCGAGCTTCGCTCTACCGATGAAATGGATGCCGCGGTGGTCCTGGGAAAACATTTGGTCGGTCTGGTCTGTCTGTTCGCTGCTCGTGTTTCCTTTTCTCGCCGCTTTTTATACCGTGCCGGCCCTCTCGGTTGGCTACCACGAGGTTGCCGCTCCAATCATCGCGCGCGTAGTCTTCTACGGATTTGCCTGGGGAATCGCGCAGGTTCTCTTCGGGCTCAGCGTGGAGAGAATCGGCATGGCGCTCACCTTCTCCATCGTCCTCGGAAGCTCGGCTGCCATAGGTACGCTCCTGCCTTTTATCCGCCTTCACTCGGAGTTGCTCTTCACCGCCGCAGGTGGATTCATCCTGGCCGGCGTCTTCTTCGTAGCCTGCGGCATGGTCCTCTGCGCCCTTGCAGGTTTCCGGAGAGAAAACGAAGCGCGCGCAACGCCTGACCCTCAACGCTCTGGGCCATTTCGCACTGGACTGATCATTGCTTCAGTCAGTGGCCTGTGTGCAAGCTTTATGAACATCGGGATATCGTTCGCCGCCCCGCTGCTGGAGATGGCTGCA
>Ga0207086_1095_pt1 | contig 21167 bp, 15 predicted proteins | sample Alteio_BWMinHeat_54_FD_153540 | JGI IMG/M metagenome (GOLD analysis project Ga0207086, IMG submission 153540) | Enriched cells from forest soil in Barre Woods Harvard Forest LTER site, Petersham, Massachusetts, United States -... | ecosystem: Environmental > Terrestrial > Soil > Temperate forest >... | reverse complement strand
CAACTTTTTTTAAGGGAACAGAATTGTTTATGTATGAAAAAGTGTATCCGGTTTGTTTTGATATTTCCGATAGAAAAAATTCTATAGTTCCTTCATTTTTAGAAAGCGTTATCTCTTTCTTAAGAATTTCCTGTGCCACAAGAGGTCCGCTAAAAATGTGCAGCCAAAGTAATAGAATGGTACTGATGAAAAATTTCTTCATGCGCCAGACGTTAAGATCAATCTCTAGTTTAATTAACATTAACAACCATCACCATCTAATACAATCGAATCGGAGGTACGCTTCAGGCGAATACCCTGGATAATAGTAAGTTCATCTAACACTTCATCTAGGGTTTGCCTATCGAATGTTGAAGTAAACCGGCAACGGGATAAATTTTCAGCTATTGAAATTTTCTTGTGATAGTGTCGCGATAAGATGAAAGCAACTTCAGACAACGGCGTATTATTAAAAATAATTTTTCCGGTTTGCCAGGAGAGAAAATTAATGTCGTCGTTTAATACTTTCTGTACTTCATTTTTGTTTTTTAAGAGAATTCCTTTGTCGCCTTTTAATAAATAAACTGTGTTCGCCATCTCCGCATTACTAAAAGCAACTTTTCCGGACGTGACTGTTATAATAATTTTATCCTCTGCAGAAATTGCCCGCACGTTGAAAGATGTGCCAAGCACTTGTGTCGTGGAGTTAAAAGCTTTTATACGAAATGGCTTTTCGGGATCCCTTGCTACCTGAAAGTAGGCTTCACCTTCCAGCGATACTTCGCGCGTTTGATGATCAAATTTTTCAGGGTAACGTATTTTGCTATTCGTATTTAACCATATCGTTGTGCCATCTGCCAATGTAATGGTTCTCGTTTGATCTGATGTTGTGAGTTCAATAAAGGAAGATGTTGTATCCGCTACGTTCCTAGTAATAAAATACCCGCCCAGGCCAATTCCAATAATAAAGATGACCGAGGCGGCTATGCGCATTGAATAATAAGCCAATTGCCTTACGCGCGATCGAGATGGGAACTCCATTACTTTACTAGAATCTTTTGCGTCAATTCTGGCATGAATAGTTTGTATAGCCTGCTGAACATCAGGCTCAAATTGAGTTACATTGATGGCACTCTGCTGCCATAGTTTTTCCTGCTTTTGAAAATAGACAAGGTTCTCTGGCTTTTCTTTTATCCAGTCGTGAATTTGTTCTTGTTGTGAAGCTGAACATTCTCCTGCCAGGAAGGCAAAAATTAAATTATCCCATTCTTCCATACTTTATCCCTTTGTTTACTATGTCAACAGTTCGTGCCGGGTACCCTGAAAGGAAGAGGAATTATTTTTCAATGCGTTTATTAGCGGGCGGCTACGTGTGTTTCACGGGGCCAGGAGCATTAACGCAAACAGCATTACTTTATCCCAATGTAATGTCAGGTAAGACTTTATGCGGGAAATGGCTATACTGATTTGGGTTTCTACTGTCTTAATGGAGATGTCTAATTCTTTTGCAATTTCTTTATAGGTAAGGCCGGCGTTTCTACTCAAATCAAAGATGACCCTACATTTGGCCGGCAGAATTTTTATTGCTTCGGCCACAAGTCTTTCCAACTCCTCCGAATCTTGTTGTTCATCTAGCGTACGCGCTACCGGATGACCCTCATCTGGAAATTTGTTGTGAAATTCAGGCCTGTTAATTTCTTTCCTTTGATAATTTATTGAACAATATTTAACGGCCGTGAAGAGATAAGCGCTGAGGGAGCTTTCAATTTTCAGGGTATGCCTCCTTACCCAAAGCGATACAAATACATCTTGTACAATTTCTTCTGCGGGCTCTTCATATCGCACATACTTGAGCGCAAATTGACAAAGTCTTTTGTAGTGACATTCAATAATATAATTAAAAATGAGCTTATCATCTTGCGAAAGTCGTTCAACAAGTTGACTGTCGCTTAATGAAGAAACGGAGTACTGGTACCTTTTCAAGATCTCTTTTATCAATTCTAGCCATTGATAGCTTTTCCAAACTTAAGGTATCAGAAGGGAAAGAAAAAAGTGTATAAGATTATGTTTGTAAGCACGAAATCAAATCACGGAGGACAAATGACCTAGTTAAAAGGTAGACTTCTCGGAGCAAAGCCAAATAAAGAGTAGTTGCACGAACCACCACCAAGTGTTTATGTCAACTTGGGGTTATGTCTATGTAGTCTCGTTTTCTTAATTTCGTTTTGCACTCTCGGACAAGACGCGGCTTCGAAAACCGCAGCCGCCATAAACACGGGCGTTGTGCGCAATCCGAAATCGAACAGTTTGATAAAATGTCCATTAACTTAAAACCACAGTTTCCCTTTTTAATAAATCCCGCACATAAACATTCTAAGTTTTATCATCGCCTTAAAGTACCAGCAAGAACTATTCTCATCAGAGAAGGGGAGATTGCGAAAAAAGTCTTCCTGATCGAAAGGGGATGCATAAGGGCCTGGGTCAATAATAACGGGAGAGACGTTACTTTTCAGTTCTTCTTTGAAAACGAAGCTGTTTCATCCAGCGAAAGTTTTAGAAAGAATATTCCAAGTTTATTTACTATCGAGACCATTGAGCCTTGTGTCCTGCACTGGATACATAAAAAAGATTGGGAGACCGTCGTGGGCGATGTTAGCCAGTTGCCTAACATCAGAGACAAAGCAATGAATTCTACCTTTGAAAGACAGTATCAGTATATTAGACAATTGATATCTTTTATCATTGATTCTCCCGAGCAAAGATATTTAAATCTCCTGCAAGAGAAGCCGCATATTATTCGGCGCGTTCCACTTCAATACATTGCAACTTATCTTGGTATAACGCCTGTGTCATTAAGCAGGATAAGAAAAAGAGTTGACGGTAAATAAAACAATAATCTTCCTGACTCATAATACTCGCATTATAATTATAATTCTTATCCTTTGTTAATTTTCTTGCGATAGCTAATATTCTCTTTTGCAGAGAAAACAAAATCAGCCATATGCGTATAAAAGGCATTGTGTACGATACCGGTTTTATAAATGCCGGGGTAACTACAAAGGAAAAATTTGATACAAACATTATTAAAAGGGAAATGCACATCATTAAAAATGATTTGCATTGCAACGCCGTACGGATAACTGGTGGCGATGCTGACCGTTTGGAAACCGTAGCAAAACTGGCAGCTATAGAACGGCTGGAAGTATGGTATTGTGCGTTTACATGCGGATTAACAATTGATGAACTTGCCCGTTTTTTAATTGATGCTGCTGAAAGAGCAGAACGTATAAGAAGCTCTGGGGCAGATGTAGTCTTTATTACTGGTTCCGAAATAAGTTTAATTAACAAGGGTTTTTTTAAAGAAGAAACACTGACTGAGCGACTGGCTTTAATTACAAACCCGTTAAAATTCAGGGAACAAATACCGCAAGTGCAAGCAAAAATGAAAGTCTTTCTTGCTGATGTTGTTCAACAAATACGTCAAAAATTTAAAGGTAAAATAAGCTATGCTTCTTTGCCTTTTGAAGGTGTAGATTGGAGTTTGTTTGACTTCATTTCAACTGATGCAGGGCATCGCTCCGCAGATATTGCTCCATATTTTCAAAAAGGTATACAAGCATTGGTTAGTCAAGGGAAGCCTGTTGCCATTACAGAATTTGGTTGTTGTACTTATCGTGGCGCTGCTGATAAAGGTGCACATGCTGATTGGATAATTGAATGGGATGATAGCGGACGTGCAAGCCATTTGAATAATATTTTTATACGTGACGAAGATGAACAAGCAAATTACCTACTAGAATTACTTAAAATATTTGAAACGGAGAAAGTGGATGCAGTTTTTGTAAACACGTTTGCCCGCTACGATTTACCTCACCGTGGAGACCCGATAAAAGATTTGGATCTTGCCAGCGGAGGAATAGTTAAGGTTTATGAAGACAGACAAGGTAAAATTTACCCTGACATGCCTTGGGAGCCCAAGGCAGCTTTTTATGAGTTGAGTAAGTTTTACAAAAGAGAAAGAGAATAAGGACATGCGCACAACAATGCATATTATCAATGGTGAGATGTAGTGTAAATTTTAAATATTTATCTTCGTTCATTTGCATTTCAATCGTTTGCAACTACCTTCACTGCGTGATTTTTTAACACGCGCTGGAATTGGTTGCTCCTAGGTACAGGTATTGGAAACTAGGCATCAATTTCTAAAGTGGTTTAAAAGATTTTGTACTACAACTAACCATTTACCCAAACCAAACTTGAATGAAGACTACATTTTACGATCAGTGTGTTCTCGCTTTTAAGAGCAGAATGCTGTCAGGAGTGCTTGCGCTTGCACTCCCACTACTATCAACGCTGGCTTACAGTCAGCCAACAGTTCCATTTACACTTGTCAATCGTTCGAACCCGGCTATTGCTGATGCCAGCATCTTTGTAGCGGTTGTAGGTGAGCAGCCTGCTGGTACCCACGTGTGGATAGATCTAAAGACAGGTCAGGTACGACCCATGAGCGTTTCAGATAATACAGTTGCCGGACCAACTCCTAATGGAAATATGGGGCCTGGCGGCAATGGGAAGTATGCAAACTGCTTTGCCAAGTTATCTGAAATCCCTAACAAGATTATCAACGTACCCGGCATCGCAGGATGTAGAATCCTAATTAGCTTTAACCAACAGTTATATCTTTATTTCTTTGGATCTACCGGAGCTCCTAGTGGTTATGCCGCTCCTGATGCAAATAATCCTAATGATCCAAATCAAGGTATCCGATTCGAGAATATCGAATTAACCAATGCTTCAAATGGTTTGTGGGCAAACACTACGCGTGTAGATGCTTATAATTATCCAATGGGTCTTGAAGTTTGGGGCAACAGTAGCTTCTATCAAAAAGTAGGTGAGTTGATGACGCATGCTCAGATCGTTTCCCAATGGCAGTCCACAGCTCCTGCTGCATTTGCAGGCTGCTACGATGCTACCAATGGAATCATTCATTTCCCTTCAAAAACTGCCGCATTTAAAACTGGCGGAGCGCAGGCAAATTACTTCGGTTCATACATCGATCAGATCTGGTCTAAATACACCGGTGGTGATTTGGTTTTCAACGCAGGTGATGCTGGAGTCTGGAGAGGTCGGGTTTCTGGCGCTCAATTCAGATTTGTTAGAGATGGTGACGGAGCTGTTGGTCTTATTGCCAGCAAGCCACCGACTCAAGATGCATTGGAAGCAAAAGGCACACTTGCTACAGGAGGTCAGTGGGATTTAGTTATGCAAGCTCAAATAGCTGCAGCAATTAATCGACATGCCATTGATCTTAACCTTGCAACAGGTGCCACACAGGATTTTGCAACACCTTCTAAGTACTATTTGACAGATCCATACAACTGGTATTGCAAGTTCTGGCATCGCAGTGATATCAGTTACAATTCTAAAACATATTCATTTGCCTATGATGATGTATTTAATCAGTCATCTACCATCAATGCCGGATCACCAACAAGAGCGACAATCACAATCGGTGGATTTTCGGGTATATCAAGCAATGTAGCCGTAACAGGCGTAACGGTATCACCAACATCTGCTTCTATTTCAACTGGCGCAACCACGCAGCTAACAGCTACAGTAGCACCATCAAACGCTACCAATAAGGCTGTATCATGGAGCTCAAGCAACACAGGTGTTGCAACCGTAAACTCATCAGGTTTAGTTACCGGTGTAGCGGCAGGAAGTGCTACCATAACGGTAACAACTCAGGATGGAAGTAAAACTGCTACCAGTGCCATTACAGTAACAGCTGCCGCTTTCTCATCTGTAATTCAGGCTGAAGCATACATCTCTATGTTGGGTGTTCAATTAGAAACTACTACTGACACGGGTGGTGGCCAAGATGTAGGTTGGATCGATGCAGGTGACTGGATGGCTTACAATGTTACCATTCCGACAGCAGGTACTTACAGAGTTATTTATAGAGTAGCCAGCCCTAACGCTAACAAGACTTTAAGATTGGAGAAAGATGCTGGAGCTACACAGCTTGGAACCGTAACTATTCCGAACACCGGTGGATGGCAGAATTGGCAAAATGTTGCACACAATGTAACATTGCCTGCAGGTACATACTCTATTGGCATCGCCACTGCGACGGGTGGATTTAATATCAACTACTTCACCATCACAAGCAACTTGTCAGCAAGACTTTCAGCAACGCCGGAAGAAATCGTGACTGTGGAAAAAGATAACTCCTCCGCCGTATCACCAAACCCGGTGAAAGATCAACTCTTTATCAGTGATAATGAAAACGTAAGATTCATTAAGATCTACACTCTTCAGGGCCAGGAATTGATCTCTGTGGAAAAACCAGAGAGCTCTATTTCAGTGCAGTCATTGAAGAGCGGTCTTCATGTGGTTGTTATTCAAAAGCTCGATGGATCCATCAGGAGAGAAAAAGTGATTAAGGAATAAAAACGATTGCTCATTAAAGAGGCGACTTTCAGTCGCCTCTTTTTGTAAACCCTCAGAGTTATCTCAACAAGTCCAAGTCTTCCCTGGCGTCGCTTAATGATTATGCATTAGAAAAATAGAATGTTCTGTCTTTACTTCTTACAATATCAAACAAACCACGGTTACTTTCCATAACAGCACAATTCAATTTGGACACGGTTATAAAGTAAAGTAAGCTGAGAGACTACAACTCAACATGTTTATATCAGCTCAGAAATTAAAAAAAGCTGCTTCATTTCTAAAGCAGCTTTTTGTTTCTTGAAAAGATCTTCTTAGATCTTCTTGCTCAGCGCATCAATTTTTGCTTGTGCCTCAGTCTTGCCTAAGCTCAGTGATTTTCTGTAAAGCTCGATGGCTTCCTTATAGGTATCTTTCTTTTTGCGTGGTGCCAGCTTGGTGCGGTTTGCCGCTTCTTCCACCGCTTGTGCTCGTGCAAAATAGGAATCAGCTTCGCTTACTTTGCTTTGGAGTTGTACTTGCTGGATTTTTTGTTCCAACAAATCCAATTCTTGTTTCTTGGCTTCAATCTGTGCGGATTTATCATTGATCTCCGCTTGCTGTAAGCCATTGGTTGTGATCAAATTTTGGTTTTCGTTACCAAGGGTAGCGACTAAGTCTTGCAGTTTCATGATCTCTACGTTTTTCGCTTCCAGATCAGCTTTCAATTTTTTGATGGTGGCCGCATACGCATTGGCATTGCCTTTTGATTTTTTTAAGGCCTTCTCCAAATCTCCAATTTTTCCTTGCGTATCCTTCACATAATTGTTGATATCCTTCATGCGAGCAGTATAATCGGAATAGGTAGTACCTTCCACCATATTTACGCGGAGCAATTGACGATTAGCATCGATAGAATCCATTAGCGTGCCTACTTCTTGCAGGGTTTCCACAAACTTTTGGTTGGTCTGTAATTCAGCCTTCAGTGAATCTAATTCAATTTGAAGTTTTTCAGATTTATTGTCGCAGGCGGCAATGGCAAGTGCAGCTACAACGATGATAATAAGATTTTTGAACATACGTTTTTAGGTTGTTTCTGTAAAAGTACATTGGTTATTAGGCCTTAAAAATGGCTTTGCAAAATATTTTTTTATCGTGTCAATAAATCCTTTCAGTTAGCGTAATTTTACGTCCGTTTGCAAAGCAGGCTGTTCTTCAATGCCAAATTTCACATTAAACGCGTTCGCGTATTGTTTTTTTAAGATCCAAGTCTCCAAACCGGTACTACTAAAGGGCAATTTTAATCCTATAGGATAGGAATTATTAATACATGGGAACTTTACACGATTCAAGAAACCATCCTCTCACCGCTGCCGGTGTTTTAGTATCGCTAGGCATTATTTACGGAGACATTGGTACGTCACCTCTCTATGTTTATAAAGCGATCATCGGCCCAAGGATGATCACGGAAGAACTTGTGCTTGGTGGCATGAGTTGTATTTTTTGGACGCTCACTTTAATTACTACGTTCAAATACATTTACCTTGCCCTCAACGCCGACAACAAAGGTGAGGGTGGTATTTTCGCTTTGTATGCGTTGGTGAGAAGATATAAAGCAGCGTGGGTAATTTTTCCGGCCATTATTGGATGTGCCACATTGATCGCTGATGGATTTATTACTCCAGCTATCAGTATTTCATCCGCCATCGAAGGTTTGAGAATCAATTATCCACACATCCCAACAGTTCCTATTGTAATCGGTATTCTTGTTTTACTTTTCTTCTTTCAGCAGTTTGGCACCAACATCGTAGGCAAAACTTTTGGACCGATCATGATGGTGTGGTTTGTCCTGATTGGAAGCTTCGGTCTTCTCTATGTGTTGCCCAACTTAGGCGTTCTTCGGGCTATCAATCCAATGTATGCCTGGAATTTATTAACAGACTATCACGACGGGTTTTGGTTGTTGGGAGAAGTTTTTCTTTGCACCACTGGGGCGGAAGCCCTGTATTCTGATTTAGGTCATTGTGGCAAAAGCAACATTCGTGTTGGATGGGGTTTTGTAAAAATCGCTCTGGTATTAAATTATTTCGGGCAAGCGGCCTGGCTTCTTACGCAACAAGGAACAATGCTCAATGGCCGAATTCCCTTTTATGCGATGGTGCCCAACGAACTTTTGATTGTAAGCATCGTGGTGGCAACTATGGCTGCAGTGATTGCTAGCCAGGCATTAATCTCAGGCACATTTACGTTGGTGAATGAGGCGATGAAACTGAAACTATGGCCAAGCACTAAGGTACGTTACCCCAGTCAGCTAAAAGGACAGATATTTATTCCTGCCATCAACTGGATTTTAATGTTCGGTACGATTGGCGTGGTTTGGATTTTCAGAGAGTCATCGGCCATGGAAGGTGCCTATGGATTGGCGATCATTTTAAATATGTTGATGACCACCACGCTCTTGGTGTTTTACTTCAATACAGCAAAACATTCACTCATTCGAACAACTGGAATTGCTATCGTCTTCTTTACTATAGAAATACTTTTCCTTATTTCGAATTTCCATAAGTTCGAGCAAGGAGGTTGGTTCACTTATACCATCGCTGTTATTTTATTTGGCCTGATGTTCGTCCTTTTAAAAGCACGGCACTTGCGCGACCGCCATACCGAGTTTGTTGATTTAAAACATTACGTCGCGCTTATACACGATTTACAAGCCGATACATCAATTCCTAAGGAAGCAACAAATTTGGTGTACATGGCCGTTGCTGATAGCAAGCGCTACATTGACTCTAATATTATCTATTCAATATTTAAGAAGCGGCCTAAGCGCGCTGATGTCTATTGGTTTGTTCACGTAGATACGGTGGATAGTCCCTACACTTCTAAATATTCTGTTGACACCATCATTCCAAAGAAATGTTTCTTTATTCGAATTAAGTTGGGCTTCAAGGCAGATCATCGTGTAAATCTGTTGTTCAACAAAATTCTGCACGATATGGCAGAGTCATCGGAAATCGATTTGATTAGTCATTATGATTCATTGGCACGCCATAGCATGCCTTCCGATTTTAAATTTGTCATCCTGCATTCGCTGGCGTCGGTTGATAGCGAAATCTCCAACTTCGATAATTTAATTATCCAAGGATATCGTTTTATCAAAAAGCACAGTTTAGCTACTGAAGAAATGTATGGCCTTGAGCTTGCCAATGTGGAAGTTGAAAACGTACCTATCATGGTAGGCCCGCCGGCTAAAGTGCGCATCAAACGCGAGAAGGAAGATGCTGAGCGTGAAAAAGAACTGCGCTACCACGGCCACATCAATTAATCGCCGTAATTATTCTTTTATCAGAAGGCTACATCATCACGCATTGATGACATAGTAAATATTCAAGAGGATATACCCGATGATGACAATTGCGGCTCCAACTTTGTTAATCCGGTGAGCTCTTTGAACATCTCCTCCATTATGCAATTTCAGTGCTATTGCGGAGACCGTCAATATCCCGAATATTCCCAGAAAAGTTAGGCTGTGCAGTATATCTACAAGACTAAACTGTGAAGATTCTGGCAAAAGAGAATCGATAATGTATTTATTTCCAACCGCAGCAAATAATCCACCTACTGGCAACCCAAATCGAGGCTCCAATTCATTTGTGTCTGACAAAAAGCTAACCAGGGCAATCATGAAAGCAAAGTACATTCCAAGGAAAATTTTCAAGAACAATCCTATCGCTTTTCTATCGATATCCATCTCAATCGTAAATTGAGAAAATCTTTGCTTGTCATTTCCTGGTTCTGGATTTCCAAATGAAGTATTATAATTGGCAATGCCTGTGTTCACTTTAAATGAATCCACTTTCCATCCACTCAATGCTTCTACATTATCAAAACGGCTGGATACAGTGTCTGCCACAAATACCAAATCCTCAATATTGAGTGCTTCGTCTTCCAAAATTATTTTCAAATGTTGTTCATCGAACGGAAAATCATGAACGCGCCAATTTTCCTTCATGGTACACTTCACGCGCATTTGCGCCCAATATTGACCATTCACCGTGTCAACGCTCTCCGAGGATATCTCTATTTCCTTGGCATTGGGGATATCAATCTGTGATGTAAAATTTAATCTCGGGTTTTTATACACAAACCAAAGCCAGAAGCGTGCGGTATATTCCTTATCGTGAAAATTAATATCGTGTATGCTGATGATGTAGGCACCCACCTTCACGGTATCAGGTTTATCTTTTGCTGATGCAACACCTGCAAATAAAAATAAGGCTGGCAGAAGGAACAGTAAAACTCTAGTTTTCATAAAGACTTAGGTTGAGCTCATTCAAAAATAAGAATATTTCTTTTTTTAAGAGTTAACTTTGTAGCAAAGCAAACCGGCTTATCGCTCTTAATTAAAATTGAGGGAGGAAAGTCCGGGCAACATAGGGCACCGTACTTCCTAACAGGAAGGTGCTGACGGCAGCGTCAGTAACAGATAGCGCCACAGAAAACAAACTACTCGTGTCGACTTGTCGGGATGAGAAAAGGTGAAAAGGCGGGGTAAGAGCCCACCGCTCCAATGGCGACATCGGAGGCATGGCAAGCCTTACGGGTTGAAAGGTCAAATAGGCTATGATCCCGAATTCTCGGGATGGAGCGGCTCGTTCCAAGGAGTAACATCTATCATAGTTGGGTAGACTGCTCGATCCCACAGGTGACTGTGGGGCTAGATAAATGATAAGCGCCCGCAAGGGTACAGAACCCGGCTTACAGGTTTGCTTTTATTTTTATCCTGACGGCTTCCGTTAGGATTTATTTTTTTATTCTGACCGAAAGCGTCAAGACTTTGTAAAGTTTTAAGTGCTCACCTACCCTATGTAGTTGAAATCTTAAACCACAAAGAATATGATCAACATCGCAATTGCTTTATTTGCGTTATCCGCAGTACTTGGACTAACCATCCTTATTAAATGGCTTACAAAAAAAGCCGCGTACTCGAGAATGCAATCAATAAAATTCCTGAGGATTACAGGATTGTATTTACACTCCGTGAATTGAATGGTCTAAGTGTTTCCGAAACAACAGAAGCACTTCAAATCTCTGAGAGCAATGTTAAGGTTCGCTTAAACATGGCAAAAAAATTGTTGCACCGAAATAGAAAAGATGTATGCACCAGAAGATATTTTTGAATTCAATCTTATCTACTGTGATCGAATGGTAGAAAGGGTGATGAGTAAAGTTCTCAATCAGAATTAAAATGTAACCTCGTATCCATACTTGGCCATCTCATTCTTAAACCAAAGATAAAGCAGTATGGGTGGTATGAATACCAAAAGAAAAATCAAAATAGTAATCATCGTATCCCTCTTACTCTTCGGAGCGCCTCCCTTAAGCAATCGAGATTGAGCTAGTTGCTTTAATTTGTCCTCGGAATTTATAAGTGCCATAATTAGCACACATGCACCAACAATTGTGCACAGAGGAGATGCAAATATTGCCTTAATGCTGTATTTAACTCTCTCTTCACCTGCCTGCGCTTGCGATACAGGACCATAGACATAAGCATAAGTAATCCAAACGCCAAGCAGAAAAGAGGCTGCTCCAATAAATAAGTACTTCGCTTTTAAACTTTGAAATCTCATAACAGAAATTTTATGTTACCCAATGCAACGTTTGTTCCTTTACCGGATTGACAAACGGTTCGTTGTTCTGTTGCGATAGCAGCCACAACCTTTTTATTTCGTAATACCATCGCGCCTGCATATCCGGTTCGCCAATAAGCATCAATGTTGGCTTTGATTTCAATCCTTCGCTCAGTTTTCGAAAGACTCCTAAATCTTGCCCGATAAATTGTTGGCCTAATTTTCTTAACGGCCACCACAGCCACCGTGAGATTGCCAACGAACTGTAAAAAATATGAGTGAGCTCCGTTTCATGATCATTAATTGGTGTGAGCACCGTGATCGAAATGATTTCATCTTTTTGACCAACTTTGATATACTCAGTGCGGATGCCAGGAATTTCAAAAGTAATTTCAGTGCTCGTCCCGCCTTTCAATATTCCGTAGCCTTTAGAATTCTTAGACGGTTCGTGACGAACCATTTTAAATCCTAATGGAGTCGGAGCAAATTTCTTTTCTTTTAGTTTTAATTTCTTTGCCGACCGCCAGTACCATGATTGATGAACAAACGTAACATGCGATGGGTCAATCAAACCAATTACTGAATGATCAATATCAGCCGGAAGCTTTACTGTTTCAACTTGAAGAAACTTTTTGTCCTTCGAGAGAACCAAATCCGGAGGCGGCATTTTTGGTTCAGTGTTTGGTAGTTTCTTCTCTGGAATATAAACCCAAATGGTGTCACTGATTTCTTTGCAAGGATATTGGAACACTTTTATTTTTGAAATGTCCATCGTTCCTCCTGGTGGAAGTGCTGGAATATTTTTACAAACTCCATCCGTGCCAAATTCCCAACCGTGATAACAACATTGGATCGTATCGTTCTTAAACCAGCCCTGAGAAAGTGGCACACCTCGATGAGCACAATTATCACGCAAAGCAAATGGAGTTCCATTCTTATCGCGGCCAAAAACAATTTTTTCACCAAGCATTTCCTTGCCTATCAACTTTCCTTGCTTTAGTACAGAGCCGTGGAACGCGAGATACCAAAGGTTTTTAAGATAAAGAGAATGATCAATCATGGTAATAGATTGGCTCAAAGTTAACAGAATTCGGATTAGAGGAGATGGTCATCAGGGTTTCAGCTGCTTAACGTGGGCCATCACTGCCCTCAATTGGCCATAACCAAATTTTCCATTCAATGCAGTGTATAAGTCTTTAGACGAAAATTCGTTTGGCAGTTGAGTAATCGCGTTAGCTATTTCAGTAACCACCTCATCATTCATAAATTTATATATACTGATGCTCCCCTCCTGCACCGCTTTAGCAAGATGACCTTCAATTGTACCTACGGTGAGTTCGCGTTCTTTAGCAATTTGCTCTACGCTCTTACCATCGTGAAGCATTTGTAAAGTGGTTTCATAAGTACTTAGACCATCTTTGCTTTTAGGTTTTTTTTCTTTTTTTGACTTTCCTTTTCTTACTGAAGAATCATCCGATGAAGTTTCTTTTCTGATTATAGACAACATTCTCGTTCGTTCTTCAGTTCGCAGTTTATTCAATGGCTCGAAATTGAATTTTTCATCGCCATTTAAAACACTATTTACCAATAAAGAAGCTTTATCCACTTCTTCCAACTTTTTAGAAAGAGCTTGATCAATCTCTGTCAGTTGATTGAGATAGGTCTTCACACGCTTGTGCTGTTTCATTTCCTCCAAATGTCTCAGCAATTTGTCAAGATGGTGATACAAAATATTCTTATAATAGTCGCTGCCTTTACTTATTCGATCTAATAATTTTGCATAATCATTGATCGTCAAAAGGTTTACCAATTGATTTCTGAATTTTTCTGTGGTTGGCTGTTCCGCTTCCAATAATTCCGCAACCTGCTGAAGAACCGGTTTCATCGAATCTTCTTTGAATCCCTCTGTTTCAGTTTGATCTTTCTGAACATATTTTATGTCTTTGACCAACCCGGAGAAATCAAATGTCTTGTCGATAAGATGATGAATAAATTGTTGTTGCCCCTGCTTCATCACATCAGCAAGTTGATCAGGCATGTGGTTCGCCTTCACAAATTCAACGACTTGCCTGTCCGTGCTAATCGCAGATGGATTGATCCGTGTTCGCAATGTCAATCCTTGCAGGGAACGCAATCGCGACAGTGCGACGTAGACTTGTCCATCGGCAAACGCCTGCCCTACATCAATAATCGCTTTTTCAAACGTCAAGCCTTGACTCTTATGTACTGTAATTGCCCACGCCAGTTTAATTGGAAATTGCTCGAAGGCACCGATCACCTCTTCATCAAGGTCGTTGGTGCTCTTATTGATTGAGTATTTCTTGTTTTCCCATCGTTCACGTTTCAACTGATAGCGTTCATGGGTCTCGGCCATTTCTACAATTACTTTCTCACCAGAAATCTCTTTCACCGTAGCGAGTTTGCCATTGAAATATTTTTTTTCTTCGTTGTCGTTGCGGGTAAACATAATCTGTGCACCCTCCTTCAATTCAATCTTTGGCAAAACCGGATATAAATTTTCGGGAAAGTCTTCTTCGATGTATGCTTTGAAAATATGCGAATTACCAGGAAGTTTCTGAAGTTCTCGTTGATTAATATCATCAGCCTTGGCATTATGAGTTGTCAATGTGATTATCTCACGCAGTTCGCTGATCTCATCGGGAGATCTATAATGTCCATTTAGTTTGTCAATGTCTTCCCTCGTGGAAATATTGTTTCTTAGATTATTCAGAATGTTAATAAAGGTAGGGTCATGTTGCCGGAAAATTCTGTCGAGTTCGATGTACACCAACTGATTGTCTTGCAAAGCTTTCGCTTCATAAAACCATGGACTCTGGTAATATTGAGAAAGAGTTTCTTTTTCTTCGTTTCGAACTACCGGTGGTAACTGGTAAAGATCACCAATGAACAACACCTGGGCTCCTCCGAAACTTTGTCTGAAATTTCCACGTGCTGCTTTCATGCGATAGTCAATAGCATCGAGCAGGTCCGCTCGAAGCATACTCACTTCATCGATAACCAATAAATCAATTGACCGAAGTACTTGTTTTCGAATACTGTTGAGTGGGTGCTTGTGTGCAAGCGTATTTTGATTAATAAACTTTCCGCCTTCACTTAAATCATCCGGCAAAAAACGATCTGGCAGAAACGTTAAAGGCGGTAATAAAAATTGTGAATGAACAGTTACGCCACCCGCATTAAGTGCTGCGATGCCCGTGGGCGCCACAACAATATGGGACTTGTGAGTGAGCTGTCCTAGATTCTTAAGAAAAGTTGTCTTGCCTGTGCCTGCTTTACCTGTAAGAAAAATGTGACTGGCAGTTGTATTAATGAATTGTGCAGCAGCTGTTAGAAAATCCTCCATCGCGACAAGTTATTGATACGGCATGAGTTTGCCAAAGACTGTATTCTAACCATACTGATTTTATCATTTCTAACTTATAATTTTACTCCCTCATGGAAAAGACAAAAACCAACAACCGAACAATCATCTGGATCTTAGGTTCACTTTCAACGGTATCTCCATTTGCTATTGACTTATACCTGCCGGCATTTGCTCAGATAGCTAGTGATTTTAAAACTAACACAGCAACCATTTCTCTTTCCGTATCTAGCTATTTCATTGGCATGGCAATTGGTCAAATTTTGTACGGTCCTTTTCTTGACCGATACGGAAGAAAACGCCCACTCTATGTTGGGCTCATCATTTTTATTTTGACAAGCGTGGGATGCATGCAAGCCTGGGATGTAACTTCACTCGTCACGTTTCGATTTTTTCAAGCTCTTAGTGGAAGTGTGGCCTGGGTAGGCGCTGTGGCCATGGTGCGTGATTTTTTTCCTGTGAAAGAAAGTGCCCGTATTTTTTCATTGCTGTTCTTAATTATTGGTGTTTCTCCTTTGCTTGCGCCAACAGTGGGTGGATTTATCGTCACAGAGTTTGGATGGCAAGCGATCTTCATCGGTTTGGCTGCAATTACATTGCTCTTCTTAATCGTAGTTTATTTTTTCTTGCCTGAAGGTCATCAACCCGACCCAACCATTTCTCTGCGAGCAAGGCCGATGCTTCTTACATTTCGGGATATCATAAAAAATCCTATGTTCAGCAAGTATGCCTTTGCCGGAGCTTTCTCATTCTCGACTCTATTTATTTATGTGGCAGGCTCACCAATTATTTTTATGGAGATGTACGACGTAAGTCCGAAAGTATACGGGTTGATCTTCGCGTTGCTTTCGGTTGGATTTATTGGTGGAGGGCAAGTGAATATATTACTTACAAAAAAATTCGAGAGCCAAGATATTTTTCATGTTGCTCTGGTTGTTCAAGTAGTGGCAGGTTTTATTTTCTTTACAGGTGTAATTGGTGACTGGTTGGGGCTCTATGGAACGATCGTTTTCTTTTTCATTTGCCTTAGTTGTATTGGATTAATCAATCCAAACGGAAATGCACTTGCGTTATCACCATTTACCCGAACAGTAGGCAGCGCATCGGCCTTACTGGGTTGCATTCAAATCGGCTTGGCTTCCCTGATTTCATTTGGTGTGGGACTTCTCAATGCCTCAGACGCAATCCCGATCGTAGCGTTAATGACAATTACTTCTTCCATAGCGCTGTTAATTATTGTCAAGAACAAGCGCTCAACAATCATTGCAGATTAACTTTTATTTGGCGTTGCCGCTTATTTTTGCGTCACTTTGGCATAAACAACAAGATTGCCTGGTTGATCAAAGGATATCGATAATGACTTCTTGTCGCTGAAACCATTTATGGTATATGGATTGTTTTGAAGCTGAAGTCAAAACAATTGATGTGATGAAAACAAGAAAATTTGTAAGCGATGAACTGCTGGCTTCAATAGATGTGCTTAACACATTGAGCGGAGGCGTGAGCGAGCCACAGATGACTTTTAAACAATTTCAGGATCATCGTGAGATTCAATTAAAGGTGCCAGGCGTGAAGGAAGAAAACATGAAAGTTGAAATCCACAATAATATGTTAAGTGTATTCTACAATTTTCATCTTCAATCAGACAGTTTACCTATTCAGGTACCCAAGGTAGTTTACAACAAACCGGTTCCCTATTTTGTTGATGCTGCCCGGATTACGGCAACCTATGAGAATGGATTTCTAATCGTGACCCTTCCATACAACGAGATGGCTGAAGGTTACCATAGGAAGGTTTCAATTGATAGTTAAACGATAACTTGAGATTGTCTCAATAAATTTTAGTTGGTCCTCTTTAACTCAACGGCTTGTTATATTCTTGAAGGCTAACCACGAATTCAGTTCCTTCTCCGAGCTTACTTATTACATGGATTGAACCATTTAACTTCTGCGTAATTGTCTTTACGATCGATAAGCCAAGTCCTGTTGAACTTTCGCCACCGGTTGGCTGTGCTCTGAGCTTTTGGAATTTCTTGAACATCACTTTCTGATCCTCCTCTGAAATTCCTGGGCCTTCATCACGCACCGAAAAATTCAAATACTGATCAGTTGACCAAACCTTCAAATGGATAGCTTTTCCTTTATCTGAAAATTTACTCGCATTGCTCACCAGGTTATCGAGGATACGGGTGAGCATTGGTTGATCAATCATGGCTTGGTCACTTTCCAATTGAATGTCAACTTTCAGTTGCTGCTGCTTTTCATGTAAATATCCGTTAGTGGTGTCTCGAAAATCATGAATAAACTTCACCACGTTGGTAGGTTCAAAAAAAGGTCGTTTTGCCTCGTTATAAACAGTCTGTGCATCTAATAATTTATTAATTAAATAATTTCCCTGATCAACGGAGGTTTGGATGTATTTGATGTATTGAACTTTATCGGTTTGGTTTAAATCTTCACTAATCTGCATCAGATCGGTTAATCCTTTTATTTTATTAAAGGGTGCCTTTAGATCATGCGAAACAATATTTAAAATACTGGTCTTCTCTCTGTTTTCTTCTTCCAGGCTTTCCGATTTTTGTTTTAGCTCTGCAAAGAGCTTAGCTACCCTGTACTTATTTATGGAAGAAACAATTGTCAGGATTAAAATCAGTAAAACGATTACTCCCAGAAATAGAAATTGATTTCTTTCTCGGACGTTTTTTTCTTGTTGCTCAGCTTTAACGGCTGCTTCTTTTTTATTGAATTCATAGTTCAGCTTCAATTGCATCATTTTTTGAACACTTCCTTCATTAAAAATACTATCTCGGTTGAGGATATATTTTTTATGATTGAAGTAGGCTCCACTCCAATTGTTCATGGCACTATCCAAAGCTTCCACACCATGATAGTAATCTGCTAAAAGAGACTTGCTAGCAAGAGCAGTCGACAAAGTAAAGGCACTATCATAATATGCTTTTGAGAGCTTATACTTTCCAACGATTCGGTAGCAATCACCAATGAAGCAATAGGATTTGGCAAGGTCTCTTCGGTTAGACCATCTTTTGAATAATTCTGCTGAAGATAAATAATGCTGTAAAGCCATGGAGTACTCTTTAGTCATTTTATAAACCTCGGCCATACCTTCAAATGCTTTGCCGGCAATATTCGGATCATTCATGTCCCTTCCAATAGTCAACGCTGCCTTGTGGTGCTTTAAAGATTTGGAATACTGATCCATTAATTGATAAACTCTACCCACCATGACATGATTGTATCCTAAATTAAGTCGATCACCCTTTGCCCTATAGATCACTTCACTTTGTTTAAAATATTTAAGCGCTTCAGAATAATTTCCTAACTGCACATAATAATCTGCGATATCCGAAGCTGCCATTGCAATATTTTTCTCATCACCTAAATTCTCAAACAGCGAAAGCGATATGTATCCATTTTTGGCTGCCTCAACGTAATTCCCTTGCTTGCCATAAACCCAGGCAAGCAGCTCATAGAGGTATCCTATATTTTCGCGATCGCCTAAATTTTTATACCTGTCTAGCGCATCGTAGAAATGTTTTAACGCTTCGGGATAGTATCCGCCATCTGCATAATCCTGGCCTATGTATCGAATGGTTAAGGCAACTTTTTGCGCGTCACTAATTTGTTCAAAAATTTGTTTCGCTTCGTGATGATAATTCAAGGCTAAATCAAAATTCCCCAGTCGCCAATGTATTCTTCCCACTACATTTTTCACATCAGCTATTCCTGCTTTGGAATCCATTTTAGTGGCTAGATCCATTGCAGGCTTTTCAAGTTTTAACGCCGCCATTTTATCAAAGTCATTGTAGGCGGTCATGAGTTGGACGTAGAGATTCAATTTATCCATATTGTCCTTAGCCGTGCTTAACAGCACAAGTAGAGAATCAACTCGAGGTCGTCCTTGGTGCTGAGCAAGTAGGCTTAGGTTGCATATCAGACAAAAAAGAAGGGTGACAATCTTCATGGGTAGATTAAAGGCTGCCTAATTTAGGAAGTATGATCCAGTTTCTATTCTGCAAATAGAAGGTTTTTCTTACATGCAAGTCGTGTTATTCTGGATAATGTCATCAGAATTGTGACACCTACGATAATCTTCGTAGTCCTATTTCAAAAAAAACTTCTTACGCCAAACAAATGCACAGTTAAATTCAGAAAATCATTTACACTTATTCGTTTCTCAGCGCTTGTGTTGGATTGGACGAAGCAGCGTTGAATGAAAGCCAACTGATCGTAAGACAAGCAATCGTCAATACAAAAAGTCCTGCTGCAATGAAAGGCCATGCACCGATAGCAATATGCTCCGTGAAATTGTTAAGCCACTCACCAACTAAGTACCATGTTACCGGCACAGCAATTACAAACGCAACACCGATGAGTACCACAAATTCTTTTGCAATCAACACCATTACATTCTGTATGGAAGCACCCAACACTTTGCGTATTCCAATTTCTTTTACACGTCTCTCCACAGAAAAAGAGGTCAATCCCAGCAAGCCTAAGCAGCCAACAAAAATTGCGAGACCCGAGAATACGCTCGCTACCCGGCCAAGTTGTGCATCCGCTTTATATTGCTTGTCGTACTGTTGATCAAGGAAGGTAAATGTATAAGGCAGATTAGGAGCTAACGTTTTCCACATTTCACCTACGCGATCAACAGTTGCTGGAATATCGTCCGACTTTAATCGAATGGAAAGCCTGCCAAAACGGTTGGAAAGTCTCAGCAGCAACGGTGCCACCGCATGATGCAGGGAAGCATAGTGAAAATCTTTGGTAATACCGATCACGGTTCCATTACGTCCACCTTGATTTACTCTCCTGCCAATTGCATTCTCAAGCGTCCACTGAAAATCTTTCACCGCTGTTTCATTCAGAATGAATGCCGTTGTGTCATCTGCTTTATTGTCGCGCGAAAAATTTCGGCCAGCAATCATTTTAATGTCGTATCCCGGAATAAAGTCATGATCTACCTGATTCGTATTGATGTTAGTGGGAGACATTTTGCCTTCAGTTACCTCTATCTCTGAATACCAATTATTAGCCGGCTGCCCAGGCACTTGCGCTGAACCTGTCACCGATATCACTCCGTTTACTTTCATCAACTCGTGCTTGACAGTTTCGAAATGATTGGTGATCACCGTGTCTCCGTTCGTTGGTAATATAAGTGTTGCATCTTTAGTGAATCCGAGATCGCGGCTGCGCACCATGGTGAGTTGATTGAACACGAGCAGTGTACCTGCAACCAATGTAATTGAAATTACAAACTGCGCTGTCACCAATACTTTTCTGAAACGCTGATGACTGAACACGCCACTTACTGCGGGCCGAAATATTTGTAACGGTTGGAAACCAGAAATAACCAGTGCCGGATACGCGCCTGACATCAATCCTAAGATAAATGCGAGCAATGCCACTGCTCCAACGAAATAGAATGGACTTGTAAATACAGAAAAGCTAAGCGATGTTTCAAGAAGTTCGTTGAATACAGGAAGTGCGAGCCATGCTACTGCAACACCGATCATAGATGCAACTGCACACACAATAACTGACTCACCTAAAAACTGTGCGATGAGTGTTCTTCGCTGCGCGCCCAACACTTTACGAAGTCCAACTTCTTTCAACCTGCGCGAAGCACGAGCTGTAGCAAGGTTCACATAATTGAACGATGCGATTGCCAAAATGAATACCGCAATGACCGATAAGATATAAATGTTGTTGACACTACCGCG
>Ga0207086_1093_pt1 | contig 21271 bp, 15 predicted proteins | sample Alteio_BWMinHeat_54_FD_153540 | JGI IMG/M metagenome (GOLD analysis project Ga0207086, IMG submission 153540) | Enriched cells from forest soil in Barre Woods Harvard Forest LTER site, Petersham, Massachusetts, United States -... | ecosystem: Environmental > Terrestrial > Soil > Temperate forest >... | reverse complement strand
TAAAAAGATTTTAGCTCAGCGGGTGTTTATCACCAAAGACAGTTTGTATAGTCGCACCAATACTTTTAATACACAACGCCAACTTGCTAATTTGGATAATTTCAAATTTGTGAATGTCAACTACGACACCACCGGTGGCAAGTTCATTGCCAATCTTTTCACAAGCCCAACAGAGCGATACACCTGGGGCAATGAAGCAGGTATGACTGTAACGCAAGGATTCCCAGGTCCTTACTTTAGTTCGAACTTTAGAAAGCGAAATGTATTTGGCGGCCTCGAAATCATGGATATCAACGGACGGTTTGGTTTTGAAGGTGTGGCAGCGGCCACGTCAAGCAACAGTTTTTATAAAAGCACAGAAGCTTCACTTAATGTTTCATTTACCTTTCCGCAATTTCTTTTTCCGTTCCGTAGCACAGCGGCCTTTCGCTATGCGAAAAACAATCCACGAACAAAACTATTAGCCGGTTACACATATACCGATCGTCCCGAATACCAGCGAGCAATCAGCACCATATCAGCAACCTACACTTGGGACCTACAACGAAGGCTTCAATTTTCATTCAGCCCGGCAACGTTGAATATTATCACATCTACATTAGACTCTGCATTTAATAGCCAATTGGAAAGCCTCAAGAGTCAAGGCAATAACCTGATAAATGCATTCAAGCCTTCTTATGTTAGCAGTATGATTTTTACGCTCACATGGAACAACAATTATGGTGTTGCACAGAAATCTTCCACGTTTGCGAGGGCAACTTTTGAAAGCGGTGGCACTTTACTGAACATTTATTCTCCTAAGATCATTACCGACCGAGGTCTCGAGCGATATCAATACCTTCGGGCTAGTCTTGATTTTCGAAAAAATGTAGCACTATCAAGAACAAGGGCATTTGCATTTCGCATCAACACCGGATTCGGATGGGTCTATAGTCCTAATAATGTTTTGCCTTACGAGAAGAATTTTTTTGCAGGAGGTAGCAACAGTGTTCGAGCGTGGCGTCCACGAAGGCTTGGACTCGGATCTGACCCTCCGCCAGTTAGTGGAAATATTCCTGGCAATGGTTACTTCGATTACAGTTTTGAGAAACCTGGTCAGTTGCTACTGGAAGGCAGTATGGAATGGAGACAAAAACTATTTGGCTTTGTTCATTACGCCTTCTTCATTGATGCAGGAAACGTATGGGCTGTAGGCACCACCGACAAAGTAAAAGCAAGCTTTGCCTGGAATTCATTTTATAAACAATTCGGTGTAGGCACAGGAGTTGGACTGCGATTTGATTTTACTTTTTTGATTTTACGTTTTGATGTAGGTATAAAAGCTTGGGAACCAGCCGATGATCCTAATCGGCCAATCGGGCACTTCGTTTTGTGGAATGCAAAATGGTGGAAGCCCTACAGCGCAACACAAGAACCGGTGATTTACAATATTGGAATCGGTTATCCTTTCTAATCAATAGGCGAGCAGTTTTTCTAACTGTTCAGAAACTTTGTCCGCGCTTGGCAGCATCATTTTTTCCAAATCAACATTCAGAGGAATGGCGGGTAAGTTTTCAGCACCAAAGGTCCAAACCGGTGCATCAAGATGCTGGAAACACTCTTTCGAGATTCTTCCTGCCAATGACTCGGCAAATGAGTTGAGTAATGGTTCTTCTGTAAGGACTAAAGCACGACCATGCTTTTCAACAGAAGCCGTAACGCTTTTCCAATCCAATGGATTGAGTGTACGCAAATCCAAAATCTCAATCTTGCCTTCAAAATTCTTCGAAGCTTCTTTTGCCCAATAAACTCCCATGCCGTAAGTGATGATAACTGCGCTCAGTCCATCATCAAGGCTTTCTTCATTGGCTTGCTGAACAATATTAGCTTGGCCTAATGGAATGATGTAATCTTTATCAGGTTCGATAGTTTTAGCTTCAAGTGTGCCCGGTACTTTACTCCAATACAAACCTTTATGCTCCAAGATAACTACTGGGTTGGGATCATAGAATGATGATTTAATTAGTCCTTTCATATCAGCGGCATTGGATGGATAAACCACTTTGATCCCACGAATGGTGAGAAGAGTCGATTCAATACTTCCTGAGTGATAAGGCCCACCTCCTCCATAGGCACCAATCGGCACACGTATCAAAGCTTGAATTGGAAATTTTCCTTTCGATAAATAGCAGCTTTTTGAAAGTTCTTCTACCAATTGATTTATTCCGGGCCATATGTAATCGGCAAATTGAATCTCTACTATTGGCTTCGCTCCTACGGCACTCATCCCTGCCGTTGAACCGATGATATAAGCTTCTTGAATTGGAGTATTGAAAACTCTGTGCTCTCCGTGTTTCTGCGCAAGCGTAGCGGCCTCGCGAAACACACCCCCAAGTCTTCCGCCTACATCTTGTCCGTAAAAAAGTGCTTCAGGGTGTTTTGTTAAAATTTCATCTACTGCGTGCAGCGCAGCATCAACCATAGTAACTTTTTCTGCACTCTGTGGATTTCGTTCACCTGCTTCCACAATTTCACTCGGAGCAAATTCATGCGAATCAAAATCATTAACATCAGGATCTGGTGATTGATAAGCTTTGTTAAAATCATTCAACACTTTTTGTTCTGCATCATGCCGAATTGAATCGAGTTCCTTTTCAGTTATCTCATTTTGTCGTAAATATTTTTCAATCTTCACAATTGGATCACTGACTGACTGCTTCGCCAAATCTTCTCCTCGATACCATTCTTTTCGAACACCTGAGGTATGATGTCCCAACAACGGGCAAGTTGCGTGAACGAGTATCGGTGATCGTTCTGATCTGGAATATTGAAATGCTCGCATAAGCCCATGAAAACTATCGATGAAATCTGAACCATCCACGCGCATTCGTTCGAGTCCTTTGAATCCACTGGCATATTCATAGGCATCCATCGTGCGCATCTCGCTGCCGGTAGCAGATATACCCCATCCATTGTCTTGAACTAAATAAACAATCGGAAGTTTCTTAAGAGCTGCCATTTGAAATGCTTCAGCTACTTCCCCTTCTGTGACAGAACCATCTCCAAGTGAACAAAGCACTATTGGCTTATCAGGTGACTTTAAAAGCCCTTGAGACTCCAAATAAGAAATACCGTGTGCCATCCCTGTAGCGGGAATGGCTTGCATTCCTGTTGCGGAACTCTGATGTGGGATTGTAGGAAAGCCTTCTCTTCTCAACGAGGGATGACCATAATAACTTCTACCTCCTGAAAATGGATCATCGCGTTTGGCCATCAATTGCAACATCAATTCGTAAGGCTGAAGTCCGATGCCAAGCAGTATTGATTCATCCCGATAGTAAGGAGATGCAAAATCATTGGGCTTCAACTGGAACCCAGCAGCAATCTGAATGGCCTCATGGCCCCGCGAGGTACTGTGAACATACTTGCCACAGATTTCCTTCTTTTCATCATAAAGCTCGGCCATGCGCCTAGCCGTGCACATAAGACGATAAGCCTTGAGACAGATGTCAAGAAATTCCTTATTTATTGAAATCTTATCAGTGGAAGAAACCGTTATCATACTTGTTTCAAAGGTATCAAGAAGAAATTTAAAATAAGTCTCATAAAAATCTGAATGGTGTGATTGTGTTTCATTCCATTTCTCAAGAAGATAAAATACATTGTACTATGATAATCAGGCATAAATCACACTTAATCCTGTTGCTTCTTTTTTGGGTTACTTCAGCTGAGTTTACTTACGCTCAAACTGAAGAGGTTTTAAAAATAATGAATGAAGCTCGAACTGATCCACAAGGTTTTTTGAGTGGACGTCTGCTCCCCTATTTGAAGGAACATGAATTAGAAAATAATTCTTATGCAAAATCTCTCGTTTCAGAGCTTGAGATAGCTAAGCCTGTGAATGCATTACAATCATCTTCTGTTTTAGAAAAGCTGGCCAAGGGGCACGCCCTTGACATGGGAGAAAAAGGCAATGTAGGTCATGCCAGTAGCAACGGAACAACCTTCGAAAACCGTGTTCGAAAAAAAATAAAAACAGGAATGATTGCAGAGAATTGTGATTATGGAAATGCTGAACCTCTCGATATCGTTATGTCTCTCCTGATTGATGACGGAATTACTTCACTCGGCCATCGAAAAAATATTCTCCATCCTACTTTGAAATTTGTGGGTATTGCCATAGAAAAACACAAAACCTATAGGGTGAATTGTGTGATGGATTTCGCCAGCGCGATTTAGTTCAAAAAAAAAGAAGACGGAACAAAGTTTGTCCCGTCCTCTCGGTGTTTAGATTTACTGCTTCGGCAAGCCCAAGTTCACAAATGGAAGATTCTGAGTTGAGATTTGAGGAAGTTTGCCATCCCAACGATCAAGTGAATGATACTGAATCAAATCTTTGTTTACTGCCATTGCCATCTTTTTGTTTACCATGGCTTTTGATTCGCCCACTGCTTTGATGGAGTCGGCTTGCGCTAACGCTTTAATTTTTATTGACTCCGCTTCGGCTTTAGCCCTGATTTGAATGGACTCTGCATTGGCCTTTGCCGTGAAGATGGTTGCATCAGACTGAGCCTTTGCTTCAATTACTTTCTTTTCTGCATCGGCTTTAGCATTGATCACCTCGCTTTCAGCGTCCGCCTTGCTGCGTACAATTTTCTTGTTCGCTTCAGCTTCAACGGCCTTCACCTCATTCTGTGCCTGTTGCGATCGCTGATTAGCCTCCAGCTTAGCGGTAATGGCCGATTCAATCGTGCTAGGTAAGTGAAGTTCACCAATTGTATAAATACGATCGATGATGATGCCATACTTCCTCGTCTGCTTGGATACCATGCTATCTACTTTCGTGAGAAGATCTCGTTTATGAACTCCGTAAATAGATTCGATTGGCATGCGTGAGGAGATATTGTTCAGTGCATCTCTTACCATGTTTCTTAAGAACACGTTGGTAATTTCATCAATTCCTCTGCGATACTTTTGAAAAATGACCGGCACACTATCAGCAATGAGAGAGTAGCTGATTCCAAAATCTCCGCTTACATCCAAACCCTCCTTGCTTTGGAAGTTGATCGAGTTGTTACCATCCCACACGTAGTTTTGTTGGAAAACAGGAAAGACATAAAGTCGTTGGTTCACGCCCATCCAATAACGACCTACACCGAGTTGTTTTTCAGAAACACCTTTCTTGTTTCCGAGCATATACACTTTGATGCCACGATAGCCTGCCGGCACAAGACTATAGCACGATGAAAGCAATATGGAAATGACGGACAACATCATGGTTGTCCCAATGATTTTTTTCATAAGGTAAATTTTTAAAATTGTGAATAGGTTGAAATGCTAAGGAAAGGCATCTCAGATGCGTAGTATTCGCAATTGAAGAAATGATGTGGGGATTGTATATCTGGACGGAAGAAATGAGAGTGCAAATTCATGTCGCTCAAATGAAAGGATCTGAACACTTTCAACAAACACATTCGTGAAATCAGCATCAAAATCATCTTCATTGTCAACGCTTAGGAAGAAGCAGGTACTGCTTTTTTGTTCCTGCGAAGGCTTGAAAAAGTTAGAATATGAGTAAGTGGAAAACGTCGAATTAAGAATCAGAACTAGCAGGCTGAAGCTCAAAACTTTTCGCCAAAGGTGCATCGTTTTAATAGAGGTTAATTAAGATGTCTTTTGCCATTTAACGGGAGCTGCATGAAAATGGTTGATGGTAGCCTTTGAAGACCAAAAACTATCCTAAAGTAATACTTAACGGAAGGCACGTAAAGCGCAGGAAATACAATGACTGAGCCTAATCAGCCCAATTAACCGATTAGCATCTCAATCCGCTTATAAGTCTGATCATGACCTTGCCCATGCTTGATATTACTCTGAATTGTATCAATAAGCTCTTGTGTTCGCTCTCTCTTGTAACCAAACTTAACAGCATACAAGCTGCAAAGTTTCATCTCCTCAGGATGAATGGAATTATCTACACTCATCATATGAACCAAATCGTAGAACTGATGAAACTTTTCCTTTTTATCTGTGGGCAATTCAAATTTGATTCCGTGTGGGTTGTTGCGAATATGTTTCAATTGAGATTCGGAAATATTATTGCTCTTGGCAATTTTTTTTAAAAGATCATATTCAACCTGATCAAAATTCCCATCTACAGCCGCCATTTCAATCAGGTTTTTCATGTGGCTTTTGGCCGTGGCCTTTCCGCTATTAAAAAGATTGAGAATATCCTGGATGCTCATAAGGTTTGGTTAGATTAAAATCAACACCTTTAATTTAATCATCTGTGACTTAAATAAAAAGCATAAAAACAATTTATTCCTGCGTGTGATTGCTGATATTTGAAAACCCTGTGTGCAAATTTATAGATCCGATGTTTTTTAATTTAATTCCTTTTTTAATCACTGCCTTGTTGCTTCAAGCTCAAACCAAAACAATCTTATTTTTTGGCGATAGCCTAACAGCCGGATATGGCCTTTCACCAGAAATCGCTTTTCCTGCCTTAGTAGAAAAAGAGCTCATCAAAGAAAATAAAAAAGTAAAAGTTATTAATGCCGGCTTAAGTGGAGAAACATCGGCTGGTGGGTTAAGTCGAATCGATTGGACGCTTCGCCAACCGGTTGATGTATTCGTCCTCGAGTTAGGTGCTAACGATGGATTGCGCGGTTTGCCAATTGAACAAACCGAGAAAAATTTACAAGCCATCATCGACAAGGTCAAAAGCAAATATCCAAAAGTAAAGATTGTATTGGCCGGTATGATGGTTCCTCCCAACATGGGCAAGTCATACTCCGATGAGTTCAAAAGAATTTACCCAACCATGGCCCAAAAAAATAAGACAATCCTGATTCCATTTTTACTAGAAGGAGTTGCAGGAAATGAGAAATTAAACCAGGCAGATGGAATTCATCCCAATGCGGAAGGCCACCGTATTGTCGCCAATAATCTAATAGCCTTCCTGCGTCCATTAATATGAAGAATTTCAAGTCCCGTACCTAATAATCACTTTTCCATTTGCCAAATAATTGCGAACATTAGAAAACTTATACCGCCATGTCTGCTAAAGCCATCACTTCATTGCTCTTTACAGTTGCCTTGGTTTATACCCTTAATCGCTCGTGGGATTTTGGAAAGCCAATTCCTCCGCTAGGAAAATTTCTTGATCCCTTCCATGGGTTTTGGAGAAACGCAGAATCAAAAGACTTGAAATCGTCAGAAGAAATTATTTCTGGTTTAAAAGATGAAGTTTCAATCGTTTATGATAGCACATTGATCCCGCACATCTATGCCAAGAACGAGGAAGATCTATTCTTTGCGCAAGGGTACATCACCGCGAAGTATCGACTATGGCAAATGGAATTTCAAACTCATGCAGCTGCCGGAAGGATTTCAGAAATTATTGGACCAGCCGCTTTGGATTTTGATCGTGGCCAAAGAAGACTTGGCATGGCTTACGCGGCCCAAAATTCTGTTGAGGAAATGGAAAAGGACTCCATCATAAAAATGGTTGCAAATCGTTACAGTGATGGCGTGAATGCCTACATCAAGTCTCTTGATTATGAAAAACTTCCTCTTGAATATAAACTTCTGAATTACTGGCCAGAGCAATGGACGCCATTAAAAAGTGGTTTACTCTTAAAGTACATGGCCAAGACTTTGAACATTCAAGACAAAGATTTTGAGATGACAAACGCCCTAAAACTTTTTGGAAAAGAAACTCTCAACTTGCTTTATCCTGACAACGAACATGTGGGTGATCCCATCGTTGACAATCCTAACGGCTGGAATTTCAAACCAGTTTCACTCGACAAGGTTGCTCATGCCCTCCCCAAAGATTTTGTTCAAATCAATCAACTAGAAAAATCATCAACTGATATTGGAAGTAATAATTGGGCTGTGTCAGGCATAAAGACCGCATCCGGATCTCCTATTCTTTGTAATGATCCGCACTTGGAACTCAACTTACCTTCCATTTGGTATATCATTCATCTCAGCGCACCTGGTTTCAACTCGATGGGCGCATCGCTCCCCGGAGCACCAACAGTCATCAGTGGCTTCAATGACTCCATTGCCTGGGGAGAAACCAATGCGCAGCGTGATTTGGTGGACTGGTTCAAAATAGAATTTAAAGGCAAAACAAAAAAAGATGAATACTTGAGTGATGGCGTTTGGAAGCCAACAAAAAAAGTAATCGAGAAATTTACAGCCAAAGGAAAAGAGGACACATTCGACACTGTAATCTACACGCATCATGGCCCTGTCACTTATGATGAAAGTTATCATGGCGACAACGAAAAAAATCATTATGCTTTTCGATGGATCGCGCATGATCCTTCAAAGGAACTGCTGGCTTTCTATTTATTAAACAAAGGAAAAAATCACCGTGACTACATGAAAGCGCTTGATCATTATACCTCACCCGCGCAAAATTTTGTATTCGCCTGCGTGAACGGTGATATCGCGATGCGAATTCAGGGAAAATATCCTGTCAGAAGAGCCAACGAAGGCAGGTTTGTCTTAGACGGAACAAAAACATCCGATGAATGGCAAGCCTTTATTCCAAGCGAACAAAACATCACTTACAAAAATCCCGCACGCGGATTTGTGAGTTCAGCCAACCAATACCCGGTTGATGATACCTATCCTTACTACGTCACCGCTACTAACTTTGAAGCGTACCGCAACCGGAGGATCAACCAGTTACTCAGCGAATGGAAATCCATCACTCCGCAAGATATGATGAAGCTTCAAGCGGATAATTACAATCTAAAGGCTGCTGAAAGTTTGCCTGGATGGTTGAAGATGTTGGACTCTGCAAAATTGAACAACGACGAAAAAATTGCTTTTGAGAAATTAAGATCGTGGGATTTCAATAACTCGATCACCTCAGAAGGTGCTTCTTATTACGAGGCTTGGCTTCGTACAATTTACCCAATGATATGGGATGAAATTTTTGACTCCAGAGTTTCTCTTCCTGAACCAACTTCCTACACAACGATAAAATTAATTAAAGAAAAACCTGATCTCAGTTTTTTTGATATCAAATCCACTGCGGAAAAAGAAACCGCTGTAGACATCGTAAGAAAATCTTTTTCTGAAGGTGTGAAGGCGATAGAAAAGTGGAGGCAAGAAAAAAAGACGAATCCGGAATGGGCTGAGTTTAAAGATTCTTATATCCAACATTTAGCACGACTCGCACCGCTCAGCTACCATGTAAAGCACGGGGGCAATGGCAGCATAGTGAATGCTCACAGCAAACGCAATGGCCCGAGCTGGAGAATGGTGGCAAGCCTCGAAAAGCAAGGTGTGAAAGCCTGGGGTGTTTATCCCGGAGGTCAGTCCGGAAATCCAGGTAGTCCCTATTATAACAATATGATTGATGTCTGGTCAGCCGATCATTATTTTAATCTTCATTTTAATTCATCCACCGAACAAATGAATCCATTTGCGATGTCATCATCCACTTTAAAACCAGAAGTGAAATGAAATTTTTATTACAAACATTAACCACGATTATTGGCTGCTTTATCGTTCAATATTTTTTACCCTGGTGGACAATGGCAGTTGTTGCATTAATCGTTGGATTTATTTTTCACAACAGTGGAAAGACATCTTTTGCAGCTGGTTTTTTTGGAGCAGGATTACTTTGGTTAGGCATGGCTTATTACATGGACGTCTCCACGCAATCCATTTTGACAGAGAAAATAAGTAAACTTTTTCCTTTGAATGTTTTTATTATGACGGCTGTAATTGGCAGTCTGGTTGGAGGCTTTGCAGCACTTACAGGAACCCTGATGAGAGGAAAAAAACTTGCCAAGTACTAAAATTCGCAGGCCCTCGTCTGAATTTTAGAATTCAAATGATATATTTGCGCTCCGTTTTGCCTGGAGAGGTGGGTGAGAGGCTTAAACCAGCAGTTTGCTAAACTGTCGTACGGGTTAAACCGTACCGGGGGTTCGAATCCCCCCCCCCTCCGCCACAAACCCCGCAAACTGGCGGGGTTTAAAATTTTGGGTCTCATAGCTCAACTGGATAGAGCAGCTGCCTTCTAAGCAGCAGGTTGCTGGTTCGACTCCAGCTGGGATCACAAAAAAGAGTTGCCAGGTAGAAATCTTTTCCTACCTTCGCGGCTCGAAAAAAGTTCGGGGTGTAGCGTAGCCCGGTATCGCGCTTGGTTTGGGACCAAGAGATCGTCAGTTCGAATCTGGCCACCCCGACAAAAGACCTTGCTCTACGGCAGGGTCTTTTTGTTTATGGACTACACTGTCTATATTCTCTTTAGCAAGTCCTGTGGTAAAATTCTACTCAGGGCAAACTCAGCATTTTGAAAACCGATTAGTCGAACACAACGCAGGTGAAACAAAATCAATTAAATCATGCACGCCCTGGTTAACCATTTGGAGAACTGAGGTAGCAAGTCGCTCGGAAGCTGTAATACTAGAAAAGAAAATCAAGGCCAGAGGAGCTGAAAGATTTCTACTTGATCTCGGTATAACAGTATCGCGTGGCGCTTAAGGCGCCAAGATCGTCAGTTCGAATCTAGCCACCCCCACAAAAGTCTCACCGATTAGGTGGGACTTTTTGTTTAATACCTTGACAAAGCTCAACGAGGAAGAACCAGCTAGCTCATTATGTGGTTGGTTTGTATCCTTAAATGCTCAGATAGTAATCTTTATGTTCACTGTTCAGGATATTGTTTAATTTTCAATAATGACTATCGACGCATTTATTAAACAGCACCTACCTGGCTACGAAGATCGCGATTTCGTTTTACCTTTTGAAGTAGAGGAAAAAAGCTTGGGCGCGAATTATGTGATAACTGACTACGGTCATGTTGAAAATAAGATCCTTCTATTAAACGAGGGAGTAGTTCAAGTCAGCACATTGAAAAGAGAAGAAGAAAGAATACTTGAATTTGTTTTTCCTGGCGATTTTTTTTGCGCGTACACTTCTTTCTTACTCCAAAAGCCCTCGGATGTTCAAGTCATAACACTTGGAAAATGTAGGGTGAGTATTATAAAAAGAGAAGATTTGTTTCGGACAAGCCAAGTTTCTCTACTATCAAATCAATTGAGCCTTTATATAGCGCAACAGTTGTTTTTGTCCAGGGCAAGACGAGAAAAAGATTTTTTAACACTATCAGCAGAAGAACGGTATAGATTTCTAGTGGATAAAGATCCTGATGTAGTAAAACTAATTCCAGGGAACAAAATAGCTAAGTATTTAGGAATTCAGGCTGAAAGTTTGAGTAGAATCAGGAAATCTATAATTCCTTAACATAGATCAATCTCATATTTTTTTATTTGACTTTATCTTTGAACAAGATATCAGCATCCCTTTAGGCTTAAATATTAAAATAGTATGGAAGAAGAGTTATTAAATCTAACTGCTACGGCACTGCGCAAAGCTGCATTAAATGAAGAAGCTAAAGCATATATTTTATCCAACCCTGTATTGTTCAATACACTTAAAAAAGCAGCCAACAGATATATCGGTGGGGAGACTCTCGAAGAAACAATTGACAAAATAAAACTCCAAAACAAGATAGGATTTAAGTGTTCTATTGAATTCATGGGAGAAAATACCCTGACCGAGAATGATGCTACTATTGCCAAAGACGAGTTCATAAAAATATGTCAGGACATTAAACATCAAGGATTGAACTCAACGGTGTCCCTTGATTTATCTCATATTGGACTTGCCGTTTCTCACAACTTGTGCTTGGACAATTTAAATCTCATTTGCCTGGAAGCGTCAAAAGGAGATATCGAGGTTATCATAAGTGCCGAAGGTATCGAGAGAACAGAGGCGGTGCTTAAAATATATAAAGACATAAACAAGATTCACCAAAATGTTGCCATTACACTCCAAGCCTATTTGTATAGAACAAAAGATGATTTCGATGAAGTAAGGAAGCTCAATGGAAGAATCAGAATTGTAAAAGGTGCTTTCGAAACTCCCGCTGGATTTTCGTTACCAAGGGGAGAACGACTAAATCAGGTGTATCTGGAATACATTGATAGGTTGCTACAGACAAATCACCTTTGTTCAATAGCAACCCATGACAAAAAAATTCAAGAAGAGACTAAAAAGTTAATTCAGAAGCATAAAGTGAAAAGCAATAACTATGAGTTTGAAAGTTTATTTGGAATCCAAAACGAACAATTACTGAAGCTGAAAGATGAAGGGCATCCATCAAAAATATATTTTGTTTATGGTAAGGAGTGGTATTTATACTTGTGCAACAGGCTGGCAGAATACCCTTTAAATGTATTTTATGCCTTAAGGGATATCGTTGAATAAAGACGTTTAATCAAAGATAAAATACAACGAAGCACAAATGCAGATGGATGCGACTATGGAGCGCACAATAATTGTTTTCAAATTTCCTTTTTCGTACAAAATACTAATGATGAAAATGGAAAGCGATAACGGAGCCCAGATATAAATAAAATGAATTTTATTAATCAAGCTGATGATTAAGTTGGTAAAAGAAACTCCGATGATCAGCCGAATACTGAAAACAAGAAATACAATAAAGGCAGTAAGCTGAAAGCGCGGTCGATCATCCAAACTTGCGGCCAAAAAATAAACAACAGCACCAATTAGCGCGATCAAGAAATAGTCGCCTCCTGATATTTGACGAAATAAATGTTTTACCGAATCCATTTTACTTCATTCACAATTATTCTCTAAAAATCAACTCATCTCAAAACTCAAGCAAATTTCTTGTCATCCTGCCCGCTCCTACTATTGAACCAGCTACTACAAATAATATAAATAGGTCACCCGCTTTAGTGAACGAAACTTTTCGCCTCGGGTGTGCCGCCACTCCACTCACCTGAGTGTTGAGCAAATAAATATCAAGGATAATGCGCGGCTTAGCTAAAAATTCTCGCTGCGCCATGGAGAGCGTCATTGAACCTTTGGCCGCATAGCCTTCGGCATCCATTCCTTTTTGCCGAGCTAAATAAATAGCGCGCTCCAAATGAAAATATTGCGAAACGACAAGAATAGTTTCATTGCCCTGCAGTTGTTGTCTCATCCTGATAATGCTATCGAAGGTTCTAAATCCATCGAAGTCTTCAGAAATCATTTTGGCTTTAATCCCTGCTTTGATCAGATCTTTCTTCATATCCTCAGGCTCGTTGTATTCACCCGTGCGATCTCCTGAGATTAAAATAGACTTCACCCTTCCACTTTTGTAAAGCTCAATTACCGAAGCAATCCGAGCCTTGTAGTATAAGTTCTCATGCTTCTTCTTGCCAAGCGGATCAATAAATTTAGATGTGCCCAGCAGCAAGATGTTATACTTTTCTTTTGGCAACTCATCGATAGAAGAGTATATGGAAGGTGTAGTGACCGAGTGCGTAAGAATTAGACAGAATAGACCGACCTCCAGAAAAAAAACAACCAGGTTGGCTATATTTCTAAATGTCCATATTGCGCCCTCTGAATAAAATCCCCTCTGTCCGTTAGGAAGATATTTTTGAAGTACCCTATCATTAAGCGTATAGACAATTACAGAAATCGAGAATATGGTGGTTAACAGTAAATAATTCCAATCATCGCAGAAACGAAATAAAGTAGTTATGCTCTCTTTAACTTCATGAAGAGTATCTAAAGCACCGTTCAAACGCTGCGGAAGAATAAACAAGAAGACAATAACCGCTCCGGATATCAACCACAAACTCATTATAAACAAAAACCGAAGTGCCGCTGGTGTTGAATCGTTGGTTGATTCCTGCTTCATTCTTGCACGAGAATACTTATACGTTCCCTTAGATCAATCATTGTGTGCTTGAAAGTTATTTTTTATTTGGATCAGCATCGGCCGTTGATGCTTCTAAATAACTTTTATTCTCTTCAAGCCAATTGGTAATTCCTTTAACCACGCACATCGCTACTTCATAGCATCTTTTCGGCACCATGATTTTTCCAAACTGAGGATGATCCAGAGCATAGTCTCGTGTGGATAGCGCAATCGCTTCCTTGTCATTATCCTGGAGCAGAGCTTCCAGATAAACCAGCGGCCCACGAACGGTACGTGTCATCGCTAGGTTACGGCAATAAACTCCATCATAATCCGTGCGTGAACAATAGCGCTCATCCAACACATGCTGATCATTTTGAACAGGCGGAACACCAATAAGATTTTCCTCCGTGAGGATCAAGTGCGCCAATCGCATTGACTTGTTCAAGTCGGAAGACATTAACAAACGAAGGAAATCAAGTTTTTCCGAATATCTTTTTAGTTCGTGATTATTAAAGGCACCGGGAACGAAAGCCATAGAATAGTTGGTCTGCACAGGTTTCAGGAACCCATCTCCATCGCGTTTGCCTCCTTCTACAGCGTTGTAATGAATAATTACTGTCATCGAAGGATTGGAGTTGTTAATCAAATCAATTCGCTTTCTGAATTCCACAAACCGATAGAAGGTATTGAAGATTGTATTCGAATCCGATTTAATATAGACTTCATAATCTGCTTTGGTAACATCGCCATCGTTATAATATTTTTGTAGATCTCCCTTGTAGTCTTTCATATACCAATCGTGAAATGATTTGCCGAGAGAGTTCTCGCCCATACCTTTAGTAAGAAAAGCCTTCGCTCCTAATTTCTCGAGCTCGAGCTTGACAATCGCGCCAGTGATGTCTGCGAGATCAGCTTCATAAAAACTAATGTCTTTCGATAACCCGAGATCAGCCCCACGCATCTTTACATATTTATCTTCGCGAATAGCCTGAGTAAAATTCTTTGCAAAGTGGCCGGGATCGATTGCCACTAATAGTTGCGACATTTCGGTAGGTACTGCCCGGTATTCGTTGCCCTGGCTAATCAGGCCGCTGCTCAGCTCTTTCAAATTCTTGTGCATGCCTCCATACAAATCCTTGTGATCACCTGTCTCCAGCCTCTTCACCAATTGAGGCACTTGCGGCCAACTCGTTGTAAATTCATTAACTCCTTTTTCGTCATAGAGTTCAAGAGTATTCGGTTTGAATTTTACCCGTTGCGCTTTCAGTGCCCCGGTCTTGTCCAGGTAAGACAGATTATACTTTGCAAGTTCCTGATAATCGCGATAGTTGAGTATCTTTTGCGCGCAGACAGAGCCGGACACAAATACGAAAATGATAAACCAAAGTATTTTCATGATTGAATGTAGTTGTGTTTTTAAGAAAAGTTTAAAAAATTGATTGGTTAAAATTAAAGAAAATCCGTGTTGATGCTAAATATATCGACGAGAAATCTTACAATGAGCTTGAGCTAAAATGGCAAGAGAGAATGCTTCTTACGATTTAGTGGTTATTGGTGGCGGTGCAGCTGGTTTCTTTGGTGCCATCACGGCAGCGGAAATGAATCCTAATATTTCTATTCTTATCCTTGAAAAAACGACGAAGCTGCTTTCTAAAGTGAGAGTATCCGGTGGCGGACGATGTAATGTCACGCACCATTGTTTTGAATCTACTCCCCTCTCTAAGCACTATCCACGAGGGAGCAAAGAGCTAAAATCGCTCTTCAGGAAATTCCAAGCCAAGGATATTGTGGATTGGTTTGAATCAAAAGGAGTGAGATTAAAAACAGAAGAAGATGGCAGAATATTTCCGGTGACTAATAATTCGCAAACGATCATCGATTGTTTTTTAAGAGAAGCTGAACAACATCAAATAGAAATCAAACTTCAATCTGAGGTAAAAGAAATAAATCCCGACAAAAATGGTTTTATTCTTGATTCGAGCTCCGGAAAGATTAGCACTCGTAAAATTTTGATAGCAACAGGGGGTTATAACAGCTTACAAAATTATGGTTGGCTTAAGTCTATGCCAATCATCAATCCAATCCCCTCCTTGTTTACATTCAACGATTCAGATAAAAAGTTTAAAGACTTAATGGGTGTTGCTGTGAAGGAGGCTGAAATTAAAATCGCAGGAACAAAATTTTCAGAAACTGGTCCGATATTAATTACTCATTGGGGCTTAAGTGGCCCTGCTGTAATTAAACTCTCTGCTTGGGCTGCGGAATATTTGTACGAGAAGCATTATACTTTCACTGCCTTGGTTAACTGGACAGGACAAATCAGCGAAGAAAGTCTTCGGAAAGATTTGCAAGAATTAAACATCCATCACGGAAGGCAAAAAATTAATAACAATCCACTTTACAAAATCCCTTCGCGATTATGGACAAGACTATGCGAGTTAGCTGAAATTGATAATAACAGAACATGGGCTGAACTTCCACGTAAAAACCTGAATCGATTGGTTGAGTTTATTATTCGATGTCCCTTCGAAATAAAAGGAAAGACAACTTTCAAAGAAGAGTTTGTTACCTGTGGTGGCGTTGATTTAAAATCAATTGACTTGGACGCGATGGAAAGCAAGCTTGTAAAAGGGATATACTTTGCTGGCGAAGTACTCAACATCGATGGCGAAACCGGAGGTTTTAATTTTCAAGCCGCCTGGACAACGGCTTATCTGGCTGCCAAAGCTATCAGTGAATAACTAGGTTCAGGCGTCAGGCGCCCGAACCACATGTCATTGCGAGCACTGCATCAAAATAAAATTCGAAACTGCGGCACAGGAAATATTCCCAATTGATATTGGTTGTTGATGGTGCCCGTGCGCGGATTAAAACTTTGAACAAAAATATTTTGATGGTTAGTCACGTTTTGAACATCTAGCACCCACTCCATCGTAATCCTATTTTTATTTACGCGATAGACGATCCTCACATCCGTGCGAAAGTAAGCGGGGTACTGTTGCGAAAAAGCTTGATCATTTAGATAAATCGTTTGGCCAGCAGCCATTGATCTCTGCACATCAATAGGTGTATACCGTCTTCCACCAGCCGTGGTAAATTTCAAGCTAAACCCAAATGTTCGATCTTTGCTTTTCAAATTCCATTCTTTCCCGCCAAGGAGGTTGACAATGTAACCTCCATTGAATGCAGTACTTCTCCAGATTTGATCGCTGCCCTGATACTCTGATTTAAATAAAGAGGAAGTCAACAAGAAATAATATTGCTGCGAATAGAATTTTTCCAGAGTAAACTCAACACCATAATTTCTTCCAATCCCTTTGTTCACAAGGTTGAATTTATCAGGGATCGTAAAGTCAGCTCCTGCATTGAGCATGCTGAATGGGCTTGACGTTTGTTCAACGGGCGCTTTGTCAATGGATTGATAATACGTTTCGAGTTTTAATCTAAAGTCGCGGTTGAAATTAAAATCATAAGCTACAGCCAAATGCTTGCTTCGTGTGAAACTCAAATTCTGATTCGAGTTTGCCAGACCTTCATTCGTCTTGATATAATACACCGGCAAGGCTTGAATCTGATTGTGAATGCCTGCACCAATGCTAATCGATTGTCGAGGTGTAAATTGATATTTCATCCCGCCTCGAGGTTCAACAGCCATTGCATTTCCTAAAGAAAAGTATTGGGTATGCGCGCCTAAGTTCAGCGTGAGTTTTTCGGAGAAGCGATGCTGCCAGTTAAGGTATCCTTGCGTCAACGTGCTATTCCCACTTCCTTTTGTGATTACTCGCCAATAATTATTCATGGATGGAGAAATTTTCGCAACACTGTCGGCAAAATCAACACGGTAAGCATTTATAATTGCACCTGCCACGATCATATCCGAAGCACTGAATTTATGATTCACCACCAGGTGGGCGCTATTTTGAAATTGCGTGAATGCCTGATTGAAGAACGGTGTTGAGCTGTTTAGTTTGGGGGGCGTGTCATTCGTCCAGTTTAATGAATCAATATTGATTAGCGTCTGTGTGCCTGATGCAGCCAGCGTAAGTTTATAAGATGTGTTTGGAGAAAAAACATACGAATGTGACACTCCTATCACACCAGTTTTGGTTTTGTCATAAAGATCAGCATTCTCGTCTCCATATAAGTTGCCGTTACTTTTGCTGAAATCAGTTTCACTTCCGAGAAAACTGATGCTGCTTTTTCCGCCAAGGCCAAAGATGCTGAACTTGCCCGCTTTAGCAGTGGGAAAATTAAATTTAAAATTCAAGTCCTGATAGTTGGGCACTGCGCTGCCCGTTCCAAAATTCAATCCCACTGCTTTAAAAATCTGTAGCGTTGAATATCGGTAGTTGATCATGAAAGAAGCTTGCTTCCCTTTTTTAATAGGACCTTCAGCGCCAAACTCAAGTCCATTGAAACCAATCTGCCCCAGATATTCTCTCTTCAGACTATTACCACTTCTCATCTGAAGGTCAAATACGCCACCAATAGCATTTCCATACGTGGCAGGAAATGCAGCAGTAATAAAATCAGATTTCGTTAGCGTGTTATTGTTAAGCATGCTTACTGGGCCGCCCGTACTTCCAAAAGAAGAAAAGTGGTTGGGACTTGGAATATCTATTCCATTCAAGCGCCATAGCAAACCCGCCGGAGAATTGCCGCGAATAACAATATCGTTGCGTGCGTCACTCACATTGCTCACGCCGGCAAAATTTTGCGCCATGCGGCTCACATCATTTCTGCTTCCAGCAAAACGCGAAGTCTCTTCTATGTTGAAGGTGCGACCGCTTACGGTCGTGAGGTCATTGTTCAATTCCGTTTTATCATGGTCAGATGATACAACCACTTCATTCAGCACGACTAAACTTTCTTTCATCTCGAAATTCAATTCCAACTGTTTTCCCGACAAGACCAAAGCATTGGTGCTCATAATTTCATCGTAACCTATCGATCTTACTTTTAGGGTGTGCCTACCTGTAGTTACTCCGTTAATCACATATTGTCCATTTGAATCGGTTGTCGCGCCTAGAATTGGATCTGAACCGATGATTATTATGTTAGCGCCGGGAATCGGGACTTTCGAGTCCAGATCAATTACAGTGCCTCTTATCGATTGCTGCCCTTGAGAAAAAATTTGACTTAAGCCAGCCAAAAGAAAAATAGTAGAGAGTACAAAATATTTCATGTAATAATAAAATTTGGTTAGATCATTCCTTGAACGATTGTTCAAAACAAAAGTTGAATGAGGAGTTTTCGAAATCAGTTATACCGAACCGTTGAATTTCGTTGCCAAACCGATGATTCTAAAAGATGAATAGAGATGAGGTTGGTCGTTGACGAATTTATTAACATTTAGATGAATAAATTTAACGCCAAGTTAATTTTATCAGGTGTTGGTTTTTCGCAGCGCCCCCGAAACGGGAGTCGCCGCAAGGAAGAAGACTTCTCTGGATATAGCTGGTCACTTCAACACCACCACTGTAATCCCTGCTCCACCTCTTTCCACATGCTCATCGGCAAAGGAGGCAACTTCTTTCACTGCCTTCAGTCTTTCGCGCACAATTTTGCGTAGCACTCCTTCTCCTTTGCCGTGAAGGATTTTTAATTCACCTTGACTCAATAAGATTGCATCATCGAGGAAACGATCAAGCTCCGGCACAACTTCCTCAGCGCGTTTGCCACGCAAGTCGAGCGTTGAAACAAAAGAAGATTGCTTGCGCATCACATCAACTCCTAGTGATCTTGCCTTGTTCACAGAAGTTGGTTCGATCAAATCGCTACGTACCAGTTGATTCAATTTCACTGTGGTGCGAGCACTTCCAAATTCTACTTCCGCTTGCTTTCCTTTAATCGCCACTAATGTGCCCGTCACTTCTTGCCCGATCAACCTTACTTTGTCGCCCTCTTTCAAAAGCTGTGGAGACAAATTAACTTTCACTGTTTGTGGCTGAACTTTATCTGCCAATTGCTCAAGTCCTTGCCGCACTTTACGCGTTTCTTTTTTCTCTGCTTTGTTTTCACGAATGTGCCGAATGGTCTTTTCAATCTCGCGGTTCGTTTCTTTAAGCAATGTGGAAGCTTCTGTCTTCGCGCGATCTATGATTTCTTTCTTCTTTGCTTCGAGTTCGGAATTTAACTTTTGATAGCGATTTCGTTCTTCACCTAATTTTCGTTCTTTCTCAGAAAACTCACGCTGACTCTTGGCAAGCATTTGCTTTTCTTCGGCAACAGTCTTCATTAATGTCTCTAAGCCTGTTAGTTCCTTGCCGATGATTTGTTCAGCACGCTCGATAGTTGCTTGTGGTAGTCCGGTTTTCCTTGCGATCTCCAATGCGAATGAACTTCCTGGCTTACCAATCTCCAATTGAAACAACGGTTGTAACTTTTTTGTATCAAATTGCATCGAACCATTTCGGATATCCGATCGATTGGAGGCGAATAATTTTAAATTGTAATAATGTGTAGTAGCAACTCCCCACACTTTCTTTTGCAGCAATGAGCTTAGTATCGCCTCGGCAATTCCACCACCAAAATTAGGATCTGTTCCTGCGCCCAACTCATCCATCAACACCAGCGTAGTTTCATTTGCATTTTCTAAAAAGAAACCCATATTCTTCAAATGCGAACTGTAGGTGCTCAAGTCATTCTCGATCGACTGCTGATCGCCAATGTCAAGGAAGATGCTTTTAAAAATTCCAACACTCGACTTCTCATAAAGCGAAACCAACAACCCGCATTGCACCATATACTGAATCAATCCAACGGTTTTCAGGCAAACCGATTTTCCTCCGGCATTCGGTCCGGAGACTAAAAGAAATCTTGCATCATCAGGAAGATCAACAGTCAACGGAATCAATTGGCGTTTGCCTTTCAAACTCAAATGCAACAACGGATGACGTGCTAAAATCCAATTCATAGAAGGATGATCCGAAATCATGGGCATATCAGCCTCCATGTCAATAGCCAGTTTTGCTTTTGCTCTGTTGAAATCGATCAGACCCAAAAATTGACAACCGCTTTTTATTCCTTCTAGATTATCGCGAAGCAACGAAGTGAGCTCCTTTAAAATTTTTACTACTTCCCTCCTGTCCGCATGAAGCAAATCGCGAATTTCATTGTTAGCTTCCATCGATTCGGCCGGCTCAATGTAAACCGTTTGACCTGTGGCTGATTCATCCATGATAAATCCACGAAGTTTTCTTTTATGCTCGGCAAGAATAGGTATAACCACTCGACCTTCACGAACTGTGAGTGTTGCTCCTTCAGGCACCCAACTTTGTCCGATCGAATCACGAAAAATTTGATCTGTCAATTTGCGCACTCGAAGTTCTTCTTCGCGCAACCGCTTTCTTATTCGTGCTAACTCAGGGCTTGCATTGTCCTTTATTTTTCCCTTCTCGTTGAATTTGTCATCGATCGAGGAAACTAACTGACCAGTTAAAATTACTTGGTCAGTAAGCTTGTACAATTCCGAGTACTCATCTTTTGAAGCTCTTAATAATTTATGGATGGCAAGGATTGCTCGAAGGGCAA
>Ga0207086_1092_pt1 | contig 21294 bp, 21 predicted proteins | sample Alteio_BWMinHeat_54_FD_153540 | JGI IMG/M metagenome (GOLD analysis project Ga0207086, IMG submission 153540) | Enriched cells from forest soil in Barre Woods Harvard Forest LTER site, Petersham, Massachusetts, United States -... | ecosystem: Environmental > Terrestrial > Soil > Temperate forest >... | reverse complement strand
GGGTTTGTTGAGATGATTTTGTTTATCGGATTTCTCTTAGTGGGTTTCTTTTATTTATTAAAGAAAGGTGCGTTGAAGTGGGAGGACTAACCTTCCTTCGTTAAAAACTGAGGAGGATAATAATTATGGAAGCAGTATCAAATCAAATAAGTGTAAGTGAAAAACCGGAAGGCCTTGAAGGTCAGGGTTTTTTCGCTACACGTTTAGATAAAGTAGTAGGTCTTGCCAGAAAAAATTCGATCTGGCCATTGCCTTTTGCTACTTCTTGCTGTGGCATTGAATTCATGGCAACGATGGGCGCGCATTATGATCTTGCCCGCTTTGGTTCTGAGCGTTTGAGTTTCTCACCTCGTCAGGCAGATTTGTTGATGGTAATGGGAACGATCGCTAAGAAAATGGGACCTGTGCTTCGCCAGGTATATGAACAGATGGCCGAGCCGCGCTGGGTTTTATCAGTAGGAGCGTGCGCATCAAGTGGTGGTATTTTTGATACCTACAGCGTGTTACAAGGAATTGACCGAATTATTCCCGTGGATGTGTATGTTCCAGGCTGCCCACCGAGACCAGAACAAATTATCGATGGCGTGATGAAAATCCAATATCTCGTTGAAAACGAATCGTTGCGCAGGCGCGACTCCGCTGAATACAAGGCCATGTTAAACAAATACGGCATCGAATGATGGAAGCAGCAGCGCAAGAAAAGCTTATCTCCGTCATCAAAGAGAAATTTGAAGGCGAAATCATAGAAGCAGGAATGGTAAAAGACTTCTTCACTCTTATATTAAAGAAGGAGAAAATCGTTGACATAGTAAGGCATCTTTATAACCATCCAGAAGCAAAATTTCAGTACCTCACTACAATGTTTGCTGTTCATTATCCTGATCAAAATCAGATCGCGATGGTGTATCAACTCCACAATCTCGCTACTAATCAACGTGTTCGCCTAAAAATATTTTTACCTGCAGATAACCCTACCACTCCAACATTGACAACTGTATTTTCTGCGGCAAATTGGATGGAGCGCGAAGCATTTGATTTCTTTGGAGTGATTTCTGAAGGCATCCAGTTTAATTTTTGTTTTTCTATTGGGGCCCAATAGATGTGTACCCAAAATTGTAGTTCCTACAAAACCGAGAGCTACTATGAACATCAGTCCGATCGGCAAGTATTGTACGAGAGTTGGATTCATGGTAAAGCTTTAATCGTTATCCGTTATAAGTTAATCGTGATCTATTAAACTAACAACGAATACTAATAATCGTTTCAAAATGCTGCCAAATTTCATGTTTTTTCTCAATTAATAGAGGTTTTAAGAAGATAAATTTTTCATAAACAAAACTCATTCGTCATCGCGAGTACCAGCAAGGGGTGTGAGGCGGGACGAAGCGATCTTCTATTTAGTTAACAACACTAAATCAAACGATTGAGACTGCCTATCGAGACTGCTTCGCACCTCTCTCACCTGAACTTGGTGAACCCTCTAACGATTAACTTCTTAACTAAAAACAAAAAGCCCTTGCGATGTGCAAAGGCTTCTTGTTATGGAGCTAATCGGAATTACATTTTTCCTGAAAGTTCTTTGCTCGCCTTGAAGCGTGCCACTTTCTTAGCTTTGATTTTGATGGTAGCTCCGGTTGCAGGATTGCGACCATTGCGTGCTGCTCTTTTTGAAACTGAGAATGTACCGAAGCCAACTAAGATCAGCTTGTTACCTGATTTCAAAGTCTTGGTAACGCCTTCCATGAATGAATCTAATGCTGCGCCAGCTTGCACTTTGGTAATGCCAGCGTCTCCAGCAATCTTACTAACGAGTTCTGCTTTGTTCATAGTGTTTGTTGAATTTGTGGTTTAACTAACTGGCTGCAAATATATATGCTTTTTCAACCTCACAAATTTTTTTACAACAAACTTCTTCAATGTTTTCAGGGCTTCCCAGCGATTGTAAAAAGTTATCAACGCGATAGAACTATGCTAACCTATTTACATACTGCAACTTGTAAGGCACAACCTACAACTTATAATGAAGGATTAACCATTAAGTCTTAGCCTAAAGTGTTGCCATGTCTATCACAAAGCGATAGCGAACATCGCCTTTGATCATTCGCTCGTAAGCAGTGTTGATATCTTTGATAGCAATGACTTCTACATCCGAGACAATATTTTTCTCAGCACAAAAGTCGAGCATCTCTTGAGTTTCCTTTACGCCTCCGATCATGGAGCCAGCTATTGACTTTCGTTTCGAAATGATTCCTGAAACATGAAGACTTGGATCTTCGGGCGGAATACCCACCATCACCATTGTTCCATCCAACTTTAATAAGGAGACATAATCATTAATATTATGTTGTGCCGAGATTGTATTGATAATCACATCAAACTGGTTTTTATTCTTTGTCATGGATGCATCATCACGCATATTAACAAAGTGGGCGGCTCCTAGTCTTTTTGCATCTGCTTGTTTTGAATTAGAAGTGCTAAGCATTGTCACCTCTGCACCAAAGGCAGCTGCAAATTTTACTGCCATATGACCCAAGCCGCCAAGTCCTGCAACGGCTACCTTACTACCTTTGGTCACGTTCCAATGACGAAGTGGTGAATAGGTGGTGATGCCGGCACATAATAATGGCGCTACACCATCCAACTTAAGTTTATCAGAGATGCGCAAAACAAAATTCTCATCTGTAACAATCTGATTGGAGTAGCCTCCGTAGGTAATGGTCTTCATGTCCATCTCGTAGCCACTGTAGGTGGGCACCCAATGCACTTCGCAATATTGCTCAAGACCTTGCTTGCAACTGGTGCAGGTGCGACATGAGTCAACGATCACTCCAACTCCTGCCAGATCGCCAGCTTTAAACTTCTTTACAGCAGTTCCCACCTTATTTACTGTGCCAACAATCTCATGACCGGGAACAAGAGGGTACATCGATCCGCCCCACTCATCGCGGGCCATATGAATATCGGAATGGCAGACGCCACAGTATTTAATATCAATCAATACATCGTGAGGACCAAGTTCTCTCCGTTCAAATTTGTGCGGAGCTAATGGTGCCTTTGGATTTTGCGCAGCGTAACCTTTTACTGGGATCATAGCAGTGATTTTTTATAGAAAGATAATGATGAAACGTTAATATCGTTAAAGATAATCCTTGATCGGCTAATGCTTACATTACGTCACATTGTTCTTCTTAAAATTCGCTTTTTAGTCATCGATTTTAATGATTCAAAATGATCACCGGAGCACATTCCATAATTTACAGTTCTGATCCCGAAGCAGATCGGGATTTTTTTAAGAAGATTCTGAAATTCCCCAACGTAGACATCGGTCATGGCTGGTTGATATTTGGATTACCTCCAGCTGAGTTGGCAATACATCCTGCTGACAAAAGTGGATCGTCGGAGTTTTATTTAATGTGCAGCGATATAAAACTATTCATGAAAGAAATGTCGAAGCACAAAATCAAATGCAGTGCGGTCGACGAACAACGATGGGGAATAATCACTAATTTAACATTACCTGGTGGAGGCAAGTTGGGAGTTTATGAACCTAAGCACGCAAGGCCGAAAAACGTTAAGACAAAAGTGAAAAGTATTAAGTTGAAAGTTAAAAGTAAATAGCTGCCGTCACTGCGAGCGCCAGCTTGGCAAGTGGGCAGCGCGAAGCAGTCTTATTCTCGAGGTGACGCGACTCTTTACATTAAAATAATTCACAACTGATGAGCAAAGAACAAACTGACGACTTACTTAAATTCCTGAGCCCATTCCCTATCGACATTCAGGAAACAGCATTGTGGTTGCGAGAATTTGTCTGGGACTTATATCCAAAAGCCAACGAATTAATTTACGATAGCTACAACGCGGTGGCTTTTGGCTGGAGTCTGACCGATAAATTAGGACAAATGTTTTGCGGTGTAGGGGTGTATCGTAGTAATTACAATATTCATTTCAGTTTCTTTTATGGTTCCAAACTTTCAGACCCTAAGAAACTTTTACTTGGTGCGGGCAAACAGTACAGATACATTCTGGTGAAACGCCAAGAAGATTTCCCGAAAGCGTACATCAAAAAATTAATGAAAGAAGCCTATGCTAATTCATTGATAAAAATGAAAGATGCAAAACCGATCATCACGGGATCAACAATAACAAAAGCCATTTACGAAAAGAAAAGAAAGCATACGGAGAAAAAGAAAATGACTAAAAAAAGTACTTAGTTGAGATTCGTCACTGCTACAGTATAAAAGTAGGCTGCGCGAGCAGTCTCCATTGCGATGGATTTAACTAGATAGCTTCGTTCCTCGCGCATTCCGCGCTGGCGCTCGCGATGACGTTTAAAATTCTACTTGTTGATTTTTCTAAAGAAATCAGAAACTGCTACCATTAGCACTTTTGTTCCCGATTCAAATTCAATGCTTGTTAGTTTATCCTTTCCTATATTTTTGATCGTGTTCACCTTTCCCTTGCCATAGTTTAAGTGAAATAGAAAATCACCTGCTTTCAGTTTTTCAATTTCTTTTTCTGTAAGAGGATCACCCACATAGTCGGGAAGTGGTGAAATTTTTGGTAGACTCGGTTCCTTTGGCTTTTGCTCTTCTTCAAAAGTTAGATCGATAGGCACGAAGTTAGTTTCAACTGGCGCAACCTTTGGAAGCCCAATGCTCAGGCGATTGAGTAGTTGGTGTCTCTCCTTTTTATTTTCAACTGCCTTTTTTAATGCCTCACCCAAAACCTCAGTAGCTTTTTGAACTGTATCAATTCTCAATGACTCATCGTATTCCAGCAAGCCAAAATCATTCGCACCAAATATGACGATCGTTTTCAAATCTTTAGCCGCAACCACAGGAAGGTCGAGCGATTGCCGAACAGCCAACCCATAGAGTGCATCAGAATTATTCGCACTTAAGTCGCAGAGCACGACCTCGCTGTCAACAATATCTTTTACAACATCCAGGGGGTTTTCATATTTCACGGTGCCTGATCGCGTTGGCCAATACCCGGCCGCACGACAAGCCGGCACAACAATATAATCATATACTCTGTTGAAATGTCCTTGAGAATATGCGCTTGATTCTCCCGGAGGCATAATGATATAACATCTATTGTCCATGTTAATGTGTTTGATCTTACTTTGGTTGCAGTTTCAATTAGAGAATTAAATTTAATAAAGTAATCGCTACTAACGAAAACGCAAGCTGTGACACCACTTTCTATTTCGGCTTCACATAAATCGAATTCAGCAATTTTTTCTGGCTCATATTTACTTTCACTCGCCTACCGAATACCACGCTTTAGCATGTCCACCTCATCAGGCTTCTCCATGAATGTGTGCAATATGGTGATCACCGGATGTATAAACTATCCCCTCGCGCCGGTTTTCCACTCTTTCCTTATTGTTGACATGGTATAAATCTGAATGACCAAATCAATAGAATCCATTAAGATTTTGTCGGCAGGGCTCGCGGAACTGAATACCCTCACGCTCCTTCGCTCTTCAACAAAGGAGCCATAAAGTCAGCATAATTCTGTGGCTCCCACTAGGCTAAAACCTCCATTCCTTTAAGAAATGCACACCGGCCTGGCTTTGCTCCTCCTCTTTTCCAAATGTTGAACCGGAATACTCTTCTTGAGTTCATGTTACTTTATTATTAAGTGTTTTAATTCCATATCAAAACTCTGTCAAACTGCCAATTTCTTTTGAAATCTACCCTATCAGTCTGACATTTTTCCTCATATTTGCAGCCCATTCCTGCAAAACTTTGCATGAATTGGCGAAAAATCCATAGTGGCACTATAATCGCAGAGGCCGAACTACAAATTTGTTTAACCAAATCTCAATTAATTATTATGGCAAAAATCAACTTTAAACCCAATGAAGACAGGGTGCTTGTAGAAGCTGCCGCAGCCGAAACCAAGACTGCAAGCGGCCTTTTCATACCCGATACAGCAAAAGAAAAACCTCAACAGGGCAAGGTTATCGCTGTTGGCGATGGTTTGAAAGACAAACCCGTAACTGTGAAGGTAGGAGACCAAATCCTTTACGGAAAATATTCTGGCACTGAGATCACTATCGACGGCAAAGAATATTTGATCATGCGTAATTCCGACATCTTCGGAACAGTTTAATTTTTAACAAACTCTAACAATATAAAATACAATGGCTAAAGAAATTACTTTCGATACCAGCGCCCGCGACCGGATTAAGAAAGGCGTGGACAAATTGGCGAATGCTGTAAAAGTTACCCTCGGACCAAAAGGCCGTAACGTTATCCTCGACAAAAAATTTGGCGCTCCTACCGTTACCAAAGACGGTGTATCTGTTGCTAAAGAAATCGAATTGAAAGATGCAATTGAAAACATGGGCGCTCAACTCGTGAAAGAAGTTGCTTCTAAAACTGCTGATGCTGCCGGCGACGGTACTACTACTGCAACCGTGCTTGCACAATCTATCTATGGACACGGAATTAAAAACGTGGCTGCAGGTGCTAACCCAATGGACCTGAAGCGCGGAATCGACAAGGCGGTTATCGCTGTTGTTGAAAATCTGAAGAAACAATCTAAAAACATTAAAGGCTCACAAGAGATCACTCAAGTAGCTACCATCTCTTCTAACAACGATCATGAAATTGGTAAGATGATTGCCACTGCCATGGAGAAAGTTGGTAAAGATGGTGTGATCACTGTAGAAGAAGCTAAAGGAACTGAAACTGAAGTGAAAACTGTAGAAGGTATGCAGTTCGATCGTGGTTACCTCTCTCCTTACTTTGTGACTAACACAGAAAAAATGGAAGCTGATTTGGATAATCCTTATATCCTTATCTACGACAAGAAAATCTCTTCTATGAAAGAATTGCTTCCTATCCTTGAAGCATCTGTTCAAACTGGCAAGCCATTGTTGATCATTGCTGAAGAAATTGAAGGCGAGGCATTGGCTACATTAGTAGTTAATAAAATCCGTGGCGCACTCCGTGTGGCTGCTGTTAAAGCTCCAGGCTTTGGTGATCGCAGAAAAGCAATGTTGGAAGACATCGCGATCCTCACAGGCGGTAAGGTAATCTCGGAAGAGACTGGCATGAAGCTAGAGGACGCGAAGTTGGAATACCTTGGCAAAGCTGAGAAAATCAACATCGACAAAGACAATACTACAATCGTAAATGGTGCTGGCAAGAAATCAGAGATCACTGGTCGTGTTAACCAGATCAAAGCTCAGATCGAAACCACTACTTCAGATTACGACAAAGAAAAATTGCAAGAGCGTTTGGCTAAAATTTCAGGTGGTGTAGCTATCCTTTACATTGGTGCTGCAACTGAAGTTGAAATGAAAGAAAAGAAAGATCGCGTTGACGATGCATTGCACGCAACCCGCGCTGCCGTTCAGGAAGGTATCATTCCTGGTGGTGGAGTAGCTTACATCCGTGCTGTCGAAGCATTGAAAGATGTAAAAACGGACAACGAAGATCAGGCAACTGGTGTTAACATCGTTCGTCTTGCATTGGAATCTCCTCTTCGCACGATCGCTGAAAACGCAGGCCAGGAAGGTTCTGTTGTTGTAAACAAAGTACGTGATGGCAAGAAAGACTTCGGTTATAATGCCAGCGAAAATAAGTATGAAGAATTCTTTGCAGCGGGTATCATCGATCCTACGAAAGTAGCACGCCTTGCTTTGGAGAATGCTGCATCAATCGCAGGACTTCTGTTAACTACAGAGGCGGTGGTTAGCGAAATCGCAGAAGAGAAAGAAGCACCAGCTATGCCTCCCGGTGGCGGCATGGGCGGAATGATGTAATCGTTCTTTAATAATTTATAAAAAGGCTTTGTGGAAACACGGAGCCTTTTTTATTTAACTTTGATTAGACACACAAATACTTAGCTTCCCATGGTTCTTCATAGTCAATTTCAAGACTTTATACTTTTTTTATACGTCCACATGGCCATATCCGATGGCACCCTTCATTCCAGCGAAGAGCAGGTGATCCTAAATAAAATGACCAAGCTCTTTCCAAACGAAAATGATTTAAAAAAGAAACTTCAACTAGCCGTTACTGAGTACAAGTCATTGGACTCGGTGATGATCATGGATGTAATCAAAGAATCATTTAAGCATTTTGACAAAGTGACATTCGCCCAGAAATACAAAGTCTATGCAGACATGTATGACATCGTCAATGCCGATGGCAAGGTTGAAGAGTCTGAAAAGTATGCATTGACCAGCTTGAAAGAGATCATCGATATGAACTCGCAAATGAGCCAAGGGTAAGGAACTAAAGTACCCCTAGTTTGAACGGCGAAATTCAGCTTTTTAAAGCCCAACAATCCCTTCGTGCAAATCGCATAACTTACTATAAATCAGCACAGAATGCCGTCTATCCTGAAAATCCTGAAAATCCTGATATAAATTACTAGTTTAGCATTTTAACTATCACACATACAAATTATGGTATTCGATTTAGACATGATAAAGAAGCACTACGCAGCCCTCCCAGGCCGTATTGCTAAAGCAAGAAAAGCGGTTAATAAACCACTCACTCTTTCTGAAAAAATATTGTATTCCCATCTTCATGCAGATCAGAAATTGGAAAATTTTGGTCGTGGAAAATCATACGTTGATTTCGCTCCCGACCGTGTTGCCATGCAAGATGCTACCGCACAAATGGCACTACTTCAATTTATGTCAGCAGGCCGACCTAAAGTTGCTGTTCCCTCTACGGTGCACTGTGATCACTTGATTGTTGCAAAGGTTGGTGCAAAAGATGACTTGCAAATTGCCAACGGAGAAAGCAAGGAGGTATTCGATTTCCTCTCTTCAGTTTCTACAAAATACGGTCTGGGTTTTTGGAAACCAGGTGCTGGAATTATTCACCAGGTCGTGTTAGAAAATTATGCCTTCCCGGGGGGAATGATGATCGGTACTGATTCACACACAGTGAATGCCGGAGGCTTAGGTATGGTAGCCATCGGTGTTGGTGGTGCTGATGCCGTTGACGTAATGAGCGGCATGGCATGGGAATTAAAATTCCCGAAACTTATCGGTGTTAAGTTGACAGGAAAATTGAACGGCTGGACTGCAGCCAAAGATGTGATATTGAAAGTAGCTGGTATTTTAACTGTAAAAGGTGGAACCGGTGCGATCGTAGAATATTTTGGCGAAGGTGCTACTTCGATGAGCTGTACAGGCAAAGGCACCATCTGTAACATGGGTGCTGAGATCGGTGCAACTACCTCAACATTTGGATATGATAGTTCGATGGAACGTTACCTCAATGCAACTGGTCGCGCTGAAGTGGCGAAGCTTGCCAACAAAATAAAAGAACATTTGACTGCCGATCCTGAAGTTTATCAAAACCCGGAGAAATATTTTGATCAGGTTATTGAAATTAATCTTTCAACACTAGAGCCGTACATCAACGGTCCGTTTACTCCTGATCTCGCTACTCCTATTTCTAAAATGAAAGAGGCGGCAGAGAAAAATGGGTGGCCACTAAAAGTTGAAGTGGGTTTGATCGGTTCGTGCACCAACTCCTCTTACGAAGACATTTCACGTGCTGCGAGTTTGGCTAAACAGGTATCTGATAAAGGATTGAAAACCAAAGCCATGTTCACGATCACTCCTGGATCAGAACAAGTGCGTTATACTATTGAGCGCGATGGCTTCATTGATACATTCAACAAAATCGGAGCGAAAGTATTTGCGAATGCCTGCGGCCCTTGCATAGGTATGTGGAATCGTGTTGGCGCCGACAGAAAAGAAAAGAATACAATCATTCACTCCTTCAACAGGAATTTTCAATCACGCAACGATGGTAATCCAAACACCTACGCATTTGTTGCATCTCCTGAAATCACAACAGCGATTGCTATTGCCGGAAATTTAGGTTTCAATCCAATGACAGATTCATTGACCAACGAGCAAGGCCAACAAGTAAAACTCTCTCCTCCAACCGGGGATGAATTACCTAAAAAAGGTTTTGATGTGAAAGATCCTGGCTTCATTGCTCCGGCAAAAGACGGAAGCAAAGTTGAAGTGAAAGTCGATCCAGGTTCTGATCGCTTGCAATTACTCGAGCCCTTCAAACCTTGGGAAGGGAAAGATTTGTCTCGCCTCAGACTTCTAATCAAAGCTAAAGGTAAATGTACTACTGATCATATTTCGATGGCCGGTAAATGGCTAAAGTATCGTGGGCATCTGGATAACATCTCTAACAATTTATTGATTGGTGCTACCAATTTCTATAACGAAAAAATCAACAGCGTACGCAACGGCCTGACAGGTCATTATGATGAAGTGCCAGCAGTGCAACGTGCTTACAAAGCCGCTAACATCGGATCAATTGTAGTTGGTGATGAAAACTATGGAGAAGGCTCTTCACGCGAGCATGCTGCGATGGAACCGCGCCATCTTGGGGTGCGTGCGATATTGGTAAAATCATTTGCGCGCATTCACGAAACGAATTTGAAGAAACAAGGAATGCTAGCCTTGACATTTGCTGACAAAGCTGACTACGACAAAATCAGAGAAGACGATATTTTTGATATCACCGGATTGATGACTTTCGCGCCTGAAAAACAATTGACTGTAGTGATCCATCACAGTGACGGTAAGATTGAAAAGATTTTGGTGAACCATACTTACAATAAAAACCAGATCGACTGGTTCAAAGCAGGAAGTGCTTTAAATGCTATGGGCAAACCAAAAGCAAAATCAAATGGTGTTGCTAAACCTGCTGCCAAGAAAGCGCCTGCAAAGAAAGCTGCCACTAAAAAAACCAAGCCTTCGAAGAAAAAAGTTGCTAAGAAATCTTCGGCAAAGAAAATGGCAAAGAAGGCAGGTAAAAAAGTGGCCAAGAAAGCTGCTAAGAAAAAGAAGTAAGAAGATAATTGTAATTACTAAACCTAAAGGCCTCCACCCAAGGAGGCCTTTTTCATTTCTTAAAATGAGAATCGAGGAATCCGCTTGCTCTCGCTCACGCCGTCCGGTATGACAAAGCAGGATTTTCAAGTTTTACTCCGTTCTGGGTGCGGCCGCTCACGAGTCCTAGCAATTATCAAGACGGCCCAATTTGATAAGCCTCAGAAACATCAAAAAAATCACCACCTTAGATAGTGGGAAGGCACCACTGGCCTGTCTTTTGTCTACAAGGGGAGAATTTAGATTTACTTGAGCAGTTGCATGACTGAAAGTATCGACGGAGAGGATACCATTTTAGCTATTCGCGATGGCGATTCAGTCGCTTTCAGGCAGTTATTTAACGCCTACTATGATGGCTTATGCCACTATGCCTTCACGATTCTACGCGAAGCAGACGAGGCCGAGGACGTAGTGCAAGCCATGTTCATGAAGTTGTGGGAACGTAGAAAAGACTTGGAGATTAAAGGTGCACTGAAGTCATATCTTTTCCGCGCAGTCTACAACCAGTGCCTCAATCATATCGAGCACAAGGCCGTGAAAAAAAGATACCATGATTACAATCTGGCAAACATTTCAGGTAATGTGCAACACCCCGATATTTTTCCTAACGAACTTGATGATAACATCAAAAAAGTGGTCAATTCACTTCCCCAACAATGTCGCACCATTTTCATTATGAGCCGCTACGAAGAGCTTCAGTATGCCGAAATTGCCGACAAGCTCAACATCTCCGTTAACACCATACAAAACCAGATATGCAAAGCATTGAAAATATTACGTGAAGAGTTAAAGGAAATTATAGTTTGATGTGTATGAATAGCAATAAAGAAATAACTGATGAACTGATCGTCAAGTACCTTTCGGGTGACGCTTCTCCTGAAGAAGCGATGGAGATAGTTGACTGGCTGCGCGAGCCTAGCAGCAAAGTTCGTTTCGAATATTTCGAGAAATCGTGGAACGCATCTGCCGCTAAAGCTAAGCCTAAGTTCAACGAGCAAAAAGCATGGAGCAAAATCGGGAGTAGAATTGAAACCGGAAAGCGACCGCAGGGAAATCAAGTTCAGTTATCGTGGTGGGCGACCAAATCATTTAAAATAGCAGCTTCGTTATTGCTGGTGGCTGTGTCTGCTATTCTAGTAAAATTGAACCTCCCTGACAACACGAAGTACACAGTACTCACGACACAATCCGAAACAAAATCAGTAATACTGACCGATCAGTCGGAGATTACACTTTTCAGGTTTTCGTCAATCGAATATCCAGCGGAGTTCTCAAAAAAAAATCGTGAAATAATTTTTTCAAAAGGCGAAGCTTTTTTTCAAATAACGCATGACCATGAGAAACCTTTTGTGATCCATACACCCACTGTCAGCGTGCGTGTGATCGGAACGGAGTTTAACGTAGCAGTCACCAGAAATCAAACTGAAGTCAGCGTGAAAGAAGGTAAGGTCTTAGTGTACAATGCAAGCGACAGTACTTACCTGACAGGTGGGTTAAATGGAGTATTCAACCAAGGCAAAAAAATAAACGTAGTGGACAATGCCATTGACAACAATGTCTGGAGCTATGCCACACATAAGTTGACCTTTAAAAACACACCGCTGAAGTCAGTGATCAAGGATCTTGAAAAAGCTTTTTCCTGTACTATTTCGGCAACAAACGAGGATATCGGCAAATGCAAATTAACTGCCACATTCGAGAACGATTCTGTTGATAAAATCATAACTTTGATCGCTGAAACTCTAAGTCTAAGGGTTAAAAGAAATGGCGAAGTCTACATTTTGGAGGGAGAAGGTTGTCCATAATTCTATTGCAGTTGTTCTGACCCTGCTGACGACCTTTCACGCCAACACGCAGTCATTACAACTCTCAAAGATTACCTACACCTGCAAGTCAACTGAACTAGAAACTGTGATTAGCGACTTGTCTAAATTGACGGGTGTGAGTTTTGTTTACAGTTCGGACAAGATTACCACATCGACACCTGTCACCATTTCAGTCAAAGACAGATCACTTAGTGACGTTCTTGGCTTGATCGGAAAGCAACTTAATCTTTCTTTCAAAATACAAGATCAACACATCACAGTGAAGTCGAATAGAGTTCCTTTTTCTCCCCCTTTAGTTGAAACTATTTCTCTTAATAAAATGCAAATGGCAAAACAGATTGCGAGCAAGGAAGTGTTGGCGACCACTAAGCCATATGTACCAATTAATTCGGAAAAGATGCGTAGGGCTACCGATTTATCTCCGAACAATGGTGATGTTAGTCAATACCTTGTTAAGCTTCAGTCTTATTTTAATCCCTCGTTTTTAAAGAATATGCCTGTATTCCATGTAAAATCCACTTCTAGAAATATGAATTACCATCGCTGGTTTTTAGCAGCTGGGCCCGTAGTCAACAGTTATTCAACGGGTGTGGAAGTGCAGGCAGGGCTTCAAAAGTTATACGTGGTCTTCAGCCCCAGCTGGATGCCGAACGATAAATATCACGGGGCATTTGGAGTGGGTACCACTTTGCAATTCTCTAATGCTATTTCGTTGAAGCCTATCTATACTTATGCATCGCTGAAAGAATCGACAACTATCGGAAGTGCAACTGGAATTGGAAATGAACCTTCGTACAAGGTTAACACTACTGTTAGTCATCACCAGGTTAAACTAATGCTGCAGTATGCGTTCACTAGAAAGTTTAGCTTCCGCGCCGGACCAACATTTAACCAATCGAGATCGATAAGCAAATATTATCCGGTGGAGACCACCACATCCAGTACCGGAGACTTCGTTCACAGGCTTCCAGGTGGAATGGAAGTCACAGGGTCACACAATATCCACACGAATCACATTTCCCAAAATCCTGCTGATGCTACCACCGATAAATTTTGGATCGGTTGGGAGGCTGCCTTTGCCTACCGAATAAATTTTTAACCAGGCCGTAGTGGGTGTCTGATTGTTTCCTGTCTTTGGTCTGTAACACCAGAAGAAGGAAAAACAAACAGACTATGAGCCATAAAATCAAAGAATCACTTGCTTTTTTCTCGGCGATTGCACTACTGGCCGTTGTTGCGGGAGCGGAAAACTATAATGCGGAAATGGGAAGTGAGCCTTGGAACACAAGGACAGTGCAACGCTCAAAATTTTATACTAAAAAATTTGATTGCAAAATAATCACACTCGATTCCGTACGCTCTGAAGTAGCCCAGAGAGGATTAGATAGATAGTAAAGCCATGCTGTGTGTATATCGCCTTCATTTATGGGTTTGCAACAACCAAAATGAAACTGATGATAAACTAAAGTTCTTCACCTTTTAAACTTGTTTTTCAACTGTGCAAGTTTGTCCTCCATGCTCTCTTCTTTAACCACCTGAGGTTTTGGTCTTGAAGAATATGTTTCTGATTTCTCTTTTGTAGTTGGGCTAGCACCAAACGGATCACTTTTAAGCGACAAAGCAATGCGCTTGCGCGTCACATCAACTTCCATCACCGTAACTTTTACCTTTTGTTGCACAGCTACCACTTGGTTCGGATCTTTTACAAACCTGTCCGACAAATGACTGATGTGCACTAATCCATCCTGATGAACACCTACATCCACAAATGCGCCAAAGTTGGTGACGTTGGTAACAATGCCCGGCAGCACCATACCTACTTTCAAATCTTTAATTTCATTCACACCTTCTTGAAATGAAAACATTTCAAACTTTTCTCGCGGATCGCGTCCAGGCTTTTCCAATTCAGAGAGGATGTCGGTGAGGGTCGGTAAGCCTACCGTTTCAGTAACATATTTTTTCAAATCCAGTTTCTTTCTTAGTTCTGCACTGGTCATCAAATCTTTTACGGAACAACCCAAATCTTTTGCAAACTTCTCAACAAGTTCATATCGCTCGGGGTGAACTGCGCTGGCATCCAATGGATTTTTTGAATCGCGTACGCGCAAGAAACCCGCACACTGCTCAAATGCTTTTTCACCAAGACGTGCGACTTTCATCAACTCACTTCTGGTTTTAAACGCACCGTTCTGGTTGCGATACTCTACAATATTCTTCGCCAATTGTGGCCCAAGGCCCGACACGTAAGACAATAGTTCTTTACTTGCCGTATTCACCTCAACACCAACAGAGTTCACACAACTCATCACCACATCATCAAGTCCGGCTTTCAATTTAGTTTGATCTACATCGTGTTGGTATTGCCCCACTCCTATTGATTTCGCATCGATCTTCACCAACTCAGCCAATGGATCAGTAAGTCTTCGACCGATGGAAACAGCACCACGCACAGTGATATCATGATCCGGAAATTCTTCACGTGCAACTTCTGATGCCGAATAAACTGAAGCACCGCTTTCGTTTACCATCACCACAATGATTTCTTTCGGCAAGCCAATACTTTTAATAAATGATTCCGTCTCGCGACTGGCCGTGCCATTGCCAATGGCAATCGCCTCGATTTTAAAACGATCGCAGAGTCCAAGAATAATTGTTGCCGACTTAGAGACTTCAAGCTGCGGCTCTAAAGGATAAATGACCGTATGAAATTGCAATTCACCCTGAGCGCCAAGACACACCACTTTAATACCACTGCGAAATCCAGGATCAAATGCAAGCACCCGTTTCTGTCCAAGTGGAGATGCGAGTAATAATTTCTTGAGATTGGATGCAAAAACTTTTATTGCTTCGATATCAGCTTGCATTTTTGTTTCCACGCGCACTTCACTTTCTAATGTTGGTTTTAACAATCGCTTGTAACAATCTTTAATGGCAAGCTTCACTTGCTCCGATGATAAGGTTGAAGATTTTACAAACTGATTTTCCAAAGATTGAATCGCCAGCTCTTCTGTGGGAGAGATATCCAACAAAATAAATCCCTCCTTCTCTGCTCTGCGCATAGCCAGCAACCGATGCGATGGCGTTTTCTTGATCGGCTCTTTCCAATCAAAATAGTCCTTGAACTTCTGCGCTTCCTCGCTCTCCGCTTTTGATTTTACTACCGTTGCCTGGATGAGTCCGTCTTGCCAGAACAACTCACGAATATTTTTTCTTGCTTCCTGGTTCTCACTTACCCACTCTGCAATGATATCGCGTGCGCCATCCAATGCTTCCTGAGAAGTGGCCACGCCCAAATCATTTTTAATATAGGTTGAAGCAGTAGCCTCAAGGTCAATTTTATTTTGTGCAAAGATCAAAGTCGCCAATGGCTCCAATCCTTTTTCTTTGGCGATGCTCGCACGTGTCTTGCGTTTGGGTTTATAAGGCAGGTAAATATCTTCCAGCTCCGCCATCGTTTCAGCTTCTTCAATCAACTTCGCCAATTCAGGGGTAAGAAATCCCTGCTTCTCGATTGACTTTACAACTGCTTCTTTTCTCGTATCCAATTCAACCAACTGCTCATGACGATCGCGAATGGCTGCCAGAGCAACTTCATCCAGGCTGCCCGTTAATTCTTTTCGGTAACGAGCCATGAAAGGAATGGTGGCGCCTTCTGCCAAAAGATTGATCACTACTTCAATCTGGTGCGGTGTTAACTTCAATTCTGTAGAAATGTGTTGAATGTTTCTTTCCATTAAAAAATATTCTTGAGTCTGCAAAAAAATGAATGGCAAAAATAAGATTAAAATTGTCTGAACAATGATTTATGTTATGAAAAGTAAAAGGTGAGCACAAAGTGAGATTATTGGTCAGGGCGACCAACAATAAATCAAAGGTACTGCTAGCGGAATTAAATTGAGCTAATTATTTTTTGTAACTAGATTAAGCGTCCACCCATTTGCAGTGAAGCTTGGTCTTGTAGCTGAAATATTGTATGGCTTATAAACCTCTACACGTACAAGGTCATTTGGCATTAGGGGCAGCATATTGGGATCTTTGGTCATAAGCCAAGTACCATCCAATAAAATTGACACAGCCCCTGTACGCAGTCCTGCAAGCGCATTTGTTATTAAGGTCAGGAATGATTGCATATTGTAACTCGACTGTTTAAACCGACTCAAGGCCCTACCCGATAAAATCATGTCTGCATTTCTTGCTGACGTGGGAATGTAAATTGTATCATGCGACAAGGCTTCCACCTTCTTTGTAAAGTAAATAATCGGGCGTAATTGGGCCTGAACATTTAAAATTTGTTTTCTGTTCACATCGAATTTACAAGCAAAGGTCTCATAGCCCACTGCAGAAAAAACAAACTCTTCATTCTGCTCTGGAAGGTTGTTCATTGAGAATTTTCCTTCGAAGTCGGCTTGTGTACGAAAATTTGAATTTTCAATCTGTACGTAGGCGTATGCAATAGATGAACCGTTCACTCCATCAACTACGCGGCCTTGAATTTGACCGTCTTGAGCCATTACACAGTCCATTGGTATGGCTATCACTATCATTAATGAAACTACCAATAGGCCAATTCTTGTGAGTGAATTTTTCATTGGTGAAATGATTTAGAATTCGTAATTATAACGTTGTGCAGATAGGAAAGTTCTTGATTATCAATTTAATACTTTCGCTACAATACCCAAATACCTATTGTTCGTAGAGTCACTGTCTCAGGGCTCCGCGTACAAGTTTACCATAAGAACCGCTAGAGTCCACTCTGTTGAGAAATAGATTGTTATTACCCTATTTTTATTTGGAAAGATCAGCCTTGCTTACGCGTTGCTCGGAATCGTGCTTTCCTTGACGCTGGTGTGGCCGTTCAAAACAAAAAAGAAAATCTTCATCTTTATAATTGCCAGTTCTTTTTGACTGCCGTTAATCTCAGTTAACCCTGTGGTTATGCACTATTTGGTTTGTCTGAGCCACGAATTGATTCTCCTGCAACGGAAATTCTTCAAAAATTTTCAGTGCTGCCTTTTTTATTTGCTTCTCAATTTGATTTGGCTTTTTTTGATTCTTGAAATTGACTACCCAGCCCCTCCATACAAGAAAGTCGGTTTTAGGATCCGCTAAATCAATGATAAGTGTTCCCTCGCGAAGTTCATACAAGTGTATGTCTCTGTTTAACCAATAGGAATCATACTCATAACCAAATGGATCAGGGTTATTTGCCCAGCCTTCCAATACAATGTGGTAATGCATTCTTAAGTCGGGTTGTAGTTCCGAAAACAAGTACCCTTTCTTATTTAACTGCACAGCAACTTCTCTCCGAATCACATTTTCAGTCAGCTCATTATAAAGTGGATTATTTTTTATCTCCAATTTTTCATGGTCAGGCCACCCAAACGTTTTGTACTTCTTAATGGAAATGTTGTGATCAAAATCAGAATAAATTTTCAAGCTGCAGCTCATAAAGCAGAAGGTCAGCAAAGAATAGAAAACTAAATTCGGTTTCATCGGAATGTGAATGAGCAACGTGCAAAAGTAAATTCCTCTCCCCGCTTACTTGTTATACAAGTCCTATGATAAATTATATATTTCGCACATATTTATGAGAATACAGTATAGGTGTTGTTGGTCAGGCAACACAACAACGGTATCAGGAAATCTCATATCCTTTTGAAAGTAAAATTCATGTTTGACCCTGATCTTTCGCTGTATTGCGTTTTGTATCCATGATTATTAATCCACCTCACAAACTCCCTCGACGAATTAAAATTCATATCCATCATACGGTTATCCACGATGGTAATGGTTCGACTGGTTGATTCGGTTACCATTTCGGTATGATCAGCGTGATACTTTCCAGTCAGCTGATGAGTTAAACTTATTCTAAATGCTTTTTCATCAACTACGTCATGCGTAATCCACGTTTCCCATTTTCCATTTGTCCCCATTTGTGCGTACCTGTTGCTGATGTGTATTTTCGGATAAATTTTTTGGGCTAATAAAACAAATGAGATAACGATGAGTGAAATTAAGAGTACTGTTTTCATGTCGTTTCAGTTGAACTATATCAGTCTTGCACTTGCAAGTGAAATAATGAGATGGATAGATAAATAAATATCCCTCGTGCGCTTTTCACACACAGCTATATCAATTCCGAAGTAAAGGACTAAAATGCTGCCAGAGATCGCGATCAGCAAGTCGATTGGAGGGGAAAATCCAGCAATACTGGTATAAAGAAGTATTCTTTGAAGTTACTCTTAATATAGGGTAATAGCTAATCTTATAATTGATTCTCCAAGTTTGGTTTTGTGACCGGCCGAATCCGGTAGTTCGGTCAATGCAGGAGCATTAATGCGTAAATGATATAAGCCTACTCTGTAATTGTGTAAAGAGCCTTCAATTTTAAAAAATGCAATTTTATAGTGATTATAAAGATGACATATGAAAAATGAATTAACTTCTTTGCACCGCCGAGGTTTCCACTCCGGTGGACGGCATACCCGTTATTTTATAATGACAATAACTACTGCTTACCTTCTGGCAATAGGCATCTTGGTAATCTCGTTTGTGATTGGAAAGAATTTTTTCAACTTGTAGCACACGAGGGATCAGTGACTATGTTAAACACGTCCCCAATGGTTCATGCGTCACGCTTGGATCTTAGCAACAATCTCTAAGCACAAGCGGGACGCTTGCGCTAAAGAGGGGTTTTTCCTGTTAGATGCAGGATGAAAATAAATTCCATAAAGTTTCAAAATATTTTTTTACGACGAGAAGCAGGTCGCTTATCCTTCCTCCAGAGGAAACTGTTAACCTCGCAACGAAAGTGACAATAATCATAACCGGCATAGACTTATGTCATGGGTTGACTATTAAAAATGATATTTCTTCAGGATAAAAATCAACTATTACAGATTATGAAACAAAAAATCAAAATCGCCGATAATTTGATAGAAATTTCGGCTTCGATAGTCGTCATCGTGCTATACTTATATGGAAAGATCAGTCTTGGTTACGCCTTGCTAGGAATAATCCTTTCCTTATCTCTAGTGTGGCCGTTCAAAGCAAAAAAGAGGTCATCGCACTTATAGTCTGGATTTAGCCAAGGTTCATATACGAACCTAAATCAACAGAGAAACCAAGGCGTCATAAGTAAAAATTTATAAGATACCAGAACGTTCACGCGCCTGTTCTCATTCTGTCCGGTATGGCCTGTAAACAAAGTTTGAGTTTTTACAGAGATAAAATCTCTCTCACTATCATTCTAAACTCATTCAGCATCATCGCGGTTGCTCCCCAAACAATTTCGTTTTCAATTAAAAAATGAGGAGCTATCATGGGGAAAGTTTTTGCTGCAAGGATTTCTTTGGTTTGAATGGCATCGTCTCGAATAAGATCATCCAAGCTGCCCTCCAATATTTTTACAACCTCTGATTCTTGAGGAATAAATTTTGGCTTGGTCAACGAGCAGGCAACTACGGGCACTATCATGAAATTACTGGGGATAACAAAAAACTCACTTAGCCGTCCAATCACTTTGAGCTCAGCAGAATGAACTCCAATTTCTTCCTCGCCTTCGCGCAAAGCAGTTTGGATATAATTCTCTCCTGGGTCTGCTTTGCCTCCTGGCAAACTGATTTGCCCAGCATGAGCACCTAGGTATTCGGGACGTTTCGTAAGCGGAAATTTTATTTTTCCTTTGTCCTCGTAAAGCAATATCAAAACACTCCCTGGTTTTGGCGGCACTTTGTGTTCAAACTTGGGTTTGATTGGTCCGACAGGAGTTGCTCGCATAGGCTCATGTGCTGCACTTCCAAGCAAAGATTGAGTTAATCGTGTGGAAAGTTTTTCCGAAAGAGAAATCAGATCGATCATTTACATTTCTTAATCAAATCCGCAGTCACCATCCTGTCGTTAAGCTCTTCCGATTTTCTAAATGAAGCGCAAGCCAAATCCTTTTTATCATTATACAAGTACGCAAGGCCAAGATAATACTGAATACGATCGACAAAGGAATCCATTTTCCATGCTTGAGTTAACATTCTCTCGGCTTGCAAAAAATCTTTCTTCCTCAAATAAAAAATTCCTTTGTTACGATAAGCCCATGCATTGCCTGGATCTTTTGCAATAGCTTCATTAATGTCGGTCTGTGCATGCTCAAGGTCATTTTGTAAAAGAAAAATATAGCCGCGGTTGTTCACATAATACGATTGAGTTGGCGCCAATCGTATCGCCTCATTAATATAGTTCATCGCTTCCTTCAAATGACCTTGCTCAGTCTCAATCAGCGAAAGTGTATTATAAATATTAGGCTCTGTGTCATTGAGTTTAGCTGCTGCCTGAAGTTCTAGTTTCGCTGAATCATATTGTTTAAGATAATAGCGCACAATAGCATGGTTCACTGCAAGGTCTTGTTGTTGTTTCTTATCTGACCCAGTCAGTTGCGCAGCCTTTTCAAAAGCTACCAGCGATTTTTTGAACTCACGAAGCTTTGTATAAGTAAGACCTAATGTAAAATAAGCAATGGAGGTATCTGGCTTTATGGAAATGACTCGCTCGAGGTCGCTCACGGCTTTGTAATAT
>Ga0207086_1091_pt1 | contig 21636 bp, 16 predicted proteins | sample Alteio_BWMinHeat_54_FD_153540 | JGI IMG/M metagenome (GOLD analysis project Ga0207086, IMG submission 153540) | Enriched cells from forest soil in Barre Woods Harvard Forest LTER site, Petersham, Massachusetts, United States -... | ecosystem: Environmental > Terrestrial > Soil > Temperate forest >... | reverse complement strand
CTTCTCTGCGGCCTCACGCGCATAGCTCGCCAGAACCACTCGATGGAAGCAGCAGGCAGACACTACGTTATTGAAAAATAATTACCTTATAAAGACAGGCGATCAAGCACTCGGAATGAGGGGCCAAGCAGGAGCATGAGCGGAAAAAGTAAGTTTTCCGCTCACGCAAACCACCTTATCTGGAATGCGGACGCTCCTCGTGCGGCTGCTCTTGCGGTTTTGACTCAGGCCGTTGCTGCGGCTGCTGGCGCGGGGCAGGATGAGCTTCCTGCTGCGTACGTGGTTGCTCGTGGACAACACGTGGCTGCTCCTGTGGCCGTTGCGGGGCTTCCTGGCGCGGGGCAGGACGGGCCTGTTGCGCGGCCCGCGCCTGTTCAGTCTGCGGCCGTGTCTCTGCGCGTTCGACCGGTTGTGGCTGCACTTCGCGGGTTTCTGTAGGTTTCACTACCGGACGGACCGTATTTTCCGGACGAGCCTGAGGCCGGTTTTCGTTTGCCTGTTGTGGCCGAACCGTACTAACAGCGCCCGGCCTGACCTCCGGATGCTGCTGAGGAGCTAGCGGTTGGTTCATCGGGCGATTCGCAGCCGTGCGTTCAACAAACCCTGGATTCGCCACACCGCGCACTGGTGGCTGGGCCGCGGGGGCGCGAAACGGCGTGGCCAGCGGGCGATTGAGTGCCACATTCTGGGGACGTCCTTGATTGACACTAAAGAACTGCGCACGATCCTGGCTGGCCTGACGCGCATGCAGCGTTTGAGCGGCAAGCGGCGGCATGTGCCGCTCTCGTGAAGCCTGCAGCTCCCCGGGCGTCGGCCTTGCATTGATTCCACCTCGTCCCCCGTTAAAACTGACACGGTTGACGTTGTAATTATTGATCGTTACGTTGTTGATCGTTACGTTATGAACGTAAACGTTCCTGACGACGGTCGTATTCACATTCGTGATCGTCCGATTGTAGAAGAAGTTGTTGTGGTTCCAGTATCCGCCATAGTAACCCCGGCCCACATAGCCATGCCCGTAATTGATGCCGCCGTAATAGCCAATGTGCGATCCCCAATAGCCATGGTTCCAGCCGAAGCGGCCATTCATCCATCCCCAATAACCAGGAGTCCACAACGCGCCGACGTAGGGCGCAATGACCCACGCGCCCGGTACCCAGAAGAATCCCGTAGGCTGGTATCCCCAGTAACCGGGAGTCCACAAGTAGTTCGGGCCTGGGCATACGGGTTGTGCATACACCGGTAACGGAGGTGGGGGCTGCGTAGCATACACCGGCTGTTGGATGGAAGAATCATCGTAATAACCGCTCTGGTCAGAGCTGGCCTCCGATACCGGAACCGTATTATCCGCCGGGTACGCCGTAGACGAGTCGTCAGGCGGGGGTGGCGGCACATTGTCGTCTGTGGCCTGTGCAGCAGCTGGCTGAGAGGTGCCCCTCGCCGGTGCCGGAGCACTGCTCTCATTCACCGGCGCAGATGAATCGGCCGGTGCCATATTTGCACTGGCCGGATCGTAATTCGGATCTTGCTGATCTTGGGCCTGATCGGGGGCCTGCGCCGTATTGTCTGCTTGTTTATTGCAGCCGCCCACGCCCATTGCGAGGATCAGTGCAACCGTTGCTGTTGCTCCATATTTTTCGTACTTTTTCATATTTTTCTCTGGAGAACTTAGATGCACATTGGGATATAAAGTCGTGCACGCCTCTCTTCAAAAAAAGAAAACCCGAGGAGTGAGAGCAACAAATCTTATCGACATTTCTTCTATTTAACCCTTTATTTCCGATACAAAAGGTGCAGTTCATGCAAACAAGACTCCTGCCTCTCTCTATTGCTGATGGTGTAGAAGTAAAGACTATTTTCTGTTCCAGGCAGCAGTACGACGGATGGATTCTTCCAAACAAATCGTCTCGCGGAGACCAAGCATCTCACATGCACGGTTCACAGACGGAACGTAACGTGCCGGTTGGCTGGCAGCAATCGGCTGCTTAGCGACATGGATTTTCGTATGTGGATTCAGTGTTGCGGCAACTGTCTTGGCGAGCTCGATGATACTAACGTCGTTCGCGGATCCAACGTTGAACGCCACCAATGGCGGCGCTTTCAAAAGTATGGTCCACAGCCAGATAGCGAGATCGGCGGCATAGAGGTATGAGCGCCGAGGAGTGCCATCGCCACTGATCTGAATAGGGCGGCCTGCCAAGACATCGCCGATAAAATTGCCAATGGCAAAATGTTGATCGAGAGGAAGGTGTGGCCCACAGAATGCCCAACAGCGCGCAATCTTGCATTCCAGGCCCTTTGCTTTTTGATATATCGCGCACATAAGTTCGGCGGCGCGTTTTCCCTCCGCATAGACGCTGGCGGGGTCGAGCGGGTCGGGCGCTCCTGTATAGCTTTCCGGAATATGCGTCATGCCCGGGGGCTGTTTGCCGTAGACCGCGCCAGAGCTTGTGAGCAAGAACTTTGTCGTACCGTGAGTAGAGGCGAAATTTAGCGCACGTTCCGTGCCAGCGAGAATGGTAGAAAGCATCTCCAGAGGTTCTTCCGCAGCCTGCCTGGCACTGGCTTCGGTCGCGGCGTGGATAAAATACCGAAATTCCCCCTCCGGGAAAGTACAGTCACGCACATCGCCCGAAATAAGGGTGACAGAGGAATCGATTGCCAAGTGAGAACATTTATGGGCAAAACGTTCCGGATCGCGCGACAGAATCGTGGCGTGAGCATTCAGCGTCAGAATCCGGTTGATCCAGCAGAAGCTCTCTACCAGCCACGTGCCGAAAAAACCCGTTCCACCCGTAATAAAGATATTTTGGCCACGTACCTCTTCCCATAAATCTCTTGTTTGCACGAGGACATGATCAAGATCGTTTGCGAGAGGGTTCATGTGTGCCTGAAGGCATGAGGTCGATGCTATCGAATTCATGCGCAGGAGCTTTGACTGGACCAGCCATGCCACGGTTATAGATGGTCTGCCGCAGCGAAGGAATTTGCGAATAAGGGCTCTCAATATCGTCGATGCGGATTGCCTGATCCGCCTTGACTGGATTGAGCAACAATTCACCGTTCATGAGTTCGCGGCAGGAGAGTTGTCCTTTATGCAGCGGTACGGCTAAATAAACATCGTCGTCGGTTAACTTGTGCCCCTCCGGCAAGTCGCGCTTGGCATAGACACCGCGCACCAGAGCGTCCAAGTATTCGATCTCTTTCTTCGGTGGAATACGCTTCTGGGTACCGGGAGCGCCACACATCTCCTTGACCTTGTGAAAGGCCTTGAACCATTCATCAACCTGGTGCGGCAGACTGCAATACGGCGAAACTTTCACGCCGTCGCTGTCGGTGTCGATATGACGTTCAAATGTGCGTGCGCCTTTCGCATACGCGATCAACATTGAGTTTTTCCAATCGGAGTATTCGTGCGTGGAAAATCCAATGGTGTTGTTCGGGTAGCGAGTACGTAGAAAATCGATCTGATTCAGCTCAAGCTCGGAATCCTCTGAAGGATAGATCGATACACAATGATTCACCGCAAGCGGGATACTGCGATTCGCGAAGAAGGTGACCACGTCATCCATGTCCTTGAGCGATGAGCCACCGGTAGAGATGACTACAGGTTTCTTTGTCTTGGCGATCTTCTCCAGCAGCAGCCAATCATTCAAATCCGAACTGGCGACCTTGATGATTGGCAAACCAAGCTCTGTGCAAAGGTCCACAGAACGCTCATCGAAGGGCGTGGCTGTTGGAATACATCCGGCCTGACGAATAGCCTTTACCAAAGTGGCATATTCGTCATCAGTGAGTGCCGTCCTCAGCGTCTTGGCAATGTATCGCTCGCTGGAGTCCAGATAGTCCTTATGAACGAATTTGTTTACGTCGCGAAACTGCAGCTTGATGGTCGCGCGCACGTTGTTGAAGCGCACAACCTGTGCAAACTCCTGGATAATTCTCAGACCGCGCTCGACGCTGCCCAGGTGATTGTTGGCTAATTCGAGAACAAACAGGTCTTCAAAAATGTCCTTATCGATCACTCGATGCTCTCCACTGCCAGGTATGGCAGGAATTCAGAAAATCTTCCTAGCCTGAGCATTACCGGATGCTCAAGAGGCAATGCGCCGTATCCATGTTCCATGAATATGAAACCGATCTTATTCATAGTAGAAGCACTTGCGTCTTCCATTGTATCGCCTATCATGGCGCAATCCTGTGGGTCTAGCCGATGTTCGACCAGAAGCTGGTGCAACATATCCTCTTTGGAGATATACGGAGGCTGCTTTGAATCTCGCGTATAAATCTTTTCAAAAAAAGGCGCTATTCCTTCTGCTTCGAGAATTCTGACCGAGATATGACGCGGTTTGTTCGAGACTACAAACAAGAGATGGCCTTTCTGCTTCATCGTCTGAAGCACTTCATGCACACCCTCATAGCATATTGTTTTCAGCCAACCCTCGCTGTCGTAGCTTGCCCTGAAATGCTGTTCCAACGCGTCCAGCAGAGACGAATCTTCCGTTTCCACCGCCCGAGACAAAATGGTTCGAATTGGAGGGCCGATCAGCTTGTCAAGATCGAAGTTATGCTCCGGTAATCCAGCGGCGTGAAATGCAGCCTTCACCGAGTATGCAATGCCAGGAAAGGAGTCCAGGAGTGTGCCATCCAGATCGAAGAGCAGACATCGGGGAAGTCGGCCGTTCAACTTTCCTCCTTTGCCTGCATATTCTCGGCCAATTCCTCTGGCGAAAGAAACGGATACATGTCTTCCAGGTTCGGGGTGGTAATCTTGCCATCGGGCAAGATCTTCGAACGAAGCCGCGGCTCAAATTCCTGTGCCGGATCAAGTTGCACATCGAACAAGGTCGGTCCCGGAGTGTCGAGCTCTCGTCGAACGATCTCTAGATCCTGCACAGTCGCCACGGTAAATGAAGGCAGACCATATGCTTGGCCCACCTTCAACATGCAAGGGAAGGTAACGCCGCTGTCTTTACTTTCGCCGATCTTTCGGCCCTGGAAAAAGCCGGTTTGCGTTTGGCGAATCGAGAGGTAGCCGTTATTGCTCAGGACGAAGATTTTCACCGGCAGATGATTACCCACAACCGTTGCCAGCTCCTGCACGTTCATCTGGATAGAACCGTCGCCTGCAAGGCAGATTGTCCGTTTGCCTCTCGCGACGGCGACACCCATTGCTGCGGGTAGATCGTACCCCATGGACGCGGAACCAGAATTCGAGATCAGCCGTTCACCCTTTTTCAGCTTGCCGGCCTGGTAGGGCACAATGCATGCCGTTGCATTGCCACAGACAACAGCGTCATCCTCATTGAGCATGTCGAACAGCTTGTCGACGAAGTCGTATGAATTGAGCGGAGGTCCGGGTATACGCTGTTTATCCAGTACGACGGGATATTTAGTCTTCCATTGCCTTGCAAACTGGAGCCATTCCTCATGCTTAGGCACGTATAAAGCCGCAAGTTGCCGTGCCATCTCGGTCAGGAATAGCTTTACATCGCAGTGAATCGGCATGTCAGGTTGGTGGAGCGGTTTGCGCAACTCTGCCGCGTCCACATCCACCTGAATCTTTGTTGCAAAACGTGCGAACGAACCCCAGTTATAGCTCGTTTGGCGGATATTCAACCGTGAGCCGAGCACCAGCAGCAGATCGGAGTTTTGAACCGTGAAGTTCCCTGCCCGTTCGCCGATGGTGCCGGGACGTCCGCAGAAAAGCTCATCGTCTGATGCAATAAGATCATGCGTCCAGGCCGTTACTACCGGCACGCGCAGCAGGCGAATGACACGCTCGAACTCTTCCAACGCATTGCCAAGCCGAACCCCACTTCCGGCGAAGACGACTGGTCGTTCAGCTCGCGATATTCGCTCAATGACGTCCTTGACTTGCGCAGAGATGCTTTGAGGATCAAATGGCAGCGCATCTTCCTGTGGATCGTAATGACGCAATTTATCTGGATCAACCTGCGTCGATTGCACGTCGACCGGAATATCCAGCCAGCATGGGCCCGGTCGGCCGCTCTGGGCGAGATACCAGGCGCGTTCCAGATGGTACGCAATCGAATCCGGGTCATAGACAAAAACCGCGTACTTCGTGATGCCCTTTACCATGCGGGTGATCTCTACTTCCTGATCACCTAGCTGACGCAGGTCAGTTAAGCCATAGGTGGCCATGCATGTTTCGCGTTTCACCTGCCCCGACAAGATCAACATCGGAATCGAATCCGTCCACGCGCCGAAAACGCCGTTCAATGCATTGATGCCGCCTGGGCCGGTCGTGACATTCAATACACCAGGAGTGTTTGTAATACGCGCATAGCCTTCGGCAGCCATGGCAGCAGCTTGCTCGTGGTGCGTGCAGATGTAATGAAGGCCGGAAGTACCGATTGAGTCGTTCAGGTGCATTGCGCCGCCGCCTGTTACCAGAAACACATGACGCGCGCCCCATTCCTTCAGCCTGGCGAATACATAATCCGATAATTTCACCTTTACGACACCACCAGCAGGCTTTTTGTCTGTGTTACGAAATCCTTCATAGTCGCGGCTATAAAGTCGAGCATCTCGGTTGTTAGTCCGGGATAGACGCCGACCCAGAAAACATTGTTCATGACGAAATCCGTATTGGGAAGATCGCCGATCACTCGATAGTCGCAATCCTGGTAAGCCGGCTGGCGCAGCAAATTGCCTCCAAAGAGAAGGCGCGTGGCAATCTTGTTAGCTTCAAGAGCGCGCGTCAACTCATTGCGTTTAAAGGGTGCGTCCCTGCGAACCCCGATGGGAAAACCAAACCATGCTGGATCAGAGTTCGGAGTAGCCTCGGGCAGGATCAGATACTCCTCCAGGGGCTTGAGAGCCGCCCACAGATAATGGAAATTCTCTTTACGGCGTTCAATAAAGTGCGGCAGCTTGGCAATCTGCGAGGCCCCGAGGGCAGCCTGCATATCAGTCGCCTTGAGGTTATATCCAATGTGTGAATAGGTGTATTTGTGATCGTATCCGCAGGGCAACGCTCCAAGTTGCCAGTCAAAGCGCTTGCCGCAGGTATTGTCTTTGCCGGGCTCACACCAGCAGTCACGGCCCCAATCCCGGAAGGAATCTACCAATACCTGCAGATTGGGCTTATCTGTCAGAACCGCACCTCCCTCCCCGGTAGTGATGTGATGAGCAGGGTAAAAGCTGACTGTAGCCAAATCGCCGAAGGTGCCGACCTTCTGGCCTTTATATGTCGAACCGAGTGCGTCGCAACAGTCCTCGACGAGCCAGAGATTGTATTTTCGGGTGAAGGCGGTGATGGCATCGAGATCGAAAACATTGCCGAGAGTATGGGCGATGACGACGGCCCTGGTCTTCTCGCTACGAGCCGCTTCGAGTTGCGCGGCATCGATTTCATAGGTAGGAAGCACGATATCGACGAAAACAGGTACAAGGCGATTCTGAATGATCGGGTTTATCGTGGTTGGAAAACCGGCGGCTACAGTGATGACCTCATCACCAGGCCTGAGTTGCCGATCACCAAGTTTGGGCGATGTAAGGGCGCTGATGGCCACGAGGTTCGCCGAGGAGCCGGAATTCACGAGTGAAGCAGAACGGACACCGACAAAACGGGCCAGCTTACGCTCGAAGTCAGTTGCAAAGCGGCCGGTGGTAAACCAGCAGTCAAGAGCAGAGTCAACCACCGAGCAAAGATCTGCAGCGTCGACAACTTTGCCTGAAACAGGCACAGGGGCGCTGCCAGGGTGAAAGTCCTTTTGGGGGAAAGCCTCTGCGAAGTACTGTGCCGAGAGCTCAAGTATCTGCTGACGAAGCTGACTCGCTTTGTTACTCATGCGCTTAGTAATTAGGATACACAATTGGAAGAAAATGAAGTCTGTGCCATAGCTCGACGCGGGATGAGGGATTCCAAATAATGAAGAAAGCGTAACTGATGCTGTTTCGACTGCCAGAGCGGTGCGCGTTTTGCGTCATGAGCGGTATTCTTAAGCACTGAGGAGAACGAGTGAAAGCGGTTATTCTTGCAGGAGGTCTCGGCACGCGTATCAGTGAAGAGACATCTATACGGCCAAAGCCCATGGTGGAGATCGGTGGCCGGCCCATCCTGTGGCATATTCTGAAGACATATTCCACGCACGGGATTAACGACTTTATTATCTGCTGTGGGTACAAGGGATACATCATTAAGGAATATTTCGCCAACTACTTTCTGCACATGTCCGACGTCACCTTCGACCTCCGGGACAACCGTATGGAGGTGCACCAGAGCGTGGCCGAACCATGGCGCGTGACTATGGTGGATACCGGCGACACCACGGGTACAGGCGGCCGCCTGAAGCGCATTGCAGAGTATCTGGGCGGTGAGGATGCATTTTGCATGACCTATGGTGATGGTGTCGCCGATGTGGATATTTCTGCGAGCATTGCTTTTCACCATTCCCACGGCAAACGTGTCACGATGACTGCGGTGCAGCCCCAAGCCCGCTTTGGCGCTTTGGGTATCAACGGCACAGAAATCTTTGAATTTCAAGAGAAGCCTGAGGGTGATGGCGGCTGGATCAATGGCGGCTTCTTCGTTCTATCTCCCAAGGTTATTGACGAAGTCCATGAAGAGTCGTGGATGTTTGAACGCCAGCCTCTGGAAAGCCTGGCCAAAAACAAACAGGTACAGGCCTTTTTTCACCGCGGCTTCTGGCAGCCAATGGATACTTTGCGTGACAGGCAGCGTCTGGAAGAGCTTTGGAGCAGCGGAGAGGCACCTTGGAAAACCTGGTGAATGTGTGGCGTGATCGCCGCGTGTTTTTAACTGGACATACCGGTTTCAAGGGCAGTTGGCTTTCGCTCTGGTTGCAAAAGATGGGCGCGCAGGTCCGCGGATATGCTCTCGATCCGTGGACTGATCCGAATATGTTTATGGTTGCGGATGTGGTAACGGCTGTGGAAGACCTTCGCGGCGATATTCTCGACCGTTCGAAGTTGGAAGCCGCTATGGTTGAATTCGCCCCAGAAGTAGTTTTTCACATGGCAGCGCAGCCCCTTGTGCGCCAGTCATACAGCGATCCGGTGGGAACCTACGCAACTAATGTCATGGGCACGGTCCATGTGTTGGAGGCAGTTCGCAGAACTCCGAGCGTGCGGGCAGTTGTTTCGGTTACAACCGACAAGTGCTATGAGAATAAGGAATGGATATGGCCATACCGCGAGAATGATCCTTTAGGCGGCTATGATCCTTATTCATCGAGCAAAGCATGTGCCGAAATTGTCAGCGCGGCCTACCGCAGCTCATTCTTTCCCGTTGGCTCACTGGATCAACACCACGTCGCGCTCGCGACGGCACGCGCAGGAAATGTGATCGGAGGAGGAGATTGGTCAACGGATCGATTGATTCCCGATTTAATCCGTGGATTTCAGAAAAAGCAGCCAGTCCCCATCCGACGGCCAAAGTCAATTCGCCCGTGGCAGCATGTGCTGGAACCATTGCATGGCTACATTTTGCTGGCTGAGCAGTTGCTTGCGCAGAAGCAGCAATTTTCTTCGGCCTTCAACTTTGGTCCGGGGGATGACGATGCCTGGACGGTCGAACGTATCGCAACAAAGATTGCCGATGCATGGGGCGGTAGAGCAGAGTGGGTACTGGCTGCGGACCCGGGTGCTCATGAGGCCGGCTATTTGAAGCTGGATGCAAGCAAGGCGCGTGCAGAGCTTCATTGGAAACCGTCCTTGAACACTGAAACAGCGTTGGAGTGGGTAATCGCCTGGTACCGCGCCTGGGAACGGGGCGAAGCGATGCAGGAGTTTACCCTCGCTCAAATCGCGAGATACGAAGGGTTACTAAAGGGTTGCCAGAAGTGAACCTGTCTCCGGGTTTCGACCGAGGATAATAAACCTCTCAGCTCATCTCGAGCAGCATAATGACGCTAAAGGCGCAGAGGTTTACGGTTAAGGACATCGGGCAAATGTCCAGCGCCAGCGCGACTCCTTGGGTGCACCGTAACCCTGTGAGCGATCCAGTTAGAAAGGCAAGCCCTCGATTAGTGGTGCCGACTCACCCACCTGTGCCCTGACATTGACTCGGTAGCCCGCACGCTCCATGAATTCGCGACATCTCTGTGTGCTAATTGTTCCAGCAACCATATGCGGTTCGACGATCATTCTCGGCTTCGTGCGGGATAAGAACTCCGTTGAATTTTCCAACAATTGAATCTCTCCGCCCTCTATATCCACCTTGATGAAATCGACTCGATGCAATCCAGATTCGACACAAAATTCCGCGAGAGTCGTGCTGGGAATCCTGATTTCATCTCCCCTGCCGCCGCCAGTAATAGCTACAGCACTTGATCCCATCGCGCCTTCCTGCGAAAACAGAACACCCTGACTGTGAGACCAGACTGCCTTATGAATCAAAGTAATATTATTTACATTCATCCAGCGGCTGGCCATCTCCAGATTTTGCCTGGCGCACTCATAATTAATCGGATCAGCCTCGAATGCATACACATGGCCGGTTGCCCCAACCAGTTGTCCGAAGATGATCGAGGTAATCCCGGCATATGCACCAATATCCAATACGATCTTGCCCTCACTTAGCCGAGCAAAATCAAGATATTCAGTTGTAGTTCGATATGGCTCGGTATGAGAAGGGAACAAGAACGGCAGATCGGAGAATCCCTTCAAGCGATGGTACCGTGGACCGCTCATGTCCACGAGAAGCTTGCCATCAACTCGTAAAGGGATCACTGAATCGACAAAATAGTCGAAGTTTTCAATCATGTGCTGAAGGTAGATTTCATGAGCAGATCGAATCCGGAGGATGAGGTTTTCTTTCTGTAAATCAAAGAACAGATCGCGCGGCACTAGCGTCAATCCAGCCTGCTTTGCTTGTTTTTCTACCCTTCGTCTTCTGCGCAACGCAAGCAGGCTGCGCGGGATGAGAGGCTTTACGAGCTTCTTTACCAAGTTATCCATTCTTTTCAATCCGAAATACGAGCGGTTAACAAAGGGCTCGAAGGGCTAGAGAATTCTCTCAAATGGCATACGTGGGTTCATATCGTATCCTCTCTTCGTTATAAGTGTCAGAGCGATAATCGACATAGAGCTTCATTATCGATTCGTCCGAAAAAGGAATCCTCGTTTGAATAAAGGTACAGTCTCTGCAAAGCTGAAGCTCAGCTAAGACCGAGGCTCCGTAGATTCTTGAGAAGAACTTTGGAAAAATCGTTGCCTAGCGTAACAACTTCTTAACAGGATGCTGGCTGGGCGCAATTCCATATTCGAGATTCAAGACCCTCTTTAATAGGAAGGGTGCAATTTCGCCCACCGCTCCCAAGTCCTGAGTATTTGTTGATCCGCAATTTCTGCACTCATGCATGATTTCTCCCATTCAATCTGATCCGTATTGCCATTTCTCAAAAGAGGCTTTTCTCAACGCAGCTTAATTCAATACATGAGTGCGAGCAAATACATCTGTCCGCCGATGAGCGCCAAAAAACTGGCTCTGCAGTGCGAATCACTGCCATCCTTCTCACGCACGGCACTGGTTTCGAAGGACCCGTTATAATCTTTGTGTGAGAAAAAGGCGGCATAATGACCCTGAAGGTCCAGCTGCCCATCGGGTGATATGCTTCGTCGTCCTCGCGAATTGACCCGCATCTAGCTGAGTCGCTGAAGAGCCAGCATTTCGTTCAGAAGTTTAGAATGAAGGAAGTTTTATTGCCTAGTGAAAAGTCGACAGCATTTTCCAGGCTGCTGCCTAATGCAGCGGTTGCGGGGACCAATTGATGCCCCAAGTCTCTAGTGATGTGACTTCATCGCCGCGGCGCGCTACGCATTCCGAATTCGTTCGTTACTGGCTGCGAAGCGTACTCGGGCTTGATCGAGCAATTGCCTTTACCGTCCTGGCAAGAGGTTGGTCGAGCATAGCAGGTTTAGTCACGGTCGCGTTGATTGCCAGGTTCCTTTCTCCGGCAGAACAAGGTTATTACTACACTTTTGGCAGCCTCGTCGCACTGCAGGTCGTCTTTGAGCTGGGGTTCTCTTTTGTAATTCTGCAGATGGCCAGCCACGAACGAGCGCACCTTTCCATTTCATCTGATTACGCGATTACAGGTGATCCGATTGCACATGCCAGACTTGCATCGGTGATTCAGAAATCTGTGCGGTGGTATTCCATTGCGGCAGTTCTTCTAGCAGCTTTTCTGATACCAGTGGGCTGGCATTTTTTTTCCACACACCGACATGCGGGCCAGCCTGTCTTCTGGCAGCTTCCATGGTGTTTTGTGGCGATAGCTGCAACATTGACCTTTCAGCTCGATCCCATCCTTTCTTTTCTCGAGGGATGTGGATATGTTGCAAACATTGCTCGCCTTCGATTCGCTCAGGCAGGAACCGGCAGCATACTTGCTTGGCTAGCGCTCATATCTCACCACGGTCTTTTCGCTCCTTCAATGATGATTCTGGGCATGGCATCCGCCGCCATTGTATGGTTAGTCCGCAAACGTCGGTTGCTGTTTGGACTGTTGCGATATCCTCCCGGCCCGAACCGTGTTCACTGGCGGAAAGAGGTTTGGCCGTTCCAATGGAGAATCGCGATCAGCTGGATATGCGGGTACTTTATCTTCCAGCTTTTTAATCCCGTTTTGTTTGCCTTCAAGGGGCCGGTTGTGGCGGGCCAGATGGGCATGTCGTTAAGTCTGGTCGGCGCGCTCCAATCCATTGCAATTTCGTGGGTCAATACGAAGTCTGCGCCGTTTGGAACGATGATCGCACGCAAGGATTATGTGCACCTGGATAAGGTGTTTTTTCACGCGCTGAAGCAATCGGTTTCAGTTTTCGTCGCCGGCGCAGTGATAGTATGGACTGCGGTAATCTACATGAACTGGGCGCACATCCGCTTCGCGCAGCGAATATTAAGCCCTTCAGCTCTGGGAATTTTACTGTTAGCCACCTCCCTAAATGTCGTCACTAATTCGCAGGCCATCTATCTCAGAGCACATAAGCAGGAAAAGTTCCTCCTCATATCAATTATCGGCGCGGTACTTATAGGGACTTCCACCTATATTCTGGGACGGGCGTATGGAGCCGTTGGTATGGTTACGGGATACCTTTCTGTGGGCCTACTGGTAGGTCTTCCAGTGGGAACTTACATATTTATCAAATATAGGAAACTTTGGCATGCGAGATAAGCATCCCCTTCTTACAATAGCAATTCCGACCTACAACAGAAGCAGCTACCTCGCTCATCTGTTGGGCATCCTAGCTCCTCAGTTGACCGACACACCAAATGTGGAATTGATCATTTCTGATAATGCTTCACCAGACGATACTTCAGCTGTAATCAAAAACTTTCAGAAGACGGGCCTTCAAGTCACCTATATCAGGAACGAAACCAATATCGGACCCGACGCCAATTTCCTACAATGCTTTGAAAAGTCCAATGGAAAGTATGTGTGGATTTTTGGGGACGATGATGTCATTGTTCCTGGCGCAATAGACAAGATATTGCGACTGATTTGTGGCCATGAGTACGACCTCATTTATGTGAGGCCTTACGGCTTCAATACAGACTTTCAAGAGGAAAGGCGCCGTGATCGGTTTGGAAGGACCGCAATGGTAATCACTGATGCACGTCTCTTCGCAGCCATGGTTGGAGTGATGTTTACGTTCATGAGTGCTGTAATTGTGAACAAGGCAAGACTCATGGAATCTGTTCATCAGCCAATCTCCCAATTGTTGGGCACTAACCTGATACAGTTCGGCTGGATACTCCCGCTCCTCGTCAGCTACAAGTGTGGGTTGGTTGTATTTGACGGGCTTGTCGGAGGCCGCATTGCAAATTCGGGCGGATACGACATCTGCAAAGTTTTCGGCCACAACCTTAGACAGATTGTCTTGAATCTTTTATCAAGCCGACCAGATCTTGCCACTCTGATCATCAATAATACATTGCGTGTTTGGTTTCCTGAAACCCTTCTACAGCTACGACAAAATATCGCTGGCAACTTTGCGACTAACGATTTTCACCGCATGCTGATGCCACTGTATTGGAAAAATTATCGTTACTGGCTATTTGTTTTCCCTATCATTCAAGCGCCTCTTTGGCTTGCTGAAGCCTGCTTTTATCTTCAGGGCAAATTATTGCTACGGACCGAGGTTGCTTTTCAAGCCATTTATCAGCTGCTTTTCATGCGCAAGAACTACATTTATTAATAGGTAGTCTTCATGTTAGACATAGCGCGCCTAATATCAAAACCGCGCAAACTCGGCGTTTGGCTCTTCGCGGCTTCCATGGCGATCTATGTCTTGTTATCTCTCTATTTGTTCTCCCAGTGGATTAATCCTTCCCTCGATGGGCGAACAGATCAACATATAGCCGCTGATTCCAGTACCTACATCCACATGGGCGAAGTCATAAGAGAAGGCCGCAATGAGCCTTGGGTGTTCGCCGCGCTCTCGTCTTTCCCTAATACGCTCTGGATGCCAGTCTTCATCGCACTTGTCCTCAAGAATACATCCTTGATGGCTATTGTAAATTTCCTCATATTTGCGGTGGCCATCTCTTTGTTTAGGCGGTCTTCAAGTATTAATGGCGCTCTGTTCGTAATTCTTCTGCTGCTTAATCCAACAACAACAGTAAGTCTGCTTTCTGTAAACAAGGAGATTATCGACCTCCTCGCGGTGGCTTTGTTTATTTATTTTCTGAGCACCGACAAGAAGTGGTCACTCGGGTGTGCCTTGGTCTTGTCGCTCCTAAACCGTTATGAACTATGCGTAGCATTTCTAATATTCCTTGGCCTTCGGAGCAGGTTAAACCTGTGGCGTTGTCGTCGCTGGTTGACGCTGATGTTGCTATTAGCCGCCCTCAGTGCTCTTCTCCCGTTGCTTGCCTCGCGCACACTCGCGGAACATTTCGTCGAAGCAAGCGAAGGAGGCGCGATCGCTTTTCTCGACTCGATGGAAATGCATTACCTGTTTATCCTCGCTTCAGCTCCGAAGATCATTGAGACCTTTTTCGGCGAGATAATAAACCCCTATAAAGTGGCAAAGTATGACTTTCAGGATCTGGCAAATTCTTATATTCTCTTTTTTAACAATTTTGCCAGTGTTATCGTTTTGCTCGTTCTGGGATGGAAACGCTTATTGACTATCAAGCTTGACTGGATCTACCTAGCGCTTACTATAGCGATAATTATGTCCATTTCGTTAGTGGTGCAGCCACGATATTTTTATGCGTGTTATGTCTTACTCTGCTTTCAAGCTGCTCATTCTCAAACTCAGCGGCGCGTATCGCCAAACCTAGTGCTAGTGCGGGGAGAAGCCACAAGTGGATGACACAGCAGGTACTCACCCGGGTGAGGATATAGTCCGGATATTAGCTGTTATTGTTCTTTACAAAACGGCGCCTGACAAGTCGATCGCTTTCGAGACGTTACAACTTGCAAAAAATTGTCTTCCACCGGAGGGGGTGTCCTTCAAGATGCTCCTGTTCGAGAATGCGGCAGAGGGGGACGGCCCAAAATCCTTGCCAGAATATGTGCAGTACAAAGCGACTTCGCAAAACGACGGACTTTCCGGGGCTTACAACTATGCACTAAATATGGCCGAAACAGAGGGCTATCACTGGCTGCTGACCTTAGATCAGGATACGTCATTGCCTGCAGATATACTTGTTCGGCTGTCTCATTGTGCTAAACATCTAGAGTCCAATCCCTTGATTGGTGCGATAGTTCCTCAGTTGGTGGATCAAGGCATTTTACTCTCACCGCGCTATGTTTTATTCGGCCGAACCAAGAGCCTTCCGCCTGGATTTGTGGGTGTGCCGAGTCGCGAGATTCATGCATTTAATTCAGTGTCGCTCTGGCGGGTCTCTTCTTTATGTCAGGTTGGCGGCTTTTGCAATCACTTCTGGCTTGACTACCTCGATATCTGGCTTCATCATCAATTTCACCGTGCCGGACTATGTACCTTCGTAATAGGCGATGTTCAAGTGGAGCACCAGTTATCGCTGTTGGACTATAAAAAGCGCCTTACGCCTGCCCGATTTCAGAATTTTATTCAAGCGGAATCGGCATTCGTTGACATATATAAAGGTGTTTTAGAGAACATCGTTCATACTGCGCGATTGGCTTGCCGAGTCTATAAGCAAAGAAGACGAGGGGATGACCCCGCAATCCAAAAAATAACTCGCGAGTGCTTCAAACAGAGAATACTGAATGCCAGAACCTGGCGCATAGGACAATGGAAAATTGCTATGCAGAATCGGCTCGCGCCTGACTGTATCAAGGCGACACTTCAGACGAGTTCTAGCCCACATACAGGAATCTCCGTCTGCATGGCGACCTACAATGGGGCGCGCTTTCTGAAGCACCAGATCGATTCGATCCTAACGCAATTGACCTTTAATGATGAATTAGTTGTGGTGGATGACGCTTCAACAGACGATACTTGGAATGTGCTATGCAGTATCAAGGATCAGCGTATTCGTTTGTTTCGTAATAACAAGAATAAAGGCGTGGTTCGAACATTTGAACGAGCACTTTCCTATGCGATGGGGGAATACGTATTCTTGAGCGATCAGGATGATGTCTGGCCACAAGGCAAAGTGGCTCAGGTGCTTACCGTATTTCGCAGCGACCCCTCGATTAGCCTGGTAGTCACGAACGGTTTGTGGGTTGATGAAAACATGCGCTCGCTCGAAAAATGCAAATTTAGTGATGATAATCCTGCTAAGTTAGGATTGCTGCATACGCTTGCAAGGAACTTATATCAAGGTAGTCTCATGTCTTTTCGGAAAGAGATCCTTGAAGGAGTGCTCCCATTTCCTCGAAGGATCCCAATGCATGATTCATGGATTGGGTTGGTCAACTGTGTCATTGGAAAAACGTATTACCTTGATAAGGAGCTTTTATACTATCGCCGTCACGACAACAATGTGACTTCAGGAAAGCGCGATGCGTTGGCGCAGATGATAATGGGACGCAGGGATCTACTAATGTCTTTAATCCTGCGAGTCCCAAAATTAGTTTCCCTGCGGAGAAAAGCGCTCTTTAAGCTATCGGCAATTCCCTTGCCGAGATGCTAGGGAGATAATTGTCCACTAGAGGAGGAGGGGTATTTTGCTTCGCTTTCCAAACCATCTTGCTCACAATAATTCCACCCAGATAAAATGAGCTGATGCAGCAGGAAAGCTCTCAGTGCCTACGAAGCGATTCCGTCTTGGTGCTTGGCGGATCTGGATTTATCGGGACGCGTTTGGTATCACGGTTGATGAAAAAGGATGTGCCGACTCGTGTTGGAGACCTCAAACAAAGTGAGGCATTTCCTAGAATTTGGACGTCTTGCGATGTGCGTGACGGGAAAACCCTGCGAACTCTGTTTAGTGAGGCTAAGGCGGTCATTAATCTCGCAGCCGAACATCGCGATGACGTGCGCCCAGTTTCTCGGTATCACGAGACCAACGTGGAAGGGGCATCTGAAGTTTGCCTGGCAGCACGAGACACGGGCATATCTAAGATAATCTTCGCAAGCAGTGCTGCTGTATACGGGTTTCATCCGCTGCCGGTTGATGAGGGAGGGCCATTTCTGCCTTTCAATCCCTATGGCGAGACCAAACTGAAGGCAGAGGGTATATATCAGACTTGGGCGCACGAAGATCCCTCGAGAACACTCGTAATTATTCGCCCTACTGTCGTATTTGGAGAAGGGAATCGAGGGAACGTCTACAATCTTTTGCATCAAGTTGCTACCGGGAAATTCATGATGGTGGGACCGGGAACCAATCGGAAATCCATGGCATATGTAGGAAATCTCGTCGATTTCTTGATCCACACACTTTCACTTGATCCTGGTATTCATATCTTCAATTATGTCGATGGCCCTGATATGAATATGAATACTTTGGTTGATCACGTAGCAGGCTGTCTGGGAAAATCCAAGGGAAAATACTTAAGAATCCCTAAACCTGTTGCCTTAGCTGGCGGCTATTTACTGGATGGTATCGCCCGCGTAACGGGGCGAAAATTCCCAATAAGCGCCGTCCGCGTACAAAAATTCTGTGAAAATACCCAATTCAGAGCGGATCGTCTCGCGCAATCAGGATTTAAGGCTCCATGCTCTCTGAGTGAAGGTCTACTTCGTACAATTGAGTTTGAATTTCCTAGAAAGTAATTCTCCGGAGGGCGGCCTTGACCTGCTAGGAAACAGCGTAGTTTCGTTGATCGAGGTGATTGGCAATTGTCGGATGGGAACTTAGGCATTTCTTGACGAAATATTGAGGTTAAATTGAATACAATTACAGCTTCTGTTGTCTTGTATAAAACGCCAAACTCTCAACTAAAGCGCCTCCTGGAGTGCATTCAAAGATCCTCTGTTGCCATCCATCTCTACCTCATCGATAATTCTCCCGATCCTGTACATCCCTCAATCTTCGACCTTCCTTGGACAACTTATATCAAAGCAGCAACAAATAGAGGATATGGGGCAGGCCATAATATCGCGCTACGACAGACGCTGGATGCCGCAGAGTTCCACTTTGTACTTAATCCGGACGTTTACTTTGGCCCTAAAGAACTTGAGAGGATGATTCAATTCATGAGAAACGATTCAACTATCGGCCAATTAATGCCTAAGGTAATCTACCCGGATGGAACCACTCAATACCTATGCAAACTCATTCCGACTCCGGCTGACCTTTTCTTCAGGCGATTTATGTTCGGTCCTTTTAAGGCGCTCGTTCGGAGAAAAATCGAACATTTCGAGCTTCGGTTTACCGACTATGATCGTGAGATGAATATCCCGTATCTCTCCGGGTGCTTCATGCTTTTTCGGACGGCTTCCCTCCGCGAGGTTGGGTTATTCGACGAACGCTTCTTTATGTATCCAGAGGATATCGACATCACACGGCGGATGCACGCGAAGTTTCGGACCGTATTCTTCCCGGGGGCCACTATCATTCATGATCACGCAAGGGACTCTTACAAAAGTAAACGGGCACTTTGGATTCATCTGGAGAATTCGATTAGGTACTTTAACAAATGGGGTTGGTTTTATGATCCTCAGCGATCAAAAGTTAATCAGGAAACCCTACGGCAGTTTTAGTGTCAATCTGTACGCGCTCGCTCCTCACCTGATGTTCTATTTTACGAAACGGCAACAAGGATTCTATTCATGTTGCTACCTTCCAGTAAAATAGATTTATTCTCGTGAATCTAAGGAGGGGAAACATGTCGAGTACCACACCCCTGGTTTCGACCACTCGAACCGGGTACGCCGACCGAATTATTGCTGCATTAGGTGGCAAAATTGAGGAGCTGAGACACGACTTCGAGCAATCTGATCGAGTGCAAAGCTGTTTTATTGATGATGTGCTCCCAGAAGAATGGGCCCATTCCATTTTTCAATCCTTTCCAAAGCCAGAAGAAATGATGGAGCGCAAGAGTCTTCGCGAGCACAAGTTTGTCGCGGCGCAGATGGATCGGTACAATCCTCTCCTGGAAGAGATCGTTTACGCTTTTCAGGATCCACGTGTGGTGAAGCTGATTGAGCAAATTACTGGAATCGAGGAGATGATTCCCGATCAGTATCTTTATGCGGGAGGTATCAGCTTGATGGGGCATGAGCATTTCCTGAACCCGCACCTGGACAATTCTCATGACAAGGACCGTAACCTATATCGGATTCTCAATCTGCTCTATTATGTGACTCCCAAATGGGACCACGACTCTGGTGGAAATCTGGAGCTCTGGGATAATGGCCTAGATGGCGAACCACGCGAAATAGTCAGCAAATTTAATCGTTTGGTGTTAATGGTTACACATAAACAATCATGGCATTCTGTAAATAAAGTTCGTGCAACGCATGCGCCGCGCTGCTGCGTGTCGAATTACTATTTTTCAGCTAAGCCACACGAAGAGCACGAATACTTTCACGTGACTACTTTTCGCGGCCGCCCCGAGGAACCGATCAAGGACGCTCTGTTACATGGGGATGCTGTTCTTCGGACAGGGTTGCGTAAGATATTCAAAAAGGGAGTTGTTAAGCCTACACATATTTACGAGAAGAAAGAGGAAAAGAATTAACAATTGCATGAGTCTAACTCTGAAGCCGTAAGGAATGGAATGGGACCGTTCAAATCTTTTGGTATCATGCTACCCATAAGGCTCGACCACACCATTAACCTTTATCGAAGGCAACCCTGTCTCGGCTGAGATGTACGGTACCTCATTCGCCATAACAGGGTTGGGAAACTCCCAGCCTGTTCCAAGCACGCCTGCCCCGGAAATAGAGCCGACTCTCGGGAATCCGTTCGCTTCCACAGGAGCCTTGATGTTTTTGCTGTCCACTGAAGTGAGAACCAGTTGCCCAATTGATCCTCCCTCCAAGTTCAGTAGCTCCTGTGCGGGGTCCTCCATGGAGAATCCATTGAACTCCAGGCGGGTGATCGTCGAGTTACTTTCGAGCATCACTGCACAGATGCTTTTATTCCCGTTCTGGAGAATCTGACAATTTTCGAAGGAGAGGCTCGATCCAACATAAGTTATACCGCCATAGGGTGGGGACGGCCGCAAAAAGGCAGAGAGATGATTTGCTTGAGGTCCGAACCACCCAACGCTCGACTGGGACGGGATAAAGGTAATGTTCTTGAGCGCGACAGTCCCGAAGTTTTCTGCCATTCCGAGTACAGTCGGAGCCGTCAGGTTGCAATCTGAAATCGTTAACGCAGTGACGGAGTTCGGATTGCTCCCATTGCTCAATCCGATCAGGAAAGCGGCCTCTGCAAGAGTGCCATTGCAATTGCTCACACTTACTGTGTCAATGCTGAACTTGTTAGGGCCTCCGTTTGTCGTATAGAGCCGCATCAGGGAGAAGCTGTTGAACGTGCAGCCGGTTACTGTGACTCGCGAGATGTTGCCCGAATAGCCCTCCGGGCAGTTCAGCGCGATTGAATCGTCGTCTGTCCTGAAATCGCAGTTAGTAATCGTAATATCGTTCGCTGGCCCATCGAAATGCAAACCGTCTGTGTTCGCACCAAAGCCTCTTATCACACACCCGGATACAGACACATTGCCGACGTTCGAAAGCCGTATGTTGTAGGCGGGGGTATTCACCACGACTACTCTTTCAATCGTGATACTGTCCAAGTTCATCAGGTTGATGCCGAAGTACCATACCTTTCCGGTGATACCCTGCGCCAATCCGGCCGTCGAATCCCCATTGTGACCATCTCCCTGGTTGCCGTTCACTGTAAAGTTGCTGAGCGAGACATTCTTTCCTCGTGCAGGGGCTGGTGGCCCCGGATCAGATGGCACGGCCGCATTGGGAGGTCCATTGTGGATGCCGTCATTGTTCGTCCCCCGCTTTATGAAGAACCCCGTGCCGCAGCCCAGTCCCGCGATGCTCCAATACCCACCAGCCGGAAGAAACAGTCCCGAGATCAGCGCACTTCCGTCGATGATCAGCGTGATCGGATTATTTGCCGATGCCCCAGCCATCGCTGCATTGATTCGCGGCCCATCGTCGGTGGCCGAGCCGCCCGTATATTTGTTGTGCCCGTTTTCCAGATTGCAGTCAAGAGCGCAACCGATCTGCGACGCCTGGATGTAAGTCATTCCCGGAACAGGCGTCGGAGCCGGAGCAGGACCCAAGCACGGTATGGGCAAC
>Ga0207086_1090_pt1 | contig 21806 bp, 18 predicted proteins | sample Alteio_BWMinHeat_54_FD_153540 | JGI IMG/M metagenome (GOLD analysis project Ga0207086, IMG submission 153540) | Enriched cells from forest soil in Barre Woods Harvard Forest LTER site, Petersham, Massachusetts, United States -... | ecosystem: Environmental > Terrestrial > Soil > Temperate forest >... | reverse complement strand
CTGCGTCGCGGACGAAGAAGCTGAGGAGAATGAAGGCTACGAAGCCCGTGTGAACGACCAACCACTGCGACCGGACGCAAGCGAGGCCTGGAAGCGGGGCTGGCACGACGCCGATAAAGAGTGGACCGCAAGGGAAGTGGATTTCTGATTCAGATGTGCTAGGATGACGCTCTATGTCACACGAGTCCTTGTGGCTGCAGATACCGGAAATCATTCTTATTCCGCTGTTTGCGCTGTTCATCATCACTCTTATTAAGGCAGCTACTGCCAAGGCGCCCTGGGGCAACGATGATGCGGTGGACATCGGAATGGACCTGGCGATCCTCGCCACGGGCGCTTGCGGGGCCATCTTCGCCAACGAAAAGCTTTACATCAAATTTGGGATCGGCCTCATCGTCTATGGAATCCTGACGGTGCTGGTGTGCATCGTATTTGTAGGGGTTCTGGCGGTGATTCGGCGCTGGAGAAACACAAATGTCGGAACCGGAACGGCCATTCGAAACGTCTTTATAGGACTAGCCCCGCTTCTGTTGGTGACGGCGCTCTTGATATTGGGCTACAATTACACGCCAGGGAGGTGACCAGAATGCAGCTTGTATTGATCGCTTTGGTTGGAATCGTTGCTGCTGGCGTGGTCAGCCTCTTCACACCTCTGGCGATAAAAGCCGGACGCGCCCTGCAGTGGAAGACACAACCAGACATGATGCGAGCGTGTCAGCGTGACCCCGATGAGACCATGATTAGCCTCATGGAGGAACTCCGCAGAGTGCAAGCACGCGATGAAGAACGCCGGCGTGGTAAGAGAAAGGATGCGAAAGCTCGCTAAAGCCCGGCTTTCTCTTTGTGTACCTTTGGTAGAAGGGTGTTTTTGACTAAAACCGCGAAAAGTCAATTTTGGGGTCGAATTTGGAAATTAGTGCGACCTTCAGATATAAGTGGCGGTCGTTCTGGTCGTTCTTCAACGCTATTTGGTGCCGCGTAAGGCGTCTTCACAGGGGCCCGGACGGCGAAAAGATTTGTCTGACAAGCCAGTTTATCGGACACATGACCGCAACGAAGGTTTTATTGGAAGCGTCGTCAGCTTCCATTCCAGAGTTCATTAAGAACAGCGCGGCAAGCCCGCGTCGTTCATCGCACTTCGCCATTGCTGCTCATCGTAAACCATACCGATGGTGATCTTTCCCGAGTCATCCGCACATAAGTGGCGCGTGCCATCGCCTTTGATTCTGTCAGGAATCGCGTTAATCTTGTACGTGCCATTGCCCAGGCACTTTATTAGGAAGACATATCCGTCCTCCTTCACCGCGTTGTCTCCTAGGACGCGAAGCCAGTCCGATTCGCTAAAAGTTGGCCCGGAGTAACGATGGCTTAACGCGTGCACGTCGCAGCCTTGCCTTGCGCCATCCGCTTCCGCCCGCGCCGAGTCAATAGCTTTCTTCATTGCCGCCAACCTTTCCGTGGCGAGCCGGTCATTGCGCGCTATCCGGCGAGCGACCAACGGAGGTGTCACCGCCATCAAGACGGGCCCGAACGCGATGCAGCCCATCAGCGCGATCCAGAGAACAGGTCGAGCGATTGGATTGGTTACGGAGAATGCTCGGCCCGTCAGACCCGCGACCAGCGCCAAGACAAGGACTGCCAACGTCGCGATCACGATTACAATCCCCGCGTAAGAGTTGGCGATTCCATCGTCGGAGGGCCACATGGCCTGACCGGCACACATCCCGAGGAAAGAGCCAAGTGTGGCCGCGACGACAACGCTGAGCCACCGCCGATTTGCGACGAGTGTCGCGAAGAGGACCATCAGTGCGATCAGCCCAAGAAGTATCAAGCGGGAAAACTCCAAACTCGGCTCGCGGATCACCGGCCACCAGCACCAGGCCGAGCCTACCGCGGTCAGAGCAATGACGACCTTGTCTCGTGTCATGAGCGTTACTCAAGGGCAAGATAGCAGACATCACCGTGAATGTCTGCAACGAACAGACGGCGCTTTCTGCAATGCCCGACCTCGGAGCTTACCCGTTCAGCGTGTTCATCAGCTTCGTCAAAGTTCGGTTCAGGTCCTTGTCGTAGCGTGAGTAAGGCCATTTGTCCGCGATGTCGGCTTCTCGGACACTTGCCTTTAGGTGTCGACAATTGGTCGCCCTCAGAGCCGACTTGCACGTTCCACAAAACGGCTCTGTTGCATTAACTTGAGCGGAACGCAGTTCTTTGCATGCGCGCAGACTGATCAGGCAGCGATATCGAAGAGCTTGTTGACGAACTGGATTTCGCCCTCGACTTTAGGTTTGCACAGGAAACACTGGCGGCGCCGAATCATGCGCATGATCTCGAATCCTTTGATGGTGGCATAGGCCGTTCTCATTGTCTGGAAGCCTCGCATTGGACGGATCACCCGTTTGAGACCACCATGATCGGCTTCAATGATGTTGTTGAGGTACTTGGATGTTCGATGGCGTGTATGTTTGGAAAGCTTGCCTTCACGATGCAGCCGACGGATTGCCTTTGGGTAAGAGCCGAGCTCAAGCATCCACCGTTACGGCAACTCAAGATGCCAACGGCCATGTGAATCTGAACGTCCAAATGAACGTGCATAGCGGCGATCTTCCAGCCGCGACGGCGATCAGGTCAGACGTCAATATCGGAGTGAATGAAGCTGGAACTCAGGCTCAAGTGAGCGGAACGACTTCGGTCTCACCAGCATTCGAAATGAATATCGCGCCGCAGGGCGGCCCGACGACACGATCCATATCGATCCTCCTCCTAGTCGTGGGGCTCCTCTGGGGCCTCATCGTCACCGGCCTCTTCGCCTTGGCTGGCGGGTTCTTCGGCAATAACCCGCCTCACAATCCCTTACTCATCGGCAAGGCGGTTCTGTCCGTCTGGTGGATGTTCCTTGGGCCACTCCTGCTAATCGTTGGAGCTATCTGCACTCTGCGAGGCGTTTATCCAAGACCGGGCGCAATCGCCGCGGTGACGGGATGCCTCATGCTGACCGGCACGATGGTCTATCAAATCGCTCAAGTGCTGCACGCCGCCGCCGATCCTCTCATCGCGAAGTCGTATGGCCTCAACGTCCTCTTCGCAATCGCGGCGGTGGTAGCTCTCTTGGCCGATGCTGGGGCAGTGCAACTCTATCGGCTAAGCTCTCGCCTCTAGGGAAGCTATGGCCGAATCGACTTCCTGGTCTCCGATCCTGATCGTCGTCCTCCTGGCGGGTGTGGTCTATCTATCTTTGATAGCCACATGCCGTTGCCGAAGCCAGTCTGCGATAGAGCCGAGCAAAGCGGCTCTCTCAAAGTGAGACGATATCTTCAACAGATTTGCCAGGCCATGAGTTCTTGATAAAGCGGCCGGCAAGAAAGTTTCCGAACTGCGAGAAATGGAGCCACCCAAAATGATGGTATTGGGTGTGAAGGGTAAGAGATAGGTCTCGATAACCAGACCGAGTTCCTTCCCGAAAGCCGACATCGTGTCAGCTGCAATAGGATCGACGCTGGACTTCGTTGCGATTTCTTTGACCGACCGATATTGCCCTCTGCGATCTTCATGCAGTTTCATGATTCCGCGAGTGGAGATAAATTCTTCCACGGTGCTGTCCTTCCAAGGAAGAGCATAAAGATCGCAATTGTTGGGAAGGATTTCAGTTGCGGGAACTGCTCGGCCATCGATCGCAAATGCGGCTCCGATCCCGGTTCCCAACGTAATTCCAATTGCTCTAGGTGCGAATGAGAATGACTCCTGAAGCTCACCAAGAAGAAAGGCGTCTGCATCATTGAGAAACACGACGTCATTCTCTTCAATCCCGAACCGGATCGCGAGTTGCTTACGAACATTTACGCTATACCAGGCCGCGAATTTATGTTGCAGCCATGAGACACCATTGCAGTAATCAAATGGTCCCGGCACAGCAACTGCTATTCCTACTATGACCGCTGAGGAGGTCAAAGCAGAGAGCGCCATGCGACCGACCTCGTCGACCCGATCAAACAGATACGTTGCCGAACCCCCTTCATTCAGGGGCAGGGATGCTCTGGTCCCGTTGAAAGGGCTGCTAACTCTCGCAGCCATGGCGGCAACGTGGCTGCCTCCCATATCAAAGCTCAAAATGACCTCGCGGCTAGTCGACGGCGCGTGATCACCAAGAAGGGAGTCGGAAATATTATGGAGCATTGATGCCTTTCTCGCGCTTGCGATCCTGTCGTGCCAAGCAACTGGCCAGTGCAATCCTAAGCACGACTCCTGCCTGCAATGATGCTGAGCCCTTGCCCTTCCGCGCCATTTCGGACGAAGCACGGCGCGTCGAAATACATTGTCCCGCGGGTGTCGGGAGTATACGCAGGCCAATTTGGCAGGCCTCCATGATTGGGATTCCCGGTCCGTGCAAAGCTTACCCAAGCAGTACTCATCTGTTTGGAAAGAACGAAGGCGGAGGGATCACCGCCACTGTAATGATCGCAGATCTCAGCATTGTCAAAGACGAAGGAGATTTCGGCAGCATGGAATGGACCGGGGCGGTCATCCAAGGAAGGCGTCCTCCAAGAGTATATGTAGGAAAACGCTGGTGCTGCGCCAAGTGCTGCCTTCCGAGCAGCCTGGGCGAATGCGGGGATGCGCCATCGAGAGGCTTCGATCGTCGCCCACAGGCTGAAAGGCGTGGCTGTCGGGTAGTCTGCACGGTAGACATCGATTATCGCGTCGCTCTCTTTGCCATATGCTTCACGGACTAACCGAACCATCTCGTCGACTCTCATGTCGGTGACACCCGTGCGATCGAGTCCGTTTGTGCTTTCGTTGAGATTGGTCCCCGTGATCAAGGGAATATGCGAAGAGATTGCCAAGCCGTCCGGGTCGAACGGATGGTGGGGAAGGGACCGGCCGTCGACCGTCGGCCCCCAACCTGTTTCGCCAAAGGAATCGCGAACCGCGGTGTGAGCAGCCAGCGTCTTTCTCGCCGCTTCATTCGCTGCGCCGGAGAGACGATCCACCGGAATTGTCTGCAGCTCCCTCACCTGCCATCTCATCAGGCCAAGCTCCTTCAGCAAAGCTTGGGCAACTTCCTGTGAGTAGTCAGGAGAGAGGGCCTTTAGAAAGGGCCCGCTCTGAACCACCGCGCGATGAAAGAGGCCCTTCGCGCAGGGCATCGCCATGAGGGCGGCGACCTTTCCGCCGCCCCCGGACTGACCGAATATTGTCACGTTGTCGGGATCGCCGCCAAATGTCGAAATGTGAGTGCGGACCCACTCAAGAACCGCAACGATGTCGAGCATTCCGACATTTGCAGAATCAGAGAATTCCTGGCCGCCGATGGCCGCAAGATTCAAATAGCCGTAAACGTTCAGGCGATGATTGTGATTGACTACAACCACATCGTGGTTGCGCGCCAGACTTTCACCATCGTACGAGAGTAGATCGTGTCCACTGCCCGCCGAATATCCGCCTCCGTGCATGTAAACCATCACCGGGCGTTTTCCGTGGCCCTTAATCTCCGGTGTCCAGATATTCACGCGTAGGCAGTCCTCACCGGGCACGCAAATGGCAGATCCGCGATGAAGCAGGAATGCATCTTCATCGGTGTGCGCGAAGTTCTGTCCATCCGTGATGAAATGAGCGGAGTCCTCCTGTGGGCATACGCGGCCATACGCTAGAGCATTCCTGATTCCGGTCCACGGGTCGGGAGGCGCAGGAGGCATGAACCGCCTGGAACCAGAACTCGACGCACCATACGGAACACCCTTGAAGATGTATATGCCGTTTCTTTTGAATCCGCGGATTCTTCCCGAGCTTGTCTCCACTACTGTCCCGCCATCAGAACAGACAACTTCTCCCGGTTTGCAGTGAGTCGGATCTTTTGAAAGTGGAGATCTGGTTGTTGCAGATATTCCTGCCACGCTTCCGGGCGCAAGTACCTGACCCATAGATCCCGCGGCAACGGCGGCGATTCTTTTTATGAGTGTGCGACGGCTGTTTGAAGGATTCATCGATTGCTCCCCGAGGGGCCTCCTCGCCGAGATGTCAACGCACTAAGTCTCCTTTTGCAGCCTCAGTCCAGTATTTTCGGACTGAATGGTGTACATCTGCGTTCCATGGCGCAAATGCCGCAGTTCACCGTTGAAGCTTCTTGGAGTGTTAGCATTCAGCAGCCCAGGTGCGTCGCTGAGTTTCGGCAGATACCCGAAAAGCGTGCATAGAACAGTCTCTGCAAAGGCTCCGCCGCCCGTACACTCTCGCATGCAGCCCTGACGCTGAGCAATGCGTACGGGAGCGTCACGGTCTCGCCTATTAACTCCATAGAACTCGCGCGCCTGCGCGTACACGCCTTCATAGACTGCGGCCTGAGTCCGCCGCAGAAAGGGAACTGCGATGTTCCAGTACCCCAGGCGGCACAACGCGTCAACCGTCACGGCAGGCCATGCGTCATAGGCGCCCATCGGCCCGTGGTCGGGGCGGTCAGAGTTCGTCGCTGCCACATCGAGTTGAGATTGCGCGCGCATCCAATTTTCCATCAGCAGTTCGCGTTGAACGAAGTCAACCATTTCGCGGCATATGTTGGGCGGCAGGTCTGCAGCCAAGAAACGGCCGATAGTGGCGAAGTCGTAGCAGTGGCGCATCTCTACCCGTGTTCCATCGCGGTGCAGGCTTGCCCACACACCCTTTCCCGGTTCGTAGAGCGTCATGACTGCCTTGAACATGGCGTCTGCCTCGAGGCGCAACTGGCGGGCTTCTGCGCCGTCGCCGTTCTCCTCGAGAATCTCGGCAAGCTCCCGCATCATCCACACATTGGCGGAGTTGAACGACGGAACCTTGTTGATGTAGGTGGGCACACATTCGAGCAGATTGAGCGCACCACCATAATCGGCCAGTTGGTCGCCAGGATTTAGCCGCAGTTTCTTCCAGTTTGTCGCTAGAACGTGCAAGCGTTGCAGCACCGTCTGGTCGGCGATTTTCTCGCGCAGGAACTCCTTGTCCTGCGTAACGACAAGATACGACCAGGCCAGCCGGAAGATGGAGAGATCATTGGCCGCATATCCGCGCAGATCCCATCCGGCGGACACCTCCAGAAGCCTGGGTGAAGCAGGTCGCTGGGTTTTGAAGATAATAACTGAACTCTCGTGTGGGTCCTGTTCCAGGAACAGCCTAATTTGCTCCCTCATCTGCTTAGGTTCGAGCAGGGCGAAAAGAGTAGAGAACAGGGAGGTATCCCAGTAGAAGACTACCCCTTTTGAGCGCTCGCCACTCGTGATAAAGGTCCTGTTGCTCCACAGGTCGGTTCGCAACAGCACCAGCAGCGTGAGCACGCTGCGGTAGTAGATCTCGCGGATTGCTGCGTCGTCTGTAACCAACAGCGGAGCATTACCTGAGAAGAAGTTGTTACCCGGCGTGAAGGCGCTATTCCATCTGTTCTCCCACACAGTTTTGGTGCGGTCCCACTGTGTCTCGAACCACTCGCTTGCAAGGCCAGAGCGTCCAGGCTTGCCAGGTTTAGCCACGTGCATCAGGAAACGAATTTCGTAACTTTCATTCGGAACGATACTCACCCGCCACTTGGCAAACTGGCCGTCCGCTCTGTCTTGCGGGAGATCGAAGAACCGATAAACAGCATCCATCTTCCATTTGTCCGATGTGGCTCGGATCTCTCCAGGGCCGAGGATCTCCGGGTTCACCGGCAACCAGCCCGTATCTGCAGTTAGTGCTACGTCAAAAGTCCTGGGGGTCGCGCCACTATTCGTGAACTTCACCCGCCATAGGACTACCGTGTCTTCTATGACCAGCCTGTTTGTGGTAACCACATCGATATTGCCTACCTGCGCACGGCGAACGGCCTGGTAGGCAAACCATCGGCAGCTTGTGCTGTTGTAGGACCGGCCATCGATCGTCATGCCGCACGTCGGCAGGGAATAATAGATGGGCCAGTACGGTCCAGATTCGTCGCCATAGAGTTGACCACCAGGCAGGAAGTTCACCCCAACCAGATCTGGCGCGCAGGCGGCCATCTCGTGGAAGTTATGCAGCGAAGGCATCTGCGCAAGCAGTCCGCAATCCAGCCAGCCGGTTCCCATCTCATCCAGCGTCGGCAGCCCGGAAGCGACCGATGGGGTGGTGGCTCTGCCGTCCATTGAAAATGCGAGGGCCTTGCTGGAGAGTAGCTCTGCTGAGAGAGCCGCCAAACCGGTTTCGCAGAACATCCGCCGGCTGATGGTCTTATGCAGTACCGAGGGGGTGTCGCTTCTGGCCTTATGCATCGTTTCAAACATCTCCTTTCGTTGATTGGACCGTTGCCAGAGGTTCGTGTCTCTGGCTCCGGGCGAAGATTCCAGCCACTATTCCCCAGAACCAATTGCATTTAAAGACGCACATTCGCCAGTGCCCCTGCGGTGTTGTTCATTGTAAGAAAAGCGATACTTCACTCATATATCATGAGCGTTATTGGTTATTCAATCATTATGTGCGATCCTGGCATTCCTGAATTTATGACGATACTCACACGACGTATCTATGGGTTTGATATTCCGGAGGGGGCAGGAAGCGAATTCTTGCCAGGCAGGGAACGACGTGGAGTCATAAAGGGAATTGCGGCTTCGGTCGGTATCATTTGTGCACGACCTCGGATATTCGCGCTGAGGCAAGATCGGGCGTCGATAGAGAAGTCGAGCGTTTCACTGCCAATCGAGGGCTGGCAAATAAAGGTGGGAAACTTGTCCAACCGATCCAACTGACGATAAATCACGCCGGAATGGACGCAAAGTTAGTCGTACGCGTCGACTACCACGAGGTCGAGAGTCGCGTTCTGTCTTCGGGAACGCACAAGGCGCAGTATTGCGTAAGCGGCGAGGAAAACAAGTGATGCAGATTGAACCAAGACGAGTCCAGTTGATGCTCGACTTGACCGGTAGTACCTATCGCCGCCGGTTCGTTAAGCTTTGGAGGAGAACTGCTCCATAGCACACTCGTGAGTTGGAACCTAGACCCGCGTGACCTCAATACCGAGTTTCTCGAAGGGCGCGATTGCTGAACCAGATGCCCCTATATCAGTAATCAACCGATCTATCTCTTTGATTGGGCAGAGGAGGTATTTGCTAATAGAACCGAGTTTGCTGTGATCAGCTACCACGACCTTCATCTTGGTGTTTTGCACAAGCTTGCGCAGGACCTCGGCCTCGGAAGGATTCGTGCAGGTCAGGCCTTTTTTCGCATCGATGCCGTCGATGCCAATGAACATGATATCGGAGAAGAGCATCTCGGCCGCGGCGTTTGCGAGCGGACCCACCAGAGTGAACCAACTTCCGCGGAGGTGCCCTCCCGTCACTATTACCTCGATGTCTTTCCTGTTACTCAATTCCATTGCCACATTCACGGTATTCGTGATGATGGAGATATCGCTCAGTACCTTGAGACTTTGGAGCACTTCGGTTGTCGTGGTGCCGCCAGTCAATGCGACCGTCTGTCCCGTGCTGACGAGTTTTGACGCAGCGAGGCCGATGCGACGCTTCTCTTCCGCAAAACTGCTCACTTTGTCCTGAAAAGAACTGTCGTTCCGAAATGTCTCGTAGAACAGCGGTCCTATTGGCGCGGCACCGCCCCGGGTGCGCTTGAGCAGAGATCGGGTTTCGAGATCTTCGAGATCTCGACGAATCGTGGCGATCGAAGCACCAAGCGTCTGACAGAGTTCATCAACAGCAACTGCACCCGTCTCCTGCAATCGCTGAAGGATATATTCGTGTCGTACAACCAGATTGTCACTCTTTGCGGGCATTTTGCTTGACCTTTGCCTAACAAGCGTAATCTGCGTATCTGCGTTCTACCATAGCATACGTGTGAGCGATCAATCGCTCTACATGATCGAAAATACATTGAACAGTCAGATTGTTTTGATACTTTTTCTAATGCGCAAATGCTTAATTAGGGGCAATAAGATCGCATGTAATGAGCGATTCATATAGTTTAGGTCGTATAACATGATGCAACAATTCGGGCGCTGAGCAGTTCCACAGTCCTGCGACTCCCAGTCGATCAAAATCTAATCTGAGGCCGCCGAATGAAATATCACATTGTTGATGATCTCTCTGCAAGCTGTTCGGAGTGAGGCCACCCATTGCGAACGGAAGCCTTAATCGTTGCACAGCTCTTTCCGATCGATTCCCCAGAAGGTGAGATTCTATAAGCGCCTATCGTAGCCGGCACAATGAAGGTCTCCGCATAATGGACAACAAACGGTTCGAACGCGTCGGTAGGGCTCACGACAACAGCCTCTTCACCCTCGACAAGGTTGAGAACATTGACGGAGTCTCGAGTTTCGTGAGGCGTCGAACCCGTAAACCAGTGTCTGCGAGTTTCGATAAAATCCGAGTTGTGAAGTCCGGTGCGTTCTTCTCGCCATCCGGGGCCTTCTGCGACTTGTTTTATTTGATTGATCAGGTTTCTCCGGACCCAATTGGTGTCGCGATCCCAGACGATGTTTATCAGCCCATGGTCGAGATGAATTGGCCTCGGTGAACCATCCAAACCGAGCCGCCCCCAATCCCACAACTTGAACGTGAAGATGTACGGCGTGGCGCTAATTTCAAGGACCATACTGTTCTTGCCTGAACAGTGAATCGTACCCGCCGGGATCAGGAAATGGTCGTGCTTCCTGACCGGAAACTTGTTCACATACACCTCCGCCCTGAAGGAATTGCCATTTGCTTGAGCCGCCTTCAATTCCCGTATCATCGCATCTCGATTTATATGCTTCTTAACGCCAAGATAGACGCTTCCATCTTCGTCGGCATCCAGAAGGTAGTAGCTCTCGTCTTGGGTGTACTTCATTCCGAATTTGTCCCAGATGTATTGTGTTCTCGGGTGAACCTGCAGCGAGAGGTTTCCGCCGCCCATGGTATCCAGCAGATCGAAGCGAATGGGGAATTCAGCTCCAAACCGAGAGTAGACACTGTGGCCCAGTAACTCGCGGGGATGGAGTAGGGTGAGATTCATTGCGGGAACTTCCACACAGGTCGATCCGAACGCGAGCAGCAAGCTGTTCTCTTCGGGCACGCAGTCGAAGCACCATGCGTGGTTCGGAACATCGTTCGGAAGGTTGCACACTCCCTCCATCCAGTGTCCACCCCATGGGCCAGGGTCGAAGTAGGGAACTACGCGAAACGGACGATGCACCAGTTGGCTCAATCCTTCGCGCATGGATCTTCCGGTCACAAGCTTTGGGGTCTCACTGTTAGTGTCAAGCCAGAAATCTATTCGTCGGATCAATGAGGCCTTCAAACGATCAGCTGCCCGCCAATCAACAAAAAAAGCACGCTTGTACTTCCGTCCTGCGTTCTCCTGAAAGTTGTGGGCTCCAAAATTCCCGATCGCGTTGCGCCGCTGACGCTGTTGGATTTCCCAGCGTGCCATATCGGCGTAGATGAGGACATCCGATTCTGGGGCAACTAGGGTGGCCCCGGTGCCAATGATGACCAGTAGGCCGCGCCTCCAATTCGTCGCCCGTTCGCGAGCATTGCCGAGTTTCCGCGCGTCGAAAAAGTCCTCGATTTGAATCCTGTTCATCCGGCCGAAAACGGGGTCATCACTTAAAACATCCTCAACCATTCTCTCGACCGCAGGCGAAGCCTTCAGAAGGTCGGTTGTCATTATGACGTCTGCGGGTTTCAGTCCTTGTTCGAGAGTCTGTTTGAGCTCTAGCTCCAGTACGCCTGGATAGCACTCGACACAGATTACAGAATTGGCTTCGTAGGCCTTCAACCGATCAAGAATTACAGGCCAGTTCTCCCAACAGTCGGCCCCGGACGTGTTGACAGTAATGGTGGGGAATTTATCGTAATTCGATTTTCGCAGCATCTGCCCTCCGCTCGTTCAATGTCTCTGCCGCACTTCCAAGTTGCCTGAGCGCTCTAACGGAGCCGGACATCGCCTTACCAGTTCTTGTGCTGGTTAAACACGCAAAATAAGTGACGAAAGGCGCGCATTAGATATCCTCTCCTTTGCTCCATCGTCTGCTCATACTCTAACAACAGCAAAAGGAATTTAAGTCGCTTATTTATATTGAGTTAAATAGTTGACATTCTAAATGGTGCGCGTGTGCATCACAGCTGCTACGTCCAAGAGAATCTCAAATGAAGAGCGTAAATGTCAATTGCAATCATAAATAATGATTGACAAATCGCTTTGATAGTCACTACGATTGCCGCCTGAATCACAAACACGCACGTTTCGATTTTGGAGAACACCATGTTCGAACAATTGGTTGTTGGAGGCTCCCCACTATTAAAGTGGGGCCCGGGAAATGGAGCCCTTCCCCTGATCCTGGCGGCAATTCGGGGCGAGGGAGAGGCAATGAGAAAGTTTTCACTTGAGTGGTGGAAGACCTGCAGAGTGTTTGGCCTGTGGCAAGCGTGTCTTCTGAGTGGGATCCTATTGCTATCCGGCACGGGGCTTGCACAGCTATCGACGGCCTCGCTGAGCGGAGCTGTCCGAGATTCCAGCGGTGCGGTGGTTCCAAGTGCCAAAATCGTGCTGAGGAATGTGGCTACAGCTGTCGAGCACTCAACCACATCCAATGGTGCGGGCGCCTATCTCTTCCTGGATATCACCCCGGGTAGATATACGGTTCAAGCATCGGCTCCAGGCTTCGAGGAGCAGCGGGTTCCTGAGTTCGTACTTACGGTCGGACAGGTCGCGGCGATTGACTTTGCTCTGTCCGTTGGTTCACAAAGCACCGTAGTGACGGTGCAGGGTGCCACACCGCAACTCGAGACGTCAAGCGCCAGTCTCGGCACCGTCATCGGGACGCAGCAGGTGAACGATCTTCCGCTTAACGGGCGTGATTTTACTCAGCTTCTTATCCTGAGCCCGGGTATATCTCCGATAAACAACGGGCAGGGCGGTCCCAGCGGAGGCCAATATGCAACACCAGAGCCCATTAATCAGACATCCACAATTCCCTCCGTCAATGGGCAGGGCAACCGATCCAATTACTTTTTCACAGATGGTCTGAGCAATTTCGGCTCCTTCCACAGTGTGTATGCGGTGCCGCCCATCATCGATGAAATTCAGGAATTCAAGGTCGTGTCTCACACAGACAGTGCGGAATACGGGTCGGTAACCGGTGGGATCGTCAACGTAGTCACCAAGTCCGGCACAAACAGTCTCCACGGCTCAGTGTGGGAGTATTTCCGCAATGCTGTCTTCGATGCTCAGGCCTACTTCCTGCCACCCGGTACGCCCAGGACGCCTTATAACCAGAACGAATTCGGCGGAGCTGTCGGAGGCCCGGTTTGGCTCGGGAAATTGTACAACGGCAAGAACAAGACCTTCTTCTTCGGGGCGTACCAGGGATTCCGTTTCTCGCAGACCAGCAATATTCCGCGGAAAGTTCCAACTGCCGCGCAACTCGCTGGAGATGAGAGCAGTTGGCCGACACAGATATACAACCCGTTTTCTACCGTTCCAGATCCAGCCCACCCCGGCCAGTACATTCGTCAGCCATTTCCCGGGAACCAGATTCCTTCGAGTCTCATCAGCCCGGAAATGCAAGCGTATGCGAACTTCGTCTTCCCTGCGGCCGGCCCGGCATTTGATGCAAACGGAGATAATGTGCTTGACACAACTCCCGAAACTCAGACGATCAACCAATGGACTGCCCGGATTGACCAAGTGATTGGCAAGAACGACTCAGCATGGTTTCGGTATAGCTATGACACCAGTGTAGCCAGTTCCTCCGGTGGCCTTCCCGGAATACCAAACGTCAACACTAATCCGAACAGGAACTATGGTGGCAGTTACGTACATATCTTCAGTCCCAGTCTCGTTCTTCAGGGTGAATTCGGCCGAACGATTGCCGGAGCCAATGCCTCAGCTTTCTTTACAAAAGGATCAGCAGACATCATTAACCAGGTCGGGTTCGTGCCGTCTTTTGCCGGCAATTACACCGCTATAGGAGGGGCAAGAAGCCTTCTTCCGCAACTTAGTATCAACGGATTTTCCAGCGCAACCGAAAACATATCGAACCACCCCGAGGTTCCGAGCTCTTACCAATTCAGTGGCGTTTTGACGAAGACATGGAGAAACCACGAGATTCACATAGGTGGCGGGTACATCAGCAATAGGTTCTTATCTCCAATCGCCCTCTCAAACCTCACATACGCCGCGCAAGAAACCGCGGACACAAATCCTCTGGACACCGTCAATACCGGCGACCCAGTCGCCTCCTTTCTGATCAACACTCCAGACTCAGCTCAGCGGCGCAACATCAACTCGGAAACGCGTCCAGGCGGTGTAATGAGCCAGTTTGTGCAGGATAACTGGAGAGTTACCCCGAAGTTGACGATCAATGCGGGGCTTCGCTACGATCTCACATTTAATCCACCCTATGGGACCAGCAAGCAAATCGGTCAAAACGGCGGGCCAGAGACAGGTGACGTAGATTTCGGCAACGGCACTTATATCGTGCAGTGGCTTCCTCCCACCTGCGCTGTGCGCGGCCACGCGCCTTGCATTCCCGGAAGCGGCACGCTTCCGGCGAACGTCGTTGTGTCTCCAAACAAGAAAATAATTCATAACACCTACACAAATTTCGGCCCCAGCTTCGGCTTTGCCTATAAGGTAACGGATCGCACAGTCGTTCGTGGAGCTTTCGGCATCGTCTTTGACAATTGGTCGGGTGTATTACAGATTGCACAGAATATCGCCGGACTATGGCCTGACATTGGTCAGCAGCAAGCCGTCAATTTGAACGTGCCGAAAACAAGCTCTGCAACACCGACAGTTACATCGCAGGATCCGTTCGCAAGCGCGGGCAATAGCTTCTTTCCTGCGCCTACCCCATTCGCTCAGGTCGGCTTTATGTACGACCCAAATCTAAAGAATCCCTATTCGGAACAATGGAATTTCGGCGCGCAGCAACTTCTTTCCTCGTCGACCACACTGACGGTGAATTATGTTGGTTCATCCTCTCACCGGCTTGCTGTTGGCGGTATGTACAATACTGCGCTTACGCCAGGACCTGGCGACCCCCAGTCACGCGCTCTGTTCCCCTACATTGCCCCGACGTATTATGACCGCAGCGCAGGCAATGGTAATTACAACGGGCTACAGGTCACACTGGAGAGAAGGTACAACAACGGTTTCTCGTACGGAGTGGCCTACACCTGGTCAAAGTCCATCAATGTCGGAGGCGATGGATATTTCGGTGTTGAAGGTGGCGCTCCGCAGGATCCCTATAACCCGGCTCGCTATGATCGGTCTGTGTCAGGACTTAATTTAAAGCACATTTTAGCGGTGAATACGCTTTACGATATTCCTTTTGGGAGGGGAAAGACATTTTCCACTAAGAACGGCGTCCTCGATTACATCCTGGGGAACTGGCAGATTAACAACATATTCCAAACCCATTCGGGCATTGCTTTTACTCCCGCCATCAGTAGCGATATCGCGAATATCGGGCAAGGGTTTTTGACTACTCAACATTTGAATAGAGTGGGAAGCAGCGGAATTTCCCACAGGTCCGCAGCGGAGTGGTTTAATACCGCAAATTATGCCGCGCCGCCGCTTTACACCTTCGGCACCGCGGGACGCAATTCCATTCTGGGCCCCGCCTTTTGGAATCTGGATATGTCGCTCTTTCGCAAGTTCCCGGTGGGAGAAAGCCGAAGATTCGAGTTTCGAGCCGAGGCATTCAATTTGTTCAACAACGTAAACCTGGGTCAGCCCAATAACGACCTCAATAGCGGATCAGCCTTCGGTACGATCAACACCACCGCAAATACAGCGCGACAACTCCAGCTTGCAGGGAAGTTTATCTTTTAGATGGCGCGTTGTTGTTGTGAGATTGCGGTGCCGAGTGGCCTCTGAACGTAACAAAGAGGCCACTCTACCCCGAGGCTCGTTCGGATGGCTGGATTTCAGCGTTGTGCCAACGGAATTCGTATGCGTGTCGGTGCAAAACTCGGCACAGTGCACAGCGTGGGCAATTTAACGGAATAAAAGTCTGCCACCGCCGGATTTGTTTTCGTGAGCTATGGCCTTTGGCGTGGTTCATGAAAAACGGAAGGATATTCAAGGTGGCGATAAATGGGCGTGCACGGCGTGCAGTTTCGTGTCTAGGATCTGTACGGAGGACGAATGCTATTCTCGCGCCGAAATATCCGTAACGACACGTTGCAAGGCGAGGGAGCCGTTGTCATTCTGCAAGCAATACGACGCGCCGGCAATAACAATAGCTTTTGCGTTTTTGCGCTGATGGTTGCATCTTTCGCTCTTAATCTCGGCTCGATGCTCGCGACCGCAGCAGAGACGGCTCCGACTTCGAGCGAACTCCTCGAGCAAGGCCGAAAGCTGCTTGAGGCAGGAAAGCTCGCCGAAGCCGAATTGGTCTTGGATCGCGCTGAGAAACTCGCTCCCTCTGATCCGTTGATCCTGACACTGGATGCCAAGGTGAAAGGCCGGCTAGGCGAGTATTCCACCGCTGTCGCTCTCCTGAAGCGCGTCATTCGGCTGACTCCGCAGTCCGCCCAGGCGGACGTCGATCTTGCAATCGCTCTCGCTGACTCCGGCGACCTTAACAGCGCCTTGGCGGAAACGGCAACCGCAATCTCTATTGCTCCCGCTCTGGCGATCGCACACTTGAATCGGGCGCGCATTCTTAGTGACATGAAGGAGGATCGGGAGGCTGGCGACGAGTTCGCTCTTGCGGCTCGGCTCGCTCCGGTCAATCCAGACTGTTACTTCTACTGGTCGCTTGCCGAGCGGGCGCAAGGAAACTTCACTAAAGAAAACGAATTGCTGCAGAAAGTCGTGAAGCTACAGCCCGGCAACGTCAAGGCTCATATCATGCTCGCAAATAATCTGCTGTATCAGGATCGGACCGCCGAAGCTGCAGCCGAGCTTCGCATCGTCCTGGCGATCGATCCCAATTCAACGCAAGCGATCTATAAGCTTTCGCGCACTCTTCACACCACTGATCCCGAGGAATCAACGAGGCTGCTTGGCGAGTTCGACCGACTCAAGGCGCAGAATTCTGTCGTCGATCAGGCCAAGGCGCTCGCTAATGAAGCTTTCCACGCATTTACAGTGCAGGATTGGCGCGAGTCAGTCCGTCTTTTCAGCGAAGCGCTTGAGACCTGCGGAGATTGCGAGATCGAGAGCACACTCCACCGTGATCTAGGTTTGACTCTCTGCCGGGACGGCCAGTTTGAACGGGGCGCCGAGGAACTGCGCAAAGCACTCGCGCTTAACCCCGAAGATCGGGACGCCGCGAAGGCCCTGGAGGCGATTCGCGTCCTGAAGACCAAGTGAACTAAGAAGACCGCCGCAGCTGGATATGGAGGACTATCCCCATCTGCCTATGGCGCAAGTGAAACAGCAGCAAGAAATGGGATCGGGACCTTGCGAAAGCACCGTTCTAAACAAAACGAGTCGTCCGGTCATCGCCCCGTGCACCAGGTGCTGATGCTTGCAGTCCTGGCATTCACAGCATTTGGCCAGACTGGGAATCGATTCCAGCGCGCAACGCCTTCAACGACTGAGAGCGACGCGGTTCAAGCCCCGACGGAAAACGATGGATATGTCGGATCGAAGGCCTGCGGTGAGTGTCACTCTGGGATCTATAGAGAGTATATGCAAACTGGGATGGGTCGCTCCATTTCCTCGATGTCCAGCGTTTCGACTGCTCTCCTGGAAAAACTCCACGTGCCGGCTGTGTATTCCAATCAGCGACTTGATCGGCACTACGACGTCATTGCCCGGGATGGGAAATTGTACGAAAGTGAATATGCGCTGGATGGAAGCGGTACAGAGATGTTCCGCGAGGAGCATCAGCTCGAATGGATCGTCGGCGCAGGAGCAAATGGAATTGGCGGCATCATCCGACGGGGCGGTTATCTCTTTGAGGCACCTCTCACCTTTTACACCAGCACCAAGACGTGGGAGATGTCGCCAGGATATGAATCGACGGACGTCGGATTTAGCAGACCCATTCTTACAGCATGCCTCAACTGTCACAGTGGCCGCTCGAATCCGATCTCTGGAAGCGAAGGGCGCTACCAGAACGACGTGTTCTCCGAGATGCCGATAGGTTGTGAAAATTGCCATGGTCCAGGAGCGGCCCACATAGATGCCGTGACAAGCGGGGCCATGGGCAAAGGGCGAAGCGTCTCGATTGTGAATCCTGCTCGCCTGACTCCAGACCTCGCGAACAATATCTGCATGAAATGTCACGAGATTGGGGATGAACGAATCCTCAAGCCGGGCAAAGAATACAGGGACATTCGGCCCGGAGAGCCTCTGGACAATACGCTATCGATTTTCATGACGCCTCCCACACGCGAGGCGCCGCCCGACAAGGATCATCTCCAGCATTACTATGCCATGACTTTGAGTAAGTGCTATCGCGCCAGCGGCGGCCGTCTGGCCTGTATAACCTGTCACGATCCTCACCTGGAACCTGCGAGGGAACAGGTGCCAGCCTTTTTCAATAAGAGATGCATGAGCTGTCACACAGATCAGAGCTGTAAGCTGCCGAGTGAGGCGCGTGAGCAAAGTAGTCCGCCCAATAACTGCATCGGCTGCCATATGCCTAAGCGCGAAGTGGGGTTCCTGGCGCATTCCAGCCTTACGAACCACCGCATCACCATCCAAGCCGACGAGCCCTTTCCGGATTCCGCGTTTTCACAGACCACGGCGGCTCTACCCGATCTCGTCCATCTCAATCCTGCGCCGGGAAAGCAGGATGTTGCTCCTCCGCTCCTTACACTGCTGCAAGTCTATGGAGAACTAGCTGCGCAAAAAACAGAATATGTACTGTCTTACAACAGGGTTCTCGATCAGCTTCAACAGAGGGAACCAAACAACGCCTTGGTACAGGGGGCGTTAGGGCGCAGATGCCTGCAAAGTGGAAACCTGCGAGAAGCTATCGGGCACCTGGAGCAATCTTTGGCCATCGGAAAACCACAGGCTGCGGTCTACTCCGACCTCTCAGAAGCTCTGGATAAATTAGGTCAGCGCGAACAAGGTCTCGCCATACTTCAAAAGGCGATTCAAGTGGACCCGTTTAATCCGCTGCTGCAAAGATCGCTGATCTTTCGCCTCGTCGCTCTCAAGCAATACGCGAATGCGCGAGCAGCCATGAGCCGTTACTCCGAAATCTTTCCACAAGACTTCTTCATGCGGCAGAAATTCGCCGTCGCAATGGAGGGTACCTCTACGCAATGACAAACAGTGACTCTCTATTGGCCCGGCGCAGGTAGTTTGTTGGATCGAACATTTCGGGCTCGACGATTCTATGCGGTCTGACAAGGAAAAGGATTCTTGTGCTCAATTTTGCTCGCCCATCTAGCCAGCATGCATGATCGCGGCGTTCATTGACATATTTGCGGGAATGGAGGATTGCAAAAGAATGAAGAACTACTGCGCGGCAAAGAGTCCATCGGTGTCTCGTCGAACGTTACTGCAATCGACGTAAACTTTGCAGGTGGGGTTTTACCTAACCGCGCTGCACCGGCAGCCGACTGGGTCGCTAATCTTGCCATGAGTTCGCGGCGGCGGAACTTTTGTTTCCTTAACCTGTTGAATCTCGATTTGTCGCCACTTTGTGATGACATATGCCCTCGTTCTTCCAATTTGTTCGTGACTCAGCCGCGAGGAAGATAAGTCTGTCCGTTCCTCCATACGCCAAGCCACCGATGGAAGATGCGAGGCGCAGAGCACGTTGAGGAGAAAACCCATGCCTGCGGGTCCGATTGCTCGGCTTGTTCCTGGCTGCCGGCAAAATGTCCTGCGGCATGCTCGCAGCATACTCTATTTCTCGAAAGATTGCCGGTCTCAACCGGTCGATGCAACACTGGCTTGCAGTTTATTCGCCGGGGTTTCAAAGCCCAAGGTTTTTCGCGGGCGTTGATTGAGGCGCAGAGCGACCTTGTTGAGATCGGCTTGAGAGTGGACGGACAAGTCGGTCTTCTTGGGGAAGTACTGTCTTAATAGGCCGTTGGTATTTTCATTTGTGCCGCGCTGCCAAGGGCTCTGCGGATCACAGAAGTAGACCTTTACATTCGTGTCTACCGTGAAGCTCTTGTGTTTGGCCATCTCGTGCCCTCGGTCCCAGGTCAACGAGCGCCGCAGGGTCGCAGGGAGTTTAAGCACGTGCTTGCTCAGCCCGGCGACGACGGTCGTAGTGTCTTTACTGGGCACTTTGATGAGCATGGTAAAACGCGAGTGTCGTTCCACCAGGGTTGCGATATGACTATTTTTTCTGCCTGCGAGCAGATCCCCCTCCCAGAAGGCGCGCCCAATGTCATGTAACGACTCGCCCGACTTCCAACGGCGCCACATGTCCATCCGCTGCTCCGTGGAAAGCCTGTTCCGTTTTCCTTGTGCCATAAACACCACCTTTAGAAAATGAATTCATATCAGATGGTGTTGCACCGACCGGTTGAGACCGCCAGACTTTTCGGGAGTAACCGGAACGTTTGAGGGTGAAGGCATATAAGCCCCGAACCGATATGGATTTGTAGTGAACTGAAATCTCGTTTTCGTGCACTTTTGCTTCTCAGTCCATACGAAGCGACGTTACCACCGCTATAGGGTGTTCGCCAGATTTGGATGAACGAGTCTCCTGTGTCCTCGATGCAAGTTGGCAAGGCCTGCCGTTTTCTGCCTGCTAAGTTCAAAACTCCAACCGAACTAGCGGGGAGTGCTGCATTCGGCACGTTCACGGGCAGAGTTATAGACAATCCTGCATACTTTGTGTCCCGTATTTTCCCCCAAACAAGCAAGCGTTCGAAAGTGATGCTCTTGATCGAACAGGAATCGGACATTTACGGTAAGCGAGACTATTTGAACGGACCTATTCCAATCTTGCAACTCTACGATCAGCAGAGAGGTTCTTTCATTAGACCTCAATAGTGTGTAGCTAGTTGGATGAAGAGTTTTTTGCGCTCTCTCGTGATTGGTGACATTAAGGAGAGTGCGATGGCAGAGTGTTGGCGTTTGCGACTTTAGCTCCGAAAGTCTGGTTTCGAGCGAGTTCGCAACCCAGAGTCGAAGTTACTCAAAGCGCCCTTTCTAAGAAGTTCGGCCGTGGGAGTCAGATCGTTGTTTGGCAAGATGGCCGATCGTGGTGTCCAATTCCTCCAGGGGTGCGGCGAAAATGTGGCAAGTTTTTATGATCGTCATTCTAGCTAGCTGCACCGCCATTTGCTTGCGCGGGCAAAGCAGGGAAATGCAGGGATGTGTACCGCGGCAAGAGTTTGCTCCGGTCGTCGTCGAAAACCGTGGGGCTAAGGTGACTTTCAAGTGCAAGGAAGCCACGCCCCTCGATCTCATTCGGGCTACGGCCTTTCAGACGCGTATTCCGATCGGCGTCGCAATGGGGCGAGACCGCGGCGTTCTTGAAGAAGCAAAGAGATCCTTTGATTTACAGAATGTGGACGCAAGATCCGCATTGCTGGATGCTGTTCGCGATACGGACTACACGATAGGGGAAGATAACGGGGTGTTAGTGCTCATGGCCGGCGATATGACCGCTCGCCAGCGGGATCTGTTGACGCACGTATATTCGGATTTTAAATCAGAATCCTATGGCACTATGGTTGAACTGGGAGTCGGACTAACTATGTGGATGAGGGCCGCCATTGATCCTCAACATTGGCGATACCTGTTTCGTCTTCCATAGAAAGAAAGATAAAGCCCTTAGCAGTGCCAGGCCTTTGCCGAGCAATCACGCAACCACAGCCGAGCGTCCACAGCGCCGGCGACGAGTGAACAGAAGCCGGCTTCCCTTACCCCATTCCTATTGCCGTCCGACGTCGCTGCTTGGACAG
>Ga0207086_1089_pt1 | contig 21818 bp, 14 predicted proteins | sample Alteio_BWMinHeat_54_FD_153540 | JGI IMG/M metagenome (GOLD analysis project Ga0207086, IMG submission 153540) | Enriched cells from forest soil in Barre Woods Harvard Forest LTER site, Petersham, Massachusetts, United States -... | ecosystem: Environmental > Terrestrial > Soil > Temperate forest >... | reverse complement strand
GTCGACTTCGTGGCCTCGCGGAGCTGAGAGGACTTGAAAAAGGAATTCAATTTATGATAACTAACAAAATGCTATAAACGTGAAACGGATTTTATTTTTATCGGCAGTTTTGTTGTTCTCCTTCGGAGGAAGTGCGCAGCAGAAGATAAGACTAAATGATAATTGGGAATTTCTTAAGCAAGATCTTGGCGGAATATGGGAAGCTGTTCGGCCAGTGGTAAAGGGCAATCCGGAAAGTGTACCGTTGTGGGAAAACGTTTCGTTGCCGCACTGTGTCAACGCAGTTGATGCGGTTGATCCTGATGTGAATTATTATCAGGGCCCTTCCTGGTATCGTACACAACTTTCCATTAAAAATCCATATGAAAATGGAAGGACATTACTTCACTTCGAAGGAGTTGGTCAAAAAACAGAAGTGTATGTCTATGCAACCAAAGTCGGAAGTCATGTCGGTGGATATGACGAATGGACAGTTGACATTACCGATGCAGTAAAAGAATTCGAAAAGAGCGAAGCATTTCAAAAGCAATTCAATGGTAAGATACCCTTATCGATCCGTGTAGATAATTCGCGTGATCTTGAGATGATCCCTTCCAGCTTATCAGACTTTAATGTCTATGGGGGAATTTATCGTTATCTGAATTTGGTCTACCAGCCAGCAGTTTCATTCACACATCTTTTAGTCAAAACGGAAACAGATAAAGAAGGAAAAACTGGAGATGTTCAGGTACGAAGTGTCATCAGAAATCCCGGACGAATTGCTGCCGGTGAAGTACTGGTCAGACTTCTTGATCCGTCAGGCAAGCTCGTTCAGCAAAAACAAGTGAATGTAAACATGACCAACGATACGATTATTCTTACTTCACTCCTTGTTAAGAAACCTCAGGTGTGGTCACCAGATCAACCTTCTCTTTATACTCTTGAAACAACTCTAAAAACTTCCGCTGGCGAGAGCAAAGGCGAAGAAAAAATCGGATTCAGAAATTTTGAATTTGTGAATAAAGGTCCGTTTCTGCTAAATGGCAAACGACTCTTATTACGCGGCACGCATCGTCATGAAGATCATGCCGGTGTTGCTGCAGCTATGACAGAAGAAATGATTCGCAAAGAAATGATAATGATGAAAGAGATGGGTGTTAATTTCATTCGTCTCGGTCACTATCAGCAATCACGGATCGTGCTCAATCTTTGCGACAGTCTCGGCATCGTGGTATGGGAGGAGATTCCATGGTGCCGCGGTGGTCTGGGTGGAGCTATATATAAAGAGCAGGCACGGAACATGCTGAAGAACATGATCGCTCAGCATTACAATCATCCCTCGATTATTATCTGGGGGCTGGGAAATGAAAACGACTGGCCTGGAGATTTCCCCGAGTTTGACAAGGAAAAAATCAGAGTGTTCATGAAGGAGCTAAACGATTTATCGCATCGTCTTGATCCTTCACGTAAGACCGCCATTCGCAGGTGTGATTTCTGTAAAGATATTGTTGATGTGTATTCACCGTCAATCTGGGCAGGCTGGTATCGCGGTATCTATACTGAATATAAATCAGCTTCGGAGACAGAGATGAACAAGGTGAATCACTTTCTGCATGTGGAGTGGGGAGGTGATAGTCATGCAGGGCGCCATTCAGAAAATCCAGATAACGCATTAAGCAAAGTCTTAACAAATAGTGGCACTGATGAACGCTCCGGAGATGCTTCACTGTTTGGTGGATCTGCAAGAGTGTCTAAAGATGGAGATTGGAGTGAATCGTATATCTGTAACCTGATCGACTGGCATCTGAAAGAACAAGAGGACATGCCGTGGCTAACAGGAACTGCATATTGGCCCTTCAAAGATTTTTCAACACCAGTCCGGCCGGATAATCCCGTTCCCTATATGAATCAAAAAGGAGTAGTTGCCCGCGACTTTGCGAAAAAAGAATCCTATTATGTATTTCAATCCTGGTGGACGAACAAGCCAATGGTTCACATCTATGGTCATTCATGGCCTGTACGCTGGGGTGAAAAGGATGAAGAGAAAATGGTGAAAGTATATTCCAACTGTGAGGAAGCTGAGTTATTTCTCAATGGGAAAAGTTATGGCGTCAAAAAAGTAAACCGAAAAGATTTCCCTGCATCAGGCCTTCGTTGGATGTTGAAGTTCAAGGAAGGCGAAAACAAGATTCGTGTAATCGCAAGAAAGGGAAAAGCGAACGTTGAAGATGAAATTGTATTTATCTATCAGACCGAGAAATGGGAAAAGCCATCGAAGCTTATTCTTGAGAAAGTAAAAGAGGAAAATGAGATCGTTACCTTGCAAGTGAAATTGCTGGATAAAAATAATACCCTTTGTCTGGATGCTTCGAATGTAGTCGCGTTTGATCTTGCAGGAGATGGAGCTTTGATCGATAACCAGGGAACATCTGACGGTTCGCGTAAAGTTCAGGCTTACAATGGCCGTGCTATAATCCGTGTAAGAAAGAAGGGTAAGAGTGTGGTAAGTGTAAAGGTTGATGGACTAACCACTTCGTTTATCGAGATATAAAAAGAGTAAGCCATGAGAATTTTTTATAGTCTAATACTCGTACTATTGCCATATCTGTTGTCGGCACAAGTTCGTATCAAACAATCCATCAATACAAACTGGCAATTCCATAAAGGAATTTTGGATGAAACCCAATTGAAAAGTCCGGACATTCATTGGGAGACGATAACCTTGCCACACAGTTACAACACGCACGATGTGCTTGACGATGAGCCTGACTACTATAGAGGTGACACCTGGTACAAAAAGACGATCTACGTTCCAACTTCCTGGAGCGACAAAGAAGTATACATTTTTTTCGAAGGTATTAATCAGGTGGCAACAGTTTATGTCAATGGAAAATTGGCGGGAGAACACATCGGAGGGTACACCGCTTTTCGCTTCAGGATAAATGATTTCGTTCAGTTCAATGCTGGGAATGATATCACCGTAAAAGTCAATAATTCATTCAATGAAGATATTCCTCCGCTTACAGCCGACTTCACATTCTTTGGGGGAATTTATCGGGATGTTTACCTCGAAGTTTTAAATCCAATTCACTTCGATGCTGACAATTTTGCTTCAAGTGGTGTATTTGTCTCGACACCAAAAGTTAGTGAAGAGAATGCATCAGTAACAATCCGTGGTGAGATTGTCAATTCTTCAAGTGCAGAGAAAAACATTTCGGTGATTAGTAAATTGGTTGACCCAAAGAATACCCTGGTTGCTCAGCAGGAGACGAAAATCAAATTGAAACAAAATCAGAAGGCATCATTTGTTCACAACAAGATCAATGTAACAAAACCAGAACTATGGGCACCAGAACGTCCTTCACTTTATCGTGTAGTCACTGTTCTTGTTGATGCAAAGACAAGTCAGTCATTGGACGAGTTCAGTGCACCGGTCGGCTTTCGTTGGTATTCATTCACCGGCGACAAGGGTTTTTTCCTGAACGGAAAACCATATAAGATCTGGGGTACGTCACGTCACCAGGACTTTCCCTACAAGGCCAATGCTCTATCCGATGCCATGCATGTTAAAGATGTTCAGCTTCTGAAAGAGATGGGAGGAATTTTTCTACGTGTCGCTCACTATCCTCAGGATCCAACTATCCTTGAAGCGTGTGACCGGTTGGGAATCCTCGCTTCCGTGGAGATACCGGTTGTCAACACCATCACCGAATCTGCGGCGTTTAAAAAGAATTCGATGCACATGCAAGTGGAAATGATCCGGCAGAATTATAACCACCCGAGTGTAATCATGTGGGCATACATGAATGAGGTATTACTTCGTGTTCCTTCGTTCAAGGATGATAAGCCACGCCAGGAAATTTATTTTAAGAACGTAGCAAAGCTTGCTACTACATTGGATAGCCTTACGCGGAAGGAAGACGCCGACCGCGTTACAATGATGGCTTTTCATGGTAACTATGGTTTGTATAAACGTCTGGGCATGATTGAAACTCCTATGGTGGTTGGTTGGAATTTATACCAGGGATGGTATAGCGAGAACATTAAAGGCTTCGGAGAATTTTTAGATAAACACTTTGCAGAATTTCCTCTAGTACCAACCTTGATAACTGAGTATGGCGCAGATGGAGATCCTCGCGTCAGGGGATTTTCACCTATCCGGTTCGATAAGACTGTTGAATATGAAACGTATTATCACAAAGAGTACATCAAGGCGATTGAAGCTCGTCCCTTTGTAAGTGGTGGTTTAGTTTGGAACCTTGCTGACTTCAATTCTGAAACGCGTGCTGAGAGCATGCCACATATCAATAATAAAGGATTACTGGATTCCTATCGTCATCCGAAGGATGCTTACCTTTTGTATCAATCGCATTTACTAAAAACACCCTTCCTCAGGATCGGCTCTCGTAGTTGGAACATACGAAGTGGAACGGCAGTATCGGAAGACAGTTTGTATGCCAGGCAGTCAGTTGAAATTTATACCAACGTCAATGGCACCGTTACTCTTCGTAACAATGGAAAAGTGATTGGAGTGAAAAGTCCATCCGATGGCATTGTACAATTCGACGTGCCCTTCACCGATGGACTCAATCAATTGGAAGCCAACGGTGATAATGCGCGGGATGTTGTTGGCATAAATTTCCAGCTACAACCGAGTCAATTGAATTCAAAGAAACTTCCTTTCAAAGAAATTAACATCAGCTTGGGAGATAACCGCTACTATGTCGATGAACAACAAAATGTGTGGGTACCGGAGAAGCCCTACGAGAAAGGAAGTTGGGGATATATTGGCGGGGAAGTATTTGTTCCTGCCAACAGGGGAAGACAACAATATGGTTCTGATAAAAATATTCTTGGCACAGACGATGATCCCATGAATGAAACACAACGTACCGGCATTCAACAATTCAAACTGGATATTCCCGACGGACAATATGAAGTAATACTTCATTTCGCAGAATTGGCTGGCGGTAAAAAGAGAGAGGCGCTGGTTTATAACTTAGGAAATGGTGATCCCACCACTGGCAATTTTACAAATCGAAAGTTTGACGTGAAGATTAACGGCCAGAAAGTTATAGATGGACTGAGCAATTCCAATTACCTTATCCCAGAAACAGCGTATGCTTCGAAAGTGATCACCAGCGTAACGGATGGAAATGGTATAGTAATAGATTTTACAGCCATCGAAGGCGCATCCATACTAAATGGATTACAGGTTAGAAGAATATATTGAAATGGATATGTCTTACATTGAGAAATTATTTACACTGAAGGGTAAAGTTGCGGTTGTTACCGGAGGCACTGGAGTTTTAGGAAGCGCCATGTGTTATGCACTAAGCGATGCTGGAGCGATAGTAGTGGTGCTAGGCAGAAGGATGGAAGCCGCGAATGCCATTGTGTCAAACGTGGTGAGCAGAGGAGGAGAGGCCATGACTGTTTGCGCAGATGTTATGGATGCAGATCAGTTAAAAGATGCTCGATCTAAAATCATAGAACGATTCGGCACCATTGATATCCTCGTTAATGGCGCCGGTGGTAACATGCCAGGTGCCGTAGTAACACCAGACAAAAGTTTCCTTGACCTAAAGATGGATGATTTTCAGAAGGTGATGGATCTGAATTTAATCGGTACAGTATTACCATCCCAAATTTTCGGAGAAGTTATCGTTAAAAACAAGCGAGGTGTTATCATCAACATCTCCTCTCTAAGTGCCTTTATTCCACTAACACGTGTTGTCGGTTATTCTGCTGCAAAGGCTGCGGTCAGTAATTTCACACAGTGGCTGGCAGTTGAGATGGCAAAGAAGTATGGAGAATTTATTCGCGTCAATGCAATCGCTCCAGGTTTTTTTCTGACGGAACAGAATCGTTCGTTGCTCACTAACAGTGATAATACTTTAACAGATCGAGGCAAACTTATCGTTCAGAACACGCCGTTTGCAAGATTTGGCAAAGCAGAAGAATTATGTGGAACGCTTATCTGGTTATGCTCGGACGCAGCTTCCTTTGTTTCTGGTATTATTGTTCCTGTAGATGGCGGATACAATGCATTCTCCGGTGTCTAATCGGCAAACTCCTTGTTGATATATTCCGTATTGGATACTTAAATAAAAACTCCCTCCGCTTTGCCGTTCCACTGAGTCGGGAAATATAAAATTAATGTAGAAGGTTATGCACGCTTCTTTTGAAGGGGACAGGCTCCTTGTTGCCCAAACCAACTTAGACAGATTTTTTATCAAAAAAAAAGGAGAGCCTATTAAGCTCTCCTCTAGCAGAATGTTTAGGATAAGAAAAACTACTTAATCATATATTTTTTAACCATTGCATTTTGGTTGGTAACGACACGCACCAAGTACAGGCCTTTTGCCAAGGCTGGTAACTGAACGCCTAATTGTTTCTTAACATCTCTGTAGTCATTATTTAAAATGCCAGAGCCATTGAAATCCATCAATTGAAAATTGATATCACCCGCATCCTTTTCAAAATTCAGGTTTAAGGTGTGTTCCATTCCGGCTATAGAAGGATTAGGAGAAAGAATTAGATGGTTTTCGCCTTCCGTCAACTGCAATGGCGCTTCGGTATCCGCAGCCACTCGAGCCGTTGCTGAGCCAACTACCGCATAGGTAAAAGCCTCCCATCCGCTGATGGATGTACGATCACAGGTCATTGCACTTGCGCCATTGTTTGAAGAGATATACAAACCGTTATTTCCCTGAAGAGAAATCTTTCCATCGGCATTAACAATCCAGTTGAAAGATTCCCAACCACCAACGGTTGTACGATTACAAGTAATGCCAGAAGCTGCTCCATTTTCAGAAGAAACATATTTACTCATACTTCTCAATCCAATTTTTCCTCCGCCGGCATCAACCACTGCGAATTGTTCCCAAGTACCAGCAGATGCGCGGTTGCAATTCATAGCCGTGGTTCCATTTTCACCAGATACAAACATGTTGTTGTTTCCTTGCAAAGTGATGACGCTTCCGATAGGGGCTGAGCCGCCGCCGCTGCTACCATTGTTCCACTTGAAGGTTACTACGCTTCCCGCAGCAAGAGAATAAGTGAAGGATGCATTATTCCAAACAATTCGAAAGGAGATAGCGCCACCGCTATTGTTCAATACTACAGCTACCTTAGAACCATCGGAGTTTTTGAAGGCCGTAGTTATCAAGTTGCCATTGTTGCTGCTTGCACCAATACGAACGGCATTCGCCTTTACAAATTTTGAGAAATGTGAAATGATGTAGTAAGCAACATTGCGTGTGTACGATGTGCTGTTGTTGATGGTAATAGCACCAAGACATTGTGAACAGCCACCGGAAGTATGTGGACCGATGCTGCTATTGTTAGCAAGATTCCATTCGAAAATACCTTTTGCCCAGTTGTTGGACGCACCAATCGTAACATTTTGAGTATGCCACGAAAGATCACCTGAGAAGCTTCCAGCAGAAGAGGTCCATTGTTCTGTGAAATAAACGTTTTTACCAGTATTGTTCTTCACAGTTGTTAAAGCGGAAATGCTGCCGGAATAAAGGTGGAATGCGGAGCCATCTACATAAGAGCTGGTGGCTACTGTTGTAGGGTAGCTAGTGTTATCGCAGTTGTGATCGAAGCCGATAATTTTAGTTGAGTAACCGGCATTACGAATAGCAGGACCAAGGTTGTTGTTGATAAAGTTAAGCTCTTGTTGAGCTGTAAGCGTCATGCTTGGGTTGTTGTTAGGATTTTCAGGTTCATTTTGAGGTGTGATACCCCAAATGTTGATGCCTTGTCCGTTCATGGCATTGAGATAATCCACGAAATATTGAGCATAATCTCCGTAATTGCCGGTATTCAATGTTCCACCTACCCATCCGCCATTTGACTTCATCCAGCGTGGTGCGCTCCAAGGTGTTGCTAAGATTTTGATGTTAGGATTGATGGCTAGGATCTTTTTGATCATAGGAATCAGATAATTAAGATCGGGACCTGCAAGACTGAATGAAGCCCCATCTCTATAAGAATAATTAGAGCTGCTCAAATCCGAGGCACCAATACTTATGCGGAGCATTGAAATGCCAACTCCACTTGAACTGAATAATTCATTGAGGAGAGAGGATTGTTGAGAAGAGCCCAAGCTATTGATTACTTCACAGCTTCCTTCTGTAAGGGTATAGCCGAAACCATCCATGGTTTGGTAAGTAGAGCCCTCATTGATGGTTACTGTGGTGGAGGAACCAGAGTTTGCGCCAAAAGTCAAAGAACCTTGTTGAGCAAGTAGGCTGCTACCACTTCCAGTAGTGAGCCAAACTTCAGACGTCTGAGCAAAGACATTTGCCAAGGATAGCGTCAACAAGAGGCTGAGGCAAACACCTTTGATTAATGTTTTAAGTAGACTGATTTTCATAGGTTTAAGGTTTAGTGTTAGTAAGTATTTGATACCCTTGATTGCATACGTTTCCGCAATCGTATGAATGTATCCAATTTATAGGTCCGGCACTCAAAAAAAGCCATCGATTGCGCTTAAAAATTTTGATTTAGAAGGGCCTAAATGGCAGGTGTATATCGCTTCGAACACATTTATATTTTAAAATTTGAAGGCTTTTAAGCTTAATATTCGTTCATCACGGCATTTCCTTAACAAAAATTTGGTTTTTGGGTGTGTTCGCTCCGACATGGAGATTAAGCACCTCCGATAGAGTTTTTGCCAAAAAAAGAGGAGAGCCTGTAAGCTCTCCTCTAGCAGAATATTTATGATAATAAAAACTACTTAATCATGTATTTTTTAACCGTTGTGCTTTGGTTGTTAGCGACACGCACGAAATACAAGCCTTTTGCCAAGTTTGGTAGCTGAAGGCCTATTTGTTTCTTAACATCTCTGTAATCATTACTGAAAATGCCAGAGCCGTTGAAATCCATTAATTGAACATTAATATCACCGGCATCCTTTTCAAAATTCAGGTTTAAGGTGTGTTCTAATCCGGCTATTGAAGGATTAGGAGAAAGAATCAGATTGTTTTCGCCTTCCGTCAACTGTAAGGGCGCTTCGGTATCCGCAGCCATTCGACCGGATGCTGAACCAACCACTGTATAGTTAAAAGCTTCCCAACCGCTGATGGATGTACGATCACAGGTCATAGCACTTGCGCCATTATTAGAGGATACATACTTTCCATTATTTCCTTGAAGAGAAATCTTTCCATCGGCATTAACAATCCAGTTGAAAGATTCCCATCCGCTTGGGGAAGTGCGGTTACAGGTTATTCCAGAAGCTGCACCATTTTCTGATGACACATATTTACCCATGCTTTTTAAATTAACCTTGCCATCGGCTGTTGCTTCGACTGTGAATTGTTCCCAAGTACCAGCAGATGCGCGGTTGCAATTCATAGCGATGGTTCCATTTTCACTAGATACAAACATGTTGTTGTTTCCTTTCAAAGTGATGATGCTTCCGATAGGTGCGCTGCTCCACTTAAAAGTAACCACACTGCTGGCCGCAAGGGTATACGAGATTGCCGAATTGTTCCAGACCACATTAAATGTTAAAGAGCCACCACTATTATTTAACACCTGAACCACTTTGGTGCCATCTGAATTTCTGAAAGCAGTAGTAATCAGATTGCCATTGTTGCTAGCTGCATCAATGCGAACAGCATCTGGCTTAACAAATTTTGAGAAGTGACCAATGATATAATAAGCTACATTGCGAGTTACGGTACTTCCATCAATGATTAATGCGCCCTTGCAATCTGTGCATCCTCCTGAAGTGTGCGGTCCATAGCTTGGATCAGTAGCTAGATTCCATTCCAATGCAGTTCTTGACCAGTTGTTCATTGAACCGATGGTAACATTCTGGGTATGCCAAACAAGGTCGCCAGAGAAGCTTCCGCTGGTGCTTGTGTATTGCTCTGTGAAGTAAACGTTTTTGTTTGTGTTATTTTTTACGGTAGTCAAAGCAGAAATGGAGCCAGCATATAAGTGGAATGCCGAGCCATCTACATAAGAGCTATTGTTTGCTACGTAAGTTGGGAAGTCGGTATTATCACAGTTGTGATCATATGCAATGATTTTGCAATTGTACCCTGCGCCTCTTAAAGTCGGACCAATGTAACTGTTGATCAGCCCTAATTCATTTTCTTTTGTTAAAGTCATGCTTGGTGTGTTATAAGGATTCAATGGCTCATTTTGAGGTGTAATTGCCCATATATTGATGCCTTGTCCTGCCATGGCATTCATATAATCCAACCAGTATTGCGCATAATCATCATAATAATTAGCGTCAAGTGTTCCACCTTTAAAGGAAGCTGGCTGCGGTGATTTCATCCACATGGGGGCAGACCAAGGTGTAGCCAATATTTTAATGTTTGGATTAATGGCTAAAATCTTTTTAAGAATAGGAATAGTGTAGTCCAAGTCAGGTCCTGACAAGCTAAAAGAAGCACCATCACGATAAGAATATGACCACTCGCTTAGATCTGTTGCGCCTATGCCGATGCGAACGACAGAAATACCGATTCCACCTGAACTGAAAAGTTCAGACAATAGAGAGCTTTGTGAAGAGGCTGACATATTGGAAATCAATTTTGCACTTCCTTCTGTCAAGGTAAATCCATAACCATCGATGTTTTGATAGGTGCTTCCTTCATTAATAGCAATTGTATTTCCCGAACCGGAATTGGAGCCAAAAGTAAGGGATCCTTGCTGTGCGAGAGCGCTGCTTCCGTCTCCAGTAGTTAACCAAACTTCAGATTTTTGCTGCGCATGAACTCCTGAAAAAGTTATGGCTGCCAGGAGGCCGAAAATCCCTGGGATTAAAGCCCTAAATAGACGTTTCTTCATAAGATTTAGTTTAGGTTTAAGAAATAAGCAAACAATGCATACGTGTTCGCAATCGTATGAATCCATCTAAACGAAATCGGGTAGGTAACTGAAAATGGAGGTTAAAATATTTATTAAAAAACTAAATCTCTAATCTTTTATAATGAAATATACCGCATCAATAACACGTAAATTTTTATCATTTAAGGGTTTTTGGCACAAATAACAAATTTCCATATCGCCTGCTTAGCAAGACGCAAGCGCATGACAACTGTTAGATACTTTTCTTAAATTCTAACTTTCGCTGGTCTTTGCGTTGGACGTAAAAATCACATTCTCCCAATGTACAAACTGACCTTTTTCGACTTTATGGTTCTTGATAACTTTAATAATCTTGTCCTTAAAACCCCAGCAGGTGTTGCGTCTCAGCTCCAGAATGTGGGAAATGTCATCAACAGTAAGATCGTCACGTTCCGTAATAACTAGGTGAAGAATGAAGAAAGCCTTTTCGATCGGAAATTTTATACCATGAAAGACTGTAAAGGCAGTGGGCGATTCGCTGTACCCACAACGTGTACATCGCCTGTCGAATTTTCCTTTTCCAGGGAGATATTTATCATTCTCACACTTCTTGCAGGTAAAACCGTTCTGCCATTTTTGTTGCTCAAGATAACGTAAGCATGTTAGTTCATCGGGAAAGATCTTTTTGAATTCTGCGTAATCCATACTCTTGCTGCCAGCGCGGGCGAGCATTTCTTCCTTGATACTGTTCTTGAGCTTGTAATTGTCGATGTCAAGCAATGAATTAATTTTACTGATCTCATCGGCTTGTTCCTTCAGTTTTTCATTGGCGCTTTGTAAACCATTGTATTGATTTTCGATAATCAGTTTCTGTTGGTTGATTTCCTTCGTTCTGTTTTGAACCTCGGTCTCCAATTCTCGATTCACCTTATCCTTCAACTTTTGGTTTTCTTCATGTTGTAAAATGATTTTGCGCAAAGCCCTGTCTTTACCGTCTTTTATAATCCTAACCTTATCACCAAGGGCGAATGAAAGCATCCACATTTCAAACCAAAAACTTACGGTTATGCTGTAATGAGTAACAATACTGCCCTCAATCAAAGGAGGATCCATATTGATCATGATCTTGATGAGAAAACCCACAAAGAGTAATCCATAAGCAAGTGCAAAAAAGCGCGCGGCTTTATTTCCTTTAATAAAACTATAAACACCGGAGAAGAAGGCGATCGATAACGGCATGAATTCTATCCACCGGTATTCAAACAGAACGGGATAAAAGAACCAAGCCGTAATAAAAATAGTTGTGCGTATCAGAATAATAAAATTGATAATTCGATTCAGTCTTGGATGTCTTGTACGCGTGTGCAAAAACATCTTGGTGAAAATCATCGCCCAGAGAATGACACTGTAAAGCGCGATGCCATAAGCATGTTCATTCCACTGTGGATGATTGGGCCACAAGTATTGAAATGCAATTCCATCGGTACAACTAATGTATATACCCACGCTCAATATATAGGCTATGTAAGCGAGATACTGTTTATCCCGCACTGCAAAAAACATCAGAAGGTTGTAGATGGTAACTACAAGAATCATCCCATAGAAAAATCCAAACAGCAGATATTCATTTAATGAGTAATAAATGAATTGATCAATAGAGCGAAGCACAACGATGATGTTGAGGTGGTTGGATGATCTCACCTTGAAATAATAATCATGAGTTGTATTTGAATTGTTCTCGAGGAAAATTTCAAAATTCTTATGCATAAATGTTCGATCGCTGAATGCGAATTGATCGCCCATTATTTTTTTCTCATAGATATTTTTTTCGTTGGGTATATAAGCCTCGATGTAATCAGTGGTTTGATCAAAAAATTCAAGGATCCATTTTTTTTTCGACTGGAGATTATCCTGAATGCGGATTCTGATCCAATAAGATGATTTTATGTTGGCATTATGGGGTGAGAAAAGTTCATTGAGAACGAATTTGCCTTGCTGTGGGTCAGAGACCTGTGCTATCGTCAGGTTGTTTTTTGGATCTTCAAGATAAGCCACATCTTCTTCTCTGAACATATGCTCATTAACATTGTCTTGAATTGGAATGATTCGTTGGCAGCACCCCTGATTCTGGGTATATAGCATAAGCAAAGCAAAACTTATAATAAGTTTTACAGGCATCGTAGGTCAGTTTAATTAGGTTTAACCTGTGAAAATTACGGATTTAACCGTTTACTATCACTTATGCAATCGATGTAGGCATGTTGTTTCATGCATTTCGTGCTAATTGAGGGAAATTGTGCGCACACACAAAAGGGTTAAATTCTCTGAACTATGTTCATAGTCCATGACCGAAAGGTTGAAATCAACCACTTTCGTTTCTTTCAATCCTCGATTTGTTTATTTAGACCAGTTATGTCAGTTTTGGTTTGGTGACTTCAGCCTGTGGCTCTTTTTTAGATTGAGCAAACAGAGAGCTGCACTGGATCCGATAAAAAAATTGTTTGAAGAATATCCTCGGGGCCAGTGTTTATAATCCCGCTGGGGGTGAATAATTCACTTTGATAAGGGAGTTAAATTATCGACTGAAAACACAATTGAATAAGCCGATGTCTCACAGCCCGAAGCGTTGGAGAAATTGCTTCTTTGAGTCGGTGTACTTCGAAACAGCTCCGAGTTTATGCATGCAATAAATGTAGATCCATGCAAGGTCAAGTTGGTAGGGCAAGAACCCGGCACGAGCGCTTTGCGGGTACAAGTGGTGATTATTGTGCCACTCACCAGAAAAGAACCCGGGGCGACTTTGATTAATTGACAAGTTGCTGCGGTCAAAATCAACTCCTTCTGTGTGCTTCACTTTTCCACCCCCGTGTCCCGTATAGTTAAAGGCTCTTACCAGTACATACCAGAACATGGCACCGGTGAACAAAGCACAAGCCAGCCCATGACCCCCCAATAAAAAAAATATCCCATACCAGAATGCCCAATTCAGTATCCAAAGGCTAATGACATACCAAGGCGAGGCGATGGATCCCCATTTCAAATACTTTGCGTAAGAATTTATCCGAACGCCTGTATGACTGAGAAAGTGGCTCGCCTTTCTGTAATTTTCTTCATCCAGGTTTTTGGCAATTGATTGGTGGTTGACATCCGAAAGCATACAATACATGATGCCGGCATGAGAATTATAGGGATCGCCAGGTTTATCAGATTTCAAATGATGAACGTGATGGGAAACCACGTATACCTCTTCTGCAAAAGTGCGTAGCACCAGGTTTTGCGTAATAAAGCGCCACAACGGATGACTGAATGTATAAGATCGATGAGTGCAGTATCGATGAAACCATATCGTACCGTGGGTGCTCATCACAATCATCCCATAAATCACTGTCGCTAGTACGAGCGGCAAAGAAATATAATACATCATGAAAACACAGAAGAATGGTATTATGCATATTGCCAAGAGCCAGTTGATGAAAGGAATCCAATTTTTTTTTGATCTGAATACATTGACTCGGGAAAAAGCTTCTCTCCACAATTGTTTAGAAGTAGGGGCGATCAGATTTCCGTCCTTGTCAGCCCATCCATACGAAGGAGTTTGAAGAACTTGGTCAATAAAAAGGTCATCACATTTTTTCATTGCATAAGGGAATCAGTGTCAGAAAACTGCATTCAAAATTGTCAGCTAAAAGGATTTGAAGGTTAGCTTAGAATAGGCTCCTAATAAAGAGGTGGGGCAAGCTAGTACGAAAATTTCTGCTGAAATGCTCCATAAAGATATCGATTAAAAGACTGTCAACCTAATTGAGTTTTTCAAATGTACCTTAAATTTATTTATGATTCTCCACTTAATAAATTCACTCATTCTTTTGAGTCTTGAATGATCAATTCTCTCAAATCATGCAGAGACTTAGATCGAGTTACTTCAGAAGTATAATTGTGCTCGCCCATAATTTTGGTATTGTAACTATATCGATTAATACGCAGTGACTCCGTAAAGAATGGTTCCGTCCCCAAAAGTATTTTTCGACCAATCAATACTGTTATCGACCCTTACATGCAGTTATCCCGCCGGAACTTGTTCATTAGTACTAATTCGTACAGAATGATACCTGGAAATTGCAGAATCAACTTAATTGGTACTTATTAGTATTAGAATAGTTGAATCGATAATTCATTCTGGTGTTAAAACGGTGTTAAAATCGATACGGTTGAGTGACGAATTTGTGATACTTTTCAGTGTACTTTGTTGTCTCAAAATAGCCATGAAACGAGTACTTGTAATAGAGGACGATGAAGACATTGCTGAGTTGATTTTGATTCATCTTCAGGATTTAGGATGCCAGGTAAATCAGGCACGAGCAGGGGATGTAGGTTATCAATTGGCCATCCAATATTCCTTTGATCTTATTGTTTTGGATATCATGCTTCCTGGCATAGATGGACTGGAAGTGTGTCGTAAATTAAGAGCAGCAGAAATATCCTGTCCAATATTGATGCTCACCGCCAAGTCAGAAGAGATTGACAAAGTGCTTGGGCTAGAAACAGGAGCAGACGATTATCTCACCAAGCCGTTCAGCATCAGGGAATTTTTGGCACGAGTAAAGGCCATTTTTCGGAGGTCAAGCTTAAATGCTGTGCTGCCTGATTCGCAAACAAATCTGATCAATATTGAGGATTTGATTATTGATCAACAGAAACGTAAAATAATAGTAAGAGGCAACCGGGTAGAACTTACGCCTAAGGAATATGATCTTCTTCAATTATTAGCCACTCATCCTGGCAAAAGTTATAGTCGCGAAGATTTATTGAACCTAATTTGGGGTTACGAATTCTCGGGGTATGAGCACACCGTGAATTCCCATATCAACAGACTGCGCTCGAAAATTGAACCAGACTTTTCAAAACCTAAATATATCCTTACAACCTGGGGAGTGGGCTACCGGTTTAATGATGAGATTCCCATTGAGAGGATTGCTAAAACCAATGTATGAGCATTCTAAACTCTTTTACAAAGATTCGGAAAAGTTTATACTGGAGGATTTCAGGGCTCTTCTTGTTGATTTTTGTGCTGCTTGGGATTGCTTACATAGTTATAACGATCTCCTTCGCGAAACGATATTCAGATGAGACCACGCAAAAGTTGAATGCTAATGTGGCCTCTCACATGCTGAAGCATGTAAGACCATTTATAAATGGTAAGGTAAATGATGAGTCCCTGGAAACGATCATGCAATCCATGATGGCGGTGAATCCAAGTCTTGAAGTTTATATACTTGATCCAGAAGGTAAAATACTATCTTCTGTTGTGCTGCATCAAAAAGTAAATCAGGCCAAGGTATCAATTGCGCCGATAAAAGAATTTCTGGAGAATAATGGAAGGTCATTGATCTATGGCGATGATCCTCGAAATCCTGGCAAGACCAAGGTTTTCTCGGTTGCTCCGGTATACGAAAATGGAACTTTGCTTGGGTATGTATACATGATTTTAGCCAGTAGAGAATACGACAACATTGCTGTTGCCCTACAGGAGAGTTATCTGTTGAAAATAGGCGTTCAATCTTTTATAGTAACATTGACAGCCGCTTTTCTGATAGGACTATTTGTGCTTTGGCTATTGATGAAGTCTCTAAATAATATAATCAATACGGTTAAAAAATTTGGTTCAGGTGATCTTACGCCAAGGATTTCAATACAATCAAGCGGCGAATTAGCTCAACTGTCTGCTACAATTAATATAATGGCTGAAACCATTTTAAAAAATATGGATGAACTTAAGGAAGTGGACAAACTGCGAAGGGACTTGATTGCAAATATTTCACACGATATCCGTACACCAGTTTCTATTATTCACGGCTACGTTGAAACGCTAATTATCAAGCATGGGGCATTGGATGAGATTAAACAAAAGGAATATCTCAGCACGATAATAAAAAGTACAGAAAAACTAAAACGCCTGATCGATGATTTGTTTGAGTTGTCTAAACTAGAATCAAGACAGGTGAAACCCAAAATGGAAGTTTTTTTTATTTCGGACTTATTACAAGATCTTGTCTGTAAATACAAATTACTTGCCCAGGAACGAAACATCATCTTAGAAACGGAGTTTTCGTCTGGCTGCCAAATGGTTCGCGCTGACGTAGCAATGATTGAAAGAGTACTGCAAAATCTCATTGACAATGCAATTAATTACTCCGGTGAAAACGGAAAAGTAAAAATCTGCGTAGAGAGTAGCGGACCAAAGATATTAGTAAGGGTCTCGAATACAGGACAGGAAATCCCCTTGCATGAGGTGTCTAAAATTTTTGATCGTTACTACAAAGTAGAAAACAATAAACCCGGTCGTGGTACCGGATTGGGTTTGGCGATCGTGAAAAACATTTTAGAGATACATGGTAGAAATATCACTGTTCAAAGCGAGCATTTTGAAAATACCTTTTCATTTGATCTTCCTGTAGCGCAAAACACCTTATCATAGCCCACGTTTGGCTTTGGCTTAAATACAAATTTTTCTGTTTGATCAAGTTTCTTGCGCCGCCTTGACGTGAGCGTTGTATTTCTAGCGAACCCGGACGGGCATTGGGGTGTGAAAAAGCTTTACTGTTCTGTGAACCTTTCGTGACAACTTAAATCAACCTTACATCGTGAATAATATAAAAGCCTCAAGGAAAATATTCATAGGCAATTTTTAAAATAATTAAAAAATTAACCATGGAAAATGAAAAGCACCTACAAAATGACACAAGCGGCGACAATATAGACAGAGCGGAATTCTTGCGATGTATGGCCTGGGCTGGAACCGGAGTTTTATGGACGATGTCTGGCGGAGTTTTGAAATCATTTGGAATGAGTCAGATGATTGACAGAACTACAGGTAATTTAAAAAAAGGTTTAGTGATCCCTAGGTCTGACTTCAGCTTTGTTCAGATCAGTGACAGCCATATAGGATTTAGTAAACCAGCAAATACAAATGTTGCAGAAACATTAAATGCAACAATTGCCAAAATCAACGCCATGTCTGAACCACCTTCTTTTGTGCTACATACCGGTGACCTTACTCATCTTGCTCAACCTGAGGAATTCGATACCGTTGATCAATTATTGAAAAGTGCGAAAACTGAAAAAATTTTCTATGTGCCCGGAGAGCATGATGTAACTGACAATGGCAAGCAATATATGCGACGTTATGGAAAAGAAACGGTAGGAGAAGGGTGGTACAGTTTCAATTCTCATGGTGTACATTTTATTGGTTTGGTCAATGTGCTAAGCCAAGGAGATGGTGGGCTTGGACTGCTCGGCAAGAATCAACTTGAATGGTTGGAGCGCGACGTGAAGGGCCTCTCCAGTAGTACTCCAATGGTAATCTTTGCTCACGTTCCACTATGGGCCGTATATCCACAGTGGGGTTGGGGAACAACGGATAGCGCTGAGGCACTTTCTTACCTCAAGCGTTTTGGATCAGTAACTGTTCTCAATGGACACATCCATCAAACAATGCAGAAAGTGGAGGGCAATATTACTTTTCATACGGCGATGTCAACTGCTTTTCCTCAACCCGCCCCAGGCGCTGCCCCTGCACCTGGACCGATGAAGGTGCCGGCCGAAAAACTTCGAGGCGTCTTAGGATTGACGCAGGTAGAATATGTTGAGCATAAGCATACACTCGCCATTACCGACTCGCCCATAGTTGAGGGTGACGTTATGGAGAAGAAGAATTGACAAGCCGCATATTTCCTTTCGGCAACATAAATATTTTTTTTGTTCTGACTGATTTAAATCCCAGCCCCGAAGTCGTAATTCTATAGCTATGAAAAATGCCTTGTTATTTTTTATCAGTGCGATACTTACTCACTTTGCAGTTGCGCAGTATAAGCCGGTTGACGAGGGTTCCTCAATTGAATTTAATGTGAAGCATTTTGGCCTTAAAACTAACGGTTCATTTTCCGGGCTGCAGGGTCAGATAAACTTTGACAAAAATTCTTTGGATGATGCAAAATTTGATGTGTCGATTGATGCTAGTTCCATTCGAACTGGCGTTGATATGCGGGACAATCATCTTCGGGGTGAGGGTTATTTTGAGGCTACAAAATATCCACGGATACGTTTTGCTTCCACTAAAATAACTTCAAGTGGAAAAAGTGAGGAGTTTTTAATGTCAGGGAAGCTCACCATTAAAAATTACTCGAAAGATATTTCATTCCCATTCACGGCTACGCAAACCAGTAATGGATATTTGTTCAAAGGATCATTCTCTTTAAGTCGGAAAGATTTTGAAGTTGGTAGCTCAGGGGTTATCTCTGACAATGTTGATGTGATTTTAAACATTTCTGCGATAAAGTAATCGATCATCAAATGAAATTGAAAACTACAAACTTGCTAATTGTATTGTCATTCGGGTTCATTGCGATAATTAGCATAGCAGCCATTGAACCAGCTCCAAACAAACCTGAGTATGAAAACCTTCAGGTGCTACCGAAAGATATAAGTTCAAAACAACTGCAACACATCATGGTAGATGAATTCCAGGATGGGTTGGGGGTCGGCTGTGGGTTTTGTCATGCCAAGAAAGAAGGCTCACTTCTTCTTGATTATTCAAGTGACGAGAAACCTGAGAAGGAAATTGCCCGAGCCATGATGCGAATGACACTGGAGATAAACAAAAAATATTTTGAAATGGAGCAACCGTCGATAGGAGACGAGCAATTGGTTGTTACGTGTAGCAGTTGCCACAGGGGAACTCCTCATCCGGAGAAATTATGAATCTGAAATGATGCCAATATGTAAGGCAGATAATGGACTTGAATTGTCCTTTTTTTAAGGGGTAGTTTTTTGTGTGTGTGATGGCAATTCAAAATGAGGTTCGCCTTGGGATATGAATGTACCAGGCGGCCGTCTGGATGGAAGTTTTATGCTGCATCTTTCCAATTAATTGTTACCTCACTACAACTATTTTCTATTGATTCGCGTTATCTGGCACCATCGAAACGTTCAACTTCACCATTATTTCTGTCGCTATTTTTTCTGTAATTAGTTGGGGGACTTTAATGTTGTGGTCAGCCAGCGGAACAGTAAAATCTGAAATAATTTTCAATGTGCCTTTTTCAATTTGCACTCTTCCGGCAATAATTCGCGATTGTTTTTTACCATGTATCGTCAGGCTACCTTTGGCACGTACATCGTAAACACCGTCTTTGGCAAAATCAATCGGTTCAATAATTTTACCAGCAAAGGTTGCTTCAAAGTATTTGTCTGTCTCCATGAAATTCTCGTTGAAATGCTCTCGCTGAAGGCTGCTGTTGAATCCTTCAAACGACTGAATTTTTACAATAAATGCAAACTGACCTGTCGCTGGGTCAATACGCCCATGTATTTTTTTTGAAGCCGCATTAATCAATTCCAACTTGGCATTGGATGTAAAACTGATTTCTCCTTTATCAATTGTAAATTTTTTCTGTGCCTGAACTGTAAACCCTGAAATGATAAAAAGGAAACAGGCGATCTTATTGTTGAAAATCATAATTTATAAACCGTTATGTGTGCGGCAAAGGTCTTGTCTACTTATCACGAAAGGATAACGGAATAATAATCTTTTATGGAATAGGCTATCAATCTGCAGCCTAACCTTGATTTTCTATACTTGTATCAACAGCTTCAAGTAGTCACAAAACAAAAACATTATTCTTCCGTGATTTCTTCGTGACCAGTGAATAATAATTTACCGATAAATAAAAATTAAACTTATGACAAACAAGCGCTGCAAAATTGTCTCATCATTCCTAATTGACACATTATTTATTTTATTTAACGTGTCGGCGTTGATTACCGGGTGCAATTCTAAATACACGGTAGTCCCTGTCACCAATTATGAACAAGTAAATCTGGTGTCGGATACAGCAGGCTACGGCAACGCAAGAATTGACACTAACCTTCTTAATGCTTGGGGAATTGCAATGAGCCCTACTGGTGTATTCTGGATCGCTGCTAATCATTCTGGGACTTCAGCTATCTATGACAATACTGGCAAGCAATTATTGGCATCGGTAAAAATTCCTCTCGGCGCCTCACCATCCGGAGTGATCTTTAATGGCACTTCTGACTTTACAATTCCGAATAATTGTGTTAGTCTATTTATTTTTTCAACAGAGGATGGAATTATCTCAGCCTGGAACAAAAACACTGGAACAACTGCGGTTACTGTAGCAGACAGATCTTCAGCCGGTGCGGTTTACAAAGGGCTGGCTATGGCAAACGATGGAGGTGCCAATTTTATTTATGCCACGGATTTTCACAATGGGAAGATTGATGTGTTTGATAATAACTTTGCCCTTGTTACAACTAAACCCTTTGATGACCCAGGTATACCCGCCGGATTCGCTCCATTTAACATTCAGAATATTGGAGGGCAACTTTATGTGACCTATGCAAAGCAGCTTGCGCCTGATAATCATGATGATGATGCCGCACCTGGCAATGGTTATGTAGATATCTACACAGCGGCTGGTATCTTAGTTAAACGTCTCGCCACTCAAGGCACTCTTAACTCACCCTGGGGTATTGCACAAGTGCCGTCTGCTGCCACTTCTTTTGGTCAGGCAACAAACGCAATTCTTGTCGGAAACTTTGGTGATGGTCATATTAATGTATTTGATTCGAATGGAACTTTTAAAGGCCAGCTAGAGGGGACTGGTACCCCAATCAGTATCCCAGGTTTATGGGCAATTACGTTTAATCCTGTTTCTCCTGCAGATCCTAATCAACTATATTTTACTGCCGGGCCAGGTGATGAAGCTCATGGACTCTTCGGATATCTGAAAAAGATGTAGTTCCAGAATACTTTTACAGCATTCAGCTAGCAAAAAAGGTCAGAGGAGAAATTAATGGAAAAGATTACTGCATCAATTGTTGTTTACAAAAATGATCCGGAGCATTTGATGCGGACGATCCAAAGTTATTTGGAAAGTACAATCACCGGGCCATTAACAGTCATTGATAATTCTCCCACTGACGACCTCCGCTCGTAT
>Ga0207086_1014_pt1 | contig 22213 bp, 15 predicted proteins | sample Alteio_BWMinHeat_54_FD_153540 | JGI IMG/M metagenome (GOLD analysis project Ga0207086, IMG submission 153540) | Enriched cells from forest soil in Barre Woods Harvard Forest LTER site, Petersham, Massachusetts, United States -... | ecosystem: Environmental > Terrestrial > Soil > Temperate forest >... | reverse complement strand
TGCCGCCACCCGCTGGTCGATAAGAGATGCCCATCGATAGATTTCCTGCTTCAACGCGTCTGGCGCATCCAGTAACCGCGCTCTCGCCTCGACCTTGAGAGCAGGCGCTTGCTTCTTGAGAGATACTTCGGTCAGCTCAAGGTCCTGGATAGCCTGAACCTCATCAGCATTAATCTGAACAAAGCCGCCAAAATTCGCTGGGTTGCCGAGTACCCGATACGCGCGCGGTGCATAGTCGTAAGCGGCCGGGAAACCATCACAGGTCCACGCCTTTGTGATTGCGAACGCATACATCCAGCGATCGCCATGCTCCTGCTGAGACCACGCCCAACTCTCCGGTGGAATGAGATCGCGTGTCTTGTATTCCGTACTCAGATTCATTGGGACGAGCGACAGCAGCCTGCTCCGATGTCCCGGATCAGGCGTGTTTGTAGGAATCGTTGTGCCGACATAGATCACAAAATCGCGAGAGGGATCGTAAATTCCCCGCATGCGCCGACCGACCGATTGATGGAGAACGAAACCGCCGGCCAATCGTCGGATACCAGTCCCCATTCAGATTTCAGGAAGAACTTGCTGTTCGAAGAAACGACGTTCTGAAGAAGCATTCCGAAATTATGCCAAACGGGGCTTCCGTGGCGACCAGATAACATTGAGAAAACCCGACCTAACCGAGCAACGACGATGGACCTGGAGGAATTGCAGCAGCTTCACACAAGGCGACGCCATCTCTTCAGGAACAACACATCCCTGAGCGACTGCCTGCATTTCGCGCTCGAGGATATGCTGCCGCTCCTCGGCCCCCTGGCAAACCGATGACCATCTCTCAGCCGAAGCGGCAGATGATGGCGTCATCGATCAGGTCGCGGCGGTTGGTAGCCCCGATGATCCATATGCGGGAGTCACACCTCTGCCGTCCCATTCGGCCTCAGATAGAAAAGGGAGGATATCCCTTCACCGCAGCTTTGAAAGCTTGAACGGTTCAAGACCTGCAAGCGCTCGATCCGTTCATTTGGATTTATCGACTCCGAAGTCGAAGAGTCAGGTTTGCGCCGTCGCCTGCAGCATTCCCCCGTAGAGAAATTCCTCCAGAGAAACCCGCTTTGAACCAGGAGCCGCCCATCCTCGGTGAGTGAGTTCGCGATTTCTAATCAACAGAGAACAGCGTGATTTTCTACACGCTGTTCTCTGTGGTAACCATGCAAGCCCTGCACGAAGTAAACCAGCGAAGTCCAAGAGCGAAACACCTTGACACTAAGCATCTTCTACCCGTTGTTCACTTTACCCCTAAGGGGCGAAGTAGCTGGAGAGGTCGAGGACTAGGTTGGTTGCGCTGGAGGAGAAGGCATCGATGGACCCATTGATGGTCGGCACGATGGCCATATTGGCCGTGATAGCTCCATCGCCTGCATTCAACGTCGAGACGACGGGCTGCGTTTCTCCCGCCGGCCACAGGGTCAGATAGCCCAGTTTGCTGGAAGGCACAACCGTCGCATTCAACAGATACGCCTGCGCGGCGGCTGGGGGCGCGCATGAACTGCCCTCGACAGCAACGGCAAGCGTTCCATTGAAAGCCCCGGCGCCGGTGCGCGTATCGATTACCCGGCAAGGAGCTACCGTATAGAGCGACAATCCGCCAGTGGCCGGGGGCGCGAAGTAGCCGTTCACATCCAGCACCACATCTGAGGCGTTCGAGACAAAGACGGAAATCTCTCCAGTGGTGCCTGCCGGCACCAGTGCCGCATTTGCCGTCACCGCTCCGGTCGGAGCATTCAAGGTCGAGACGACGGGTTGTGACTGACCTGTGGGCCACGTGGTCAGATAGCCCAGCGTGCCGTGCGGCACCGCCGTGACATTGAGCGAATAGGCCTGCGCGGTCGAGGGAATATGACAGCTGCCCGATTGCACCGGGAAGGCCCGGCTGGTGTTGGACGAGATGGAAGGTCCGCCTAGCGGGCCGGTTGGGTTACGCGTGTCGGCGATACGGCATGGAGTGAGCGGATAGAAAGACAGGGCCGAAGCCGTACCGGCGGGCACAAAGTAACCGTCGATGTCCAGGATCACCTGCGTCGCATTGGTGACGTAGACGCTGACACCGCCGTTGGTGCCTGCTCCCACGATCGCGGCATTAGCCTTGACGCGGCCATCGGAGTTCAGCAGCGAGACGGCTGGCTGCGCCTGCCCGGTGGGCCACAGGGTCAGGTAGCCGAGAGAGCCACTCGGAACCACCGTGACGTTGAGGGAATAGGCGACGGCCGTTGTTGGTATGCTGCAGGCGCTTTGCGGAACATTGAATGCACGGCTGCTATTCGCAGCCAGTTCCGGCCCACCAAACGGCCCGGTCGCGTTGCGCGTATCCGCCACACGGCACGGCTTCACGGGAATGAACTGCAGGCTGGTTGTCGTCGGCGAGGCGATGGTGAAGGTCACAGATTTCGTGGCTTCGGTGTTGCCTGCATTGTCGACGCTATAGAACTTCACGGTATGCGACCCGAGGGCCGAAATCGTGAAAGGTGCCGAGTAGGTGGTTGTGGCTCCGCCGTCGATGAAGTAATGGGTGGAGGCGACGCCGCTGTAGTTGTCGGTTGCACTCAGGGTGACCTTCACGGGCGTGTCATAGACACCGCCGGAGAGGAGGGTTCCGCTCAGTGTGGCCGTCGCGACCGGGGCGACCTCGTCGATATAGACGTAGTCAATGCCTTCGCCGCTGAAGTTACCAGCGACGTCTTCGGTTAAGAATTCGACATAGTGGGTTCCAGTCGCGGAGATCGTGATGGATCCCGAGTAGATTGCGCAGGAGCCGAGGGTTGAGCTGGTGCAGGCTGTGGTGTCGACTGCGTAATAGGTATGCAGAATGCCCGAACCAGAATCACTCGCGGCGAGTGTGACTTTTACAGTGGTGTTGTTATAGCCACTACTGTTGGGTGCCGGGGAATCGGAAGCGGTGACTGTAGGCGCGACGGTGTCATAGCAGATCGGGCCATAGGTTGTGTCTCCCGACGAGCTGCCCTGATTGCTCCAGGCGCGAACGTGAGCTGTATGGCAGCCCTGGCTTACGCCGCCGGCACAGGAGCCTCCGACAAACGCGAGGCAGCCAGCGGTTGAGTTTGGAAACTGCGGGCCGCTGAAGAATGAATTGCTGTCGTTGCGATTGGTGTCGCCGGAGGGGTCGCTGGGAATGGAATCCCACCCTTGAGTGAAACCGGCAATACCCGTCGGATTGCTGTTGGCGTTAATGGTCCAGCTGACGGTCTGGTTCGAGTTGTACCAGGTATTCTTGGCCGGGCCGCTATAAACGACCGAGGGCGCCGAATAGGCAAGATTGTCTTCCCAGTTGATGGCCCACGCCATTTGCAGCGCGTTGAACGATCCCCAGCCAGTAGCGAGGTCATAACCGGCAGCTGCGCACCAGCCCACTGCGATCGTGTCATTGGTGGTGCAACCCGAGGTGATGTCGTAGAAGGGATAGTGAGGAGCGCTCATGTTATATCCCCCCTCGGCGTAGATGTCATAGTCAACCTGGCCGATCGGGGCGCAGTTGTGCGTGCCGTCGCAGGCGTTGCCCATGCTCAGAGAGTAAGCGTTCTCCTGAGCGATGAAACCGGACATCAACGGTGAGGCGAGGCTGGTTCCACCTACGCCGCTGAGAGAGCCGTTGAAGAAGAAATTCGTACCCACACCGGCATTCAGCGAGACGTCTGGAACGCTGCGGCTGCTGGTACCGCAATAGGGGTTCACCTGGTAGCCCGGAGCTGCCCACACCGCGCTGCAGCCGCCTCCGCCTCCGCCGTTATTCACAGAGCAGGAGCCGGGAGATGTGCCACCAGTCCACGCCACCTCGGTGTTGAAGCTGCCGTCGAGGTTGAGAAACAGCTCAGTGCCGCCGACGGAGGTGACATCGGGGTCGGATTCCGGATAGAGGACAGCGAGCGAGCCGGTGCAACCAGCGTCAGATCCACCGTCACCGGAAGCTGCCATGATAGTCCAGCCCTGGCCGATCATCTGGTTGAAGATAGAGTGCCAGGAGTTTAGCAAGGAGGGTGCGTCAGCAAGGAAGACAGCTTCAGATAAACCGTAGCTGATGTTGACGACGCGAACTTTATTGTCGTTGACCATCTGCTGAAAGAGGGTACCGAAGTCGCCAAAACCCTGCGCAGCCTCATAAACCCAGATTAATGAAGTATCGATGTAGGAGCCGCGGCTGTTGGAGGTGGCGGTCGTCCATTCCAGATCGAGAGTCGTCTCGTCGTCGCCGCCGGTGGGTGTACCGTTCACGAAGACCCGGCCGTAGTGATAGGCGAGGTAGGGATACTGGGCCTGGAAGCCTACCATGTCGGAGTCGGCGAAGTCGCCATCAGTGGCCAAGCCGATGGTGGTCTCCGGAGGAGTCTGACCGGCGTTGTTGAGCGGGTTGCAGCAGTGACCCTGGACTTGAAGGGCATTGTAGTCGTAGCCCTGCTTGCTCCAGAAATCGGTGGGATCGTAGAAGCCGTTGGTAATCTGCGATCCAATCTGGCTGTCGGGGGCATTGACCAGCTGGGCAGCCGCACTGTCCGCGTTCCTATAGACGATTTCACCTACCTGGTGCATTGGGCCGGGAGCGTAGTCTGGTCCACGCACGCCTTTCATTTGCGAGTTGGCGGGACGCAAGCGCACAATGCTGTTCAGGCCGTCCACGAACTGGACGATGCCCTGGAGATTTGCAGGAATCTCGGGATCGCGGTCATTGGAGAACTCGATCTGGCCATTCACCGAGTAACGATTGATCTTGATGTTGAATGCCTTCTGGATCTGGTCGACCGTGCCCTCGACGTTCACCATAAGGCGGTTAGGATAGCGAGCGGTGATGGTCAGTCCTTGACTGGTGGCCCAGTCGACGACAGCCTGCTCATCCTCAGCCGCAGGAGCGAAGCGCGCGTTCCACTGCTCGGGCGAGAGATATTTGTGAAAGTTTGGCGAAGTCTTGTCCTGTAGCTGTTTGAGGAATGCTTCTTCCTCAGCCATCTTGGGAGCTTTGATCGAGATGGCGAGGCGCAGCTTGGATGCAATGGGGTAAGCTTCGACGAGGGTTGCAGAGCCTTCTCTCACCTGGTGTGGCGTGTTGGTAAAGGCAGGCGGATTCTTTAAGCCAGAGACTTGCGGTTGCTGGCTCCAGGCCGCAATAGATGTGCAGGCCAGAGTGAGTGCCGCGACACAGCCATAAATACTCAATACTTTCGTTGAGCATCGGCCGGTGTAATGTGCGTGAGAGCTCATATGTTTTCTCCGAGGATGTGATTGAGTTGCTTTGCCGTCATGGGTACGGCAGACCCTCGCCACTCCAACGCCCTGCGAGGCGGCGCGCCTTTTTTCAGATGGCCTGTGTAGCCATTCGTGCGGATAGTGTTAATTCGCCGCGCAGGGTATCACGTCCGGGATGAAATATTTTTTGGCAGCCCTGACGTGGCATGCTCCGGAAGAAGGGGGAGCCTGAGCGTGGGTAATGGCCGATCCTGATGACAGTGCCATCGAGCACATGCGGGGATTTTGTGTTCGAGGCTTGGCGGAAACGCCCGGGCCATCGGCCGAGTTTGGCCCAGCGCTTGCCGTGACCAGACAAGGGACGAAGTAAAGGCGCAGGAAACGGCGTAACTGTGGCTGGATTCGCGAACCTGAAGCGGTTGCGATGTTGCATAGCGGCCTCTGTGGGAAAAGGAGTCTTGCGAGCAGTTACAAAACTGCAGTTAAATCGTTCCTCCACCAGCGTCATCGTCCTCGTGCTTTGCATGGTCGCACCCGGCCGGGACGCGACAAATCGCTGATCGACGGCCCCCACGGTTGAGTTGAGCCTGCCGCCACATCGTTCCGGCTTCCTCGATCCGGCCCGGAGGATTCGCATTCTTGTGCTCCGAGCCTCGGTCGTCTCCAGAGGTCTTTGTTGACGCTACAATTGTCCAATCTCACTCAGGAGCCCGCTCGGTGCCCGTCAAACTTCGCTCCATCGCTCTCTTTTTTTTGCCGATCTCCGCCGTGCTCGTTGCCCAATCCATTCCGCAGGCCACCTCAGCCTCCACAGCGGCCACGCGGGACACGAGTTATATCGACGCCCAGGGTACCGCCTACGTCACGCGCGTCGTACCAGCTCCACCCGACCTTAGCCCCGAAGCGCGCAAATCTCTCGCCCGAACCACTCCCGATCAAGGACCTCCGGAGTCGCTAGAACATCGCCGGGCACAGATGGAGCTGTCGGGCGCGCGCCAGAACGCCGCGTGGAGCAAGCTCTGCCCCAACACGATTGCCGAGTCAACCATCGCAGGCGTTCCGGTGCGGATCGTCACTCCGTCGAGCTTGTCGGAGAGTAATCGCCACAAGGTTCTTATGAACCTGCATGGCGGCAGCTTTAACGCCGACTCGGGATCGTTTGGCGAGAGCATTCCCATTGCCGGATACACGGGAATCAAAGTCGTCGCAGTTCTGTATCGCCTGGCTCCGGAGCATCCGTTTCCCGCTGCAGTCGACGACGCCGTTGCCGTCTACCGGGAGCTTCTCAAAACTTATAAACCCAACCGCATCGTTATTTATGGAACTTCGGCGGGAGCCGTGCTCACCGCGGAAGTCGCTGTCAAGCTCAAAGAGCTAGGCCTGCCGATGCCGGCGGCGCTTGGTATCTTCAGCACTCTCGACCGCTTCGACGCAGTGGACGACTCGCAGGCGATATACACATTGCAAGGATTCGCAGGCCATCTCGAGCCACCCGATGGCGGCATTCACGATCCCTATTACGTCGGGTCCACCGATCCGAAAGATCCGGTGCTCTCGCCCATCTACGCGGACCTGCACGGTCTGCCGCCCACGCTCTTCGTTACCAGCGGCCGAGATGCATTGCTCAGCGGACAGCAAATCTACATCGCGCCTATCGCGCCAGCGTTGATGCACGCCTCGTGGTCTTCGACGCGCTTCCTCATGCGTTCTGGTATGATGCCTCCCTGCCTGAATCCATCGAGGCCAGCCATATCATGGCAGATTTCATGCTGAGGCAACTCGCAAAATAAACGTGCGCTTCGGAGGCGGATTCGTCTGTCTTCGGAGGGAGGACGCCGCGCCGGATCGGGCAGGGATGGACGGCAAGGGGGAAGCCAGTGAATCGTCATCAGTTATCGTCTTGCCCAGACACTCCGGGCGCGGAGGCACCGAGATTGTTGAGCGCATCTACAAAACCTTTTACAACTGGTCGCTTTCCGAGAAGAATTTTTGTTCTTGTCTTCTTTTTTTCGTCTTTATTCGCAATGATGTCGTTGCTAACAACCGGCTTGGCCGCTGCACAAAGCCAGAAACAGATTTTTCCCGTTATCTCAGAGATCAGTACTCCCGCCACAGGGGGAAGCGGCGTTCTGGGAGATTTTAATGGAGATGGCAAAGCTGATTTTGCTTACCTAAGCGGAACTCCTGTGAATGGTCAGGGGCTGCAATATTCCATCAACATTCTTCTTGACGCGGGTAACGCTGCTTCTGCAGCCGTAACAACGCCAGTTTGCCTTACATACGGATCCGTTAGCGTCGTAACCGGGGATGTAAACAACGACAAGAACCTCGATATAGTCATCAACTGCAACGACGATGTCACTGTCTTTTTCGGGAATGGTGATGGGACTTTCCGGAAGTCTAATTCCTACGCAGCAAACATTCCCACAAATCTGGTGCTCGTCGATCTGAATGGAGACGGCTATCTCGACATCGCGACCAGTAATTATTCGGGAACGCCAGATGCCAGCCCTTTACAGGTAAATATTCTTCTCAATAACGGCAGCAGTGCGCCCGGTTCTTACGCTGCTGCGAAGACGTATGTAACCAGTAGCAATGTTGCCAACGCGGGAGCTTTAACAAGCGGCGACTTCAATGGCAAAGCATCGCTCTTCCAGCTAGCAGCGCCAATTTCTTTACTCTCGTTCCTGGAAACTTCCACGGAACGGGGAAAGTTGATGCCGTCGTTGTGGTATCCGGCTATGACGGGAGTTGTACAAGTCCGTCGTCAACGACGCAAAATGCCGAATTGATCTCCTATTCAGGCAACGGAGACGGCACCTTCCAGGCCGCTGGTTCTCCCGTGGATTTAGGAGTTGTAGGAGCAGGAATCGGTGTCAGCGGAGACTTCAACGGCGATGGGAAACTTGACCTGGTTATTCCTTATTACAACGCATGTACTGCCGACGCGCCTGGTTCCGGTCTCGTATTTGTGTCCGGGAAGGGAGACGGCACCTTTGGAACGCCAGTCGCTTTCGCTCATTCATATACCGGCGGCATTGGCCTGAGCGTGCTTGCCGGAGATCTGAATAACGATAAGAAGCTGGATCTTGTCTGGTTCGATGGAGTTTCCTGGTCCATCTATCTGGGCAATGGAGACGGTACCTTTAACCAGATGCCACTCACTCTTTCCGACATGTCGGGAGCGCCTCTTGCACTCGGCGACGTGAATGGTGATGGCAACCTCGATCTTCTGGTAAGTATTCTTGACAACTCGGCGGCGGGGAATACCGCCCAAATTTACGCAGGAAAAGGGGACGGGACCTTTCAAGGTACGCCTCTCTATGCTGTGCCGTTGCCAAATTCAACTGAAGTATTTTCCGCTGCGATTGGAGACGTAAACGCGGATGGCAATTCGGACCTGGTATTGCTCTATTGGAGCAATGTGCTCTCTGGCGCTCAGGTTTCAGTCTCACTCGGTGACGGAAAGGGCAATTTCACCACAGACGTGAATGCTCATTTTGCGGGAAATAACTTCGGCCCTATTCTGCTTACGCGGTTGAACGATGAAGCTTCCGCGATGCAGAAGGACAACGCTCTCGACATTCTGGCCGATACGAGTGGTGGTTTGACGTCTCTCCTCAACCAGACCAATCCTGCTCCAAGTGAGCCGGCTTTGATCGCAAGCAGTGTCAATCTTCAGGCATCCGCGACCAGTGGAAGCTTGAACACAGATATAACCTTAACGGCTACAGTTTCAGGTGCTGATCCAACCGGGTCAGTATCATTCGTCGCTAACGGGAGCACCCTCGGGATGGCAACTCTTACGAATGGGACGGCGACACTGCAGACTTCGTTTGCTAATGCAGGCAGTTATTCAGTTACAGCAAACTATTCCGGGGATAGCAATAATGCCGCCAGTAGTTCGAATGCGGTAGCAATCACAATCCTTATTCCGATCACGCCCAGCATTACAATCACGCTGTCTTCTTCGAGCATCACTACAGCGCAGGGGCTCACGGTAACTGTCGCCGTTAGCGGGGGAAGCGGCAAAGCAATCCCGACCGGGACCCTAACGCTTGAGAGCGGCAGCTACAGCGCGCAACAGACACTTGCAGCCGGTTCAGCGACCTTCAACATGGCAGCAGGAGCGCTTCCGGTAGGCATCGATACGCTTACTTCAACTTATTCTCCCGATGTGTCCGGAGCTATTACGTACACAACCGCAACTCAAACGACTTCGGTGACAATTATCTCAGCCGGATCAGGATCGACAGCCCTGCAGTTCATCCCGGTGAAGCTGTGCCGGGTGGCAGATACGCGCACTGCGACCGGGCCGTTTGGCGGCCCGGAGATGAGCGCGGGAAGTACGCGGACATTCGATATTCCACAAAGCGCCTGCAGCATTCCCTCGACCGCTGTGGCCTATTCGCTGAATGTCACCGTGGTCCCGAGCGGGGCCCTCGATTACCTGACTTTGTGGCCCGCCGGAGAGACCCAACCTCTGGTCTCCACGCTGAACTCCGATGGACGTAGCAAAGCCAATGCCGCGATCGTCCCCGCCGGGACCAGCGGCAGAGTCAGCGTGTACGTCACCAACACGAGCCAAGTGATCCTCGACATCGACGGCTACTTCGCTCCTGCCGGGACCACCCCGGCGCTGGCGTTCTATCCGGTGACCCCCTGCCGTGTCGCCGACACCCGCAACCCCACTGGGCCCCTGGGTGGTCCAACGATGAGCGGCGGGACCAGCCGAACCTTCCCGGTGCAATCAAGCAGCTGCGGGATTCCCGCGACGGCGCAGGCCTACTCGCTGAACGTGACCGCGGTGCCCCACAGCGACCTTGGTTACCTGACCACCTGGCCTACTGGAGAGACTCAGCCACTTGTCTCGACGCTGAACTCGCCCAAGGGCGAGGTGGTGGCCAACGCGGCCATCGCGCCCGCAGGCAGTAGCGGAGAGATTTCGGTGTACGTGACCAACAACTCGGATGTGGTGCTGGACATCGATGGCTATTTCGCGCCACCGGGAACAGGGGGACTGTCGCTCTACACGGTCACTCCATGTCGGGTGATTGATACGCGCACAGCCGGCGGAGCCTTCAGCGGAGTCAAGACGGTCAATGTTGAGGGCAGCACCTGTGCTCCACCGTCGGACGCGCAGGGATACGTCTTTAACGCGACGGTCGTGCCTTCGGGTGTCCTGAACTACCTGACACTGTGGCCCAACGGAGAAACGCAACCGGTGGTGTCGACTCTGAACGCGCCCGACGGAGCGATCACCTCGAACATGGCTATCGTGCCGACGACCAAGGGTAGCGTCAATGGATATGCCACCAACTCCACCAACCTGATCCTCGACCTTTCCAGCTACTTCGCCCCATAAAAAGAACGGAGTAGATTTATTTCGGTTCGACTATTTGTTCGCTTCCGGAAGCTTAGGATGCTCTGGCTGAGGAGACGAATATGACATCTAGGTCTTCCTCGCAGAGCTTGTCCACCACTGCTGCGATCTCTTTCCTTGTGACACTTGGAAGAAGAACCAGGTTGGGAGTGCTCCAAAAGCCCTGTTGATCAAATTCGAATTCCGCATCCTGTTTCAGGCGAGCCAAATCGTAAAATGTCAACAGGTAGATCTTACCCGAGCGGCGCAATACTACACCGCTAAGATAGCCTTTGTGCGTATGCTCAAACTCCGCCAGGTCATCGTACCAGACGGGAAATTCAAGATTGTCAGTAGTTTTCATGGACACTTTGTAGTCTTGATTTGCCTGAGTGCATTTTTGAATTCGTCCTCTGGCATCGGCTCTTTTGGCATGATCTCATAGTGTTTCGGGTCGTTGCCTCGTTGCTGAATTTTTAGGCTGCCCGATACCGTCCCGGTATCTACTTGGTGTGCTTCAAAGCCCTTGGATGTAACGCTCTGCGGATTGTCAAACACTGAGACGCCATGAGTTGGCTGCACGTTGCCGCCTCGAACTCTGTACTCATTGGGCCTCGGCTCAAAAGACGGGTCCTCGCCTGGCTTAGCACCTCGGTAAAAACCGCCGTCAGTCAATCCCAGCGGATCCACCGAACCCAGTGGATTGTGTACATACCCATAGGTTCGTGTTCCGCCTTCAAGACCGATCGGATCTGGACTGATGTACTGTCCTATTTGCGGATCATAGTAACGGTGGAAGTTATAATGCAGGCCGCTCTCTGCGTCATACCACTGCCCCTGGAAACGGATAGGAAATGCAATTTCATTTGCTCGTTCCGATTCTACTTCGCCCCAAGTGCTGAGCTGCGCTGACCATACGAGCGTGCCATCCGTGGAAACAAGCTCTTTAGGCGTTCCTATCTGGTCCAGAACACAGGCGTAAGCCTTGCCATTTTCCAGCTTGGCGACAGGGCGAAACGAATCCAACTCGAAAATCCAGGAGTTAGAGCTCGAAGAGGCGCGAGTTGTACGGATCTCTTCGGCGATGATATCGCCGTCCCAGACATATGTCGTAGATGTGTCCGGTCCAATTTTCCGGGTGCGGCGGCCAAAGGCATCATACTCGTATTTCCATACCTCTCCCTTGTCATTAATGACACTACGAAACTGGTCTTCTGCGGTCCATTCGTATTTCCAGACTCGCTCGTCTTGTCCGGGTTGCCGCATTGATTTCTGGATGACACGGCCGTCTTCGTCATAGAAATAGCTCGTATTTCCAATCTGTTCCACCCGTCCGCCCAGGCCCAGTCTGCATCCTGTAAGCGTTGGCAACCCTGTCGCAACCTTCTGTGGTCCCATCCAAACTGAATCGCTCAAGACCGCGGAAATATTTCCTGAAACGTCATATTGGAAATCTTCACTTGGGCCCTCTTCCCTTTGCGCGGACGTTATGCGGTCATCGCAGTCATACCGATAGCGGCTTGTGCCCGAGTAGTTGTCATAAATTTCTGTTGGGTTGCTGTTTACGTCGTATCGGTATTGGCGTTCGGCAATAGCAGTTACTGCTCTGGATGCTCCTGCTTCAAGGCCTGCCCATTGGGAAACCAGGCGATGGAGAGGATCGTAGTTCTGTCGCAGCACAAAACCGCCAGGCTTAATATGGTTCGTATCCTGCTGCCCTTGTCGAAAATGACGTTCCAGGTCGCGCCCGATTGCATCGCGGGCAAAATCCAGCCATTCGTCTTCCAAAAGACTTATTTGCTGAACACGCCCATTCTCGTCATAGCTCCATCGGGTTACCTGTCCTTCACTGGTACGCCTCTTTGTCCGCAGTCCACGCTCGTCATAGAATGACTCGATGACTCGATCGCCTTGAATCTCGCGGACTATGCGGCCGTATTCGTCGCGCTCAAACCTGACAGCGGTCCATTGGTTAGTAGCTGCCGAAACAAAGCCATTTGTATCGTATTCAAAGGTGATTACAGCGCCATCAGATGCTTTCGTGCGAATAATCTGGCCAGCTTTGTTTCGTGTGATCTCCGTGATTTCTCCGTTGCCGTTGATCCGTTTCACACGAAGCCCGGAACCGTCATATGCAAAGGCCTGCTTTCTCCCCGCGAAATCCTGCTCTCCTATCACGCGTCCCGCAGCGTCGTAGAGATATTTCCACTGTTGGCCTTTTTCGTTTTCAACGGCTATGAGGCGCCCTTCCAAATCGTTGTGAAAGCGCAAGATTGCTCCAGAAGGTCGGATAATAGATTGGAGTGTGTCGAATGGACCATAGGAATAGGAGTAAGTGGAACCATCCGGTCCTGTTCTGGATATTAGATTACCTTCGCAGTCATATTCCCATTGGATCTGGGCACCGTCAGGCAGGATTGCACCGGCTAATTTGTTGATCCGGTTATATGCAAACGTGGTTTCGCTATCAAGAGGGTCTTTTTCATGGATGATACGGCCAAAGCTATCGCGTATATAGCGCGTCTTGTTGCCTTGCCAGTCGGAAACCCATACGGGAAGCCCGGCAGCATTGTAGCCAAACTCTCGCGATCTTCCGGCCGGATCGACCACTCGAATCAAATTGCCACGCGCATCCCTCTCATAGCGCCAACTGGATTCGCCTTCCAGGCCAGCCTCAATTAAGTTGCCGCGTGCGTCGTATTCTCGCGCCCAACGCCTTCCGGATGCATCGATAAAAAGGATCGCCGATCCGAGTTGATTGTGTTCGATCTTGAATGTTCGACCAAGCGTGTCCTTAAATGCCAGCAGGTTTCCGTCGGAATCATACTCATATCCAACGCGTTTCCCCTCAGGGTCCGTAACCGAAAGCTTATTCCCACGTTCATCCCACTCGGTGTAGGTAGTACCACCCATGGGATCCTGTGCTGCAACCACCTTTTTGTGCTCGTTGTATCGAAAAGTGTTGGTAGCTCCATAGGAATCGACGGCAATCGTTGATCGGCTGGCTGGGTCATAAGCGTAGCGGTAGTGATACATGCCATTCGACCCAACAGACTCTACGCATCTGCCGTACTCATCATATTGATATCGATACCACGTATTTTGCCGGTCTTGCCATCCGGTCAAACGGGCCGCATCGTCATATTCGTAGAGCAACATTCGACCGCTTCCGTTATCTACCCCCTGCAGACGGCCTTTAGTGTCGTATTCATAGCGAACCAGAGAAGCCAGCGTTCCGTCAGATTGCTCTAGTGCAATGCCCGAAATATGGCTCGCAGTTGCGTTTACATGCAGACGATAACCGCCCGTATGAACCACTGTGCGCAAAATGCCGCTGTAATAGTTGAAGTGAATGGCATTTCCATTCAAGTCTGCGATAGAACTCAAAAGCAAAGCGTTTTCGCGCTGTTGAGCGAAGGTTAATGTATGATTTTGTTGATTACGAACTTCAAACCCACGCGAAGCCTGACGCAAACGTATCATGTCTACTTTGGGGTTACGTATCCAACCTTCAGAATCGGCATCACCAAGTTCGAAACGAATTGTCCGGCCATCACCAGGGAAATAAAGAAATGCGTTACCCAAGGACTGTACACTCTGTCCCCAGGAGCAGCACCAGTTCGGGCCCAGCCAGCTCTGCTGATGCAAAGAGGAGGCATAGCCGCGCTGAAAGCGAATCGGTAAAGCTCCAGGCAACTCAAAATCAATCTTCGAAGTGAATACTTCACCGGTGACCGCATCCACCGGCTCTCCACAACCAAAGCGTTCGTCGATTGCTTCAGCACCTCCGCCGACAATCGCTGCCAGTCCAAAGCCTCCTTGCAGAATGTTTCCCCAGCCAGGACCTATCTTGTCGCCTATCGCTCCTAAAGCCTCATTGGCAACATAAAACCCACCAAACACAACGGCAAATGTGAGGATGGCTTCTCCACCCATGAAGAATGTAAGGACTCCCGCAGCGATAAGAGAAGTTTTGAGCATAATGCCAAAGAACTGCAGCGCTTCTGCTTCGAGATCATGCACAGGAAGCACACGTATCGTCTCGCCGCCAATAATCACAGTTGGACAGCCGTCTTTAATCTCTCCACCGCAGATCAGCTTACTGGTCACTCTGGCCGCAGGCAGATTGTTGATCAATACCGTTGAAGAACCCTCGGCTATGGTGGCGGGCGGTCCGAAAGCCGGGATCGGCAAATGGTTCAGAGAAAACAGGCCATTACAGACTGCGGCAGCATCGGCCATGGCGCGGGCAGCAGGCAGTTCGCCAATAAATACATTGAATGATCCGACAATCCCAATCATTCCGGTAGTTGGATCTGGCAGGGCAAAAGCTGTTTGCAAGCCATGCATCAGCTGATCACCTGCCAGCGCACCCCCGGCGACCGCTCCAACGGCGGCCACTCCTACCAATGCACCGACAAGTAGCGGCGCGCAGACCGGCAAGGCCACGATCATTACAGCGCCGACCACAGCGCCGATCAAAGCGCCGCCAATGAGGCCGAGCATTCCCAACCCATGGCCTACTGGATCGGTGAGCCGAGCAGCTCTCTCCGCTGCATCTCCCATGTACTGGAACTCCTCAATTCAGCTGTATCGACTGAAGAATCTGCTGCCAATACGGATCAACCCGTTGGAAATCCTGGTACATCGAAGTGAAGGTGATGATCAGAAAGGTCGAGCCAACCTTGACCACCGCTTGTCGCTGATAGACATTCGCCCCCTCGGGCGTCCGCCAAGTATAGTCAACCTGAATGGCGGGCTGTCCAGCTAGCCAAATCCCTACACGTGAGTTGTATTTATAGAACGCCAGTTTCTTGGCCGCTAAAATCAGTTGTTGATCTGTATAGCTGGTTAAGTCAAGCGTCGGAAAGCCATATTCTCGTGTAACAGTGAGACTCAACGCGGCGCCTTCTGAGCTCGCTGGCAATAAGAAGGTATTTATACTGTGATCTTGCCACCCATCAGGCACCACGATTTCAGCTTCGTTCAGGCGATACCGCATCATTGGCATTTCCTCCTCAACAGAAGGACCCCTTCAGAAAACCGGGCGTTTGTGTATGGCAATTGCCTTCTAGGTCGCCATTCGTAATTTCACCTTTGTCAGGTGCGCTTCTACTGTTTACCTGCGTCCGATGGGAACGATTTTGTCTCACGAGCCTAAGTTTTTTTGAACGAATTTGCCTGCCAGGAGAATCAGTATTTGCGTTGGTCTCTTAGCAAAGACCGGCCCAAAGCCCTTTGTCTAGAATGCGTGGCAGAGGTTCCCACTCTCTCCGCCATCCTATTATCAATAAACTTACAGAATCTTTCTAAATTTATCGGATTCGGTGTCAAGCTTCTCAGTCAGTCGTCGGATCAGGCCAGAGATGGCGATCGTGCAACGCGAATCGTGAGCATTGGAGTACTCGTCCCGCCACGCCGCATCCATTTTTCGCCCATTGCCGTCATTCCTTCTCCCGCGTCAAATTCGCGACAAAATTTGGCTCCCATATCTTGCCGCCGTCCGCGGAGTAGGATTGCTCGACGTGATAGGAGTCGGCAGTGATGTCGGACCAGACGAAGCGAACGAGGATGGTTCTGTTATTGAATCTCTCCTGACCGTAGAACTCGCCACGACCGTTCTTGAACTCGCCTATGAGCGGTGTGTTCAAGGTGCCATCATTGATATTGACGAACGCCTGGCTCCACTGATGGGCTTCGGGGTTGTAGAGAAGAAGCGTCATTCCTTTGAAGGGCGTGGTGGAGTTGCCGGCTTCGAGCTCCTCCAGGTTGGCGCGCCCATCCCATATTTTTCTGACAGTAACGGTACCGTCCGATTCAACCCAAGTGTCGGAGCCAGTGAGCGGATGAACGAGGAGGCGGATATGCGTGTGCCATGTGCCAAAGTGGAAGTCGAAGTCGTGCTGCCCGTCGCGAAGCTGCTGCGCGGCTGCCGGAGCCTGGGCGGAGACCGGAAGGGAGTGAGAACCAAAGCCAACGGTGAAAAAAAGAAGATATAGAGCGATGCTGGGGCGCAAGTTCATAATTTTCTCCGATTGATGATGTGATCACACTTGGGGCAGATATGTACGCTCTCCCAATGTTCTCTCTGACTCGGCCGTGGTCTGAGAACTCATTGATGAGAGCTCGTGAGTGAGGCGGAACAGTACTTGAGTGCCGCGAAGGATCCTGCCGCTCGTATAGGCTCCTAATCTAAAAACGAAATAGATAGCGGAAATGAATCGGTCCGAAGATGTTTTTTCGAAGCCATTTGAAAAGCACGCGAACAGTATTTCCCGGGGCGGTAAGCCGAACGAAGAAGGTGGCGTCCAAGAGACACTTGTGCTGCAGTTCCCAAAATAGTTTTGCTATTCTGCGATTCGTTCAGGCTCGTCCATTCGTCTTCACAATACGGGGCCCCTTTCGGCACCCACCTGAGGACAATACAAATGGACAAAATTGCTTTCGATCCCTCCGCTGCGACTCTAGTCAATGTTTTGACCTGCGACCCCAGTGACCAAGCAAAGCTATTGAATCTGCTTCGCGAAAACATCGACACCGTTATTTCGACGCTCGACGGTTGGCACTCGACCACTCTTGTAGCTGCTCCAGACGGAGTCCGAGTCATTATCATTTCGCAATGGCATGACTCCGCTTCAATCACCTCTATGCAGAATGACGCTCGCATGCAAGCCTACTTTCCCAAAATCGCAGCACTCGCAGCGTTCGATTCAACCCCTGGAGTCGTCTCCTATACCCGTCAAGCCTAAAGAAAGGAACGAATATGATTGACCTGAAAACTGCAAAAGTAATAGTCACAGGTGGGAGCGAGGGCGTCGGACTGGAAATGGCAAGAGCCTTGGTGCAGAGAGGTGCGGAGGTCACGGTAATAGCACGGGACCGCCGCAAGTTCGGTGATGCCCACGACGTTGGAGCCCGCAGTATCGCTGGCGATGCAACGGTGGCAGCAGTGATCGATCGTGCCATCGCGGATATCGCTCCGGACGTTCTGATTCTTAACGCCGGCGCACGTCTGCATCCGGCATTGATCGACGAACAGGATTGGGAGAGCTTTTCGCAAATTTGGAATACCGATGTGAAAGCGACGTTCGTCGGAATCCAGGCGGCACTGAAGAGACCGATGCGTCCCGGAACACGCGTCCTGATCATGTCTAGCGGTGCCGCGATGGTGATGAGCCATCCTGCAATCAATCCTTATGACCTTCGGCATTCGAATGGTTGTGTAGGTGCAAAGCGAATGGTGTGGTTCATGGCGCACCAGGCAAATGCTGCATCGAAGATTCGCGGGCTTGGCATCAAATTCCAGGTGCTCGTGCCGGGGCAGCTCATGGCGGCAACAGGTCACGGTCTTGCCGTTGCAACAGCTTGTGCAAAGGTTGACGGTATCACTGTTGACGAGCATATACTTCACCGATATGGATCGCATCTGCAGCCCGCGCAGGTTGGTCAACAGGTAGCCGAGTTGCTAGCCGAGTCGCGGTACGAACAAGGTGTCGCGTACGGCTTTCGACATAACATGGACATAATCCCGTTCGATTAATAGAGAGTGTTTATGCCGAACGATGCTTCAGACCTGGAAACTTTACAAATTACGTTGCGTCCGGCGCTCCATCGCTATTGTGCGCGCATGGTTGGTTCGGTCGTCGACGGAGAAGATGTCGTTCAGGAAGCAATGTTGAAGGCGCATCTCGCGTGGGCGTCTATCGACAAGATCGACAACCCGGAAGGCTGGCTTTTCCGAATCGCTCACAATGCTGCCCTGGACTTTGTTCGCCGCCAGCTCCGGATGCCCGAATTGCTAACGGAAGAGGAACTATCCATGATTGCAGCACCGGTGGCTCCCGATCCAGACACCGCTGAAATGAGCCTTCGCACCTTCCTTCGTCTACCCTCCCTTCAGCGCAGCGCCGTTATCCTTAAAGATGTCCTCGGACACACGATTGAAGAGATATCCTCTGCAATCGGTGTGAGCGAGCCTGCTGCAAAATCGGCTTTGCAGCGGGGCCGGGTCCGGCTTCGAGAACTGGCAGCCGAGCCTGAGAACATATCAACGCCTGTCTTATCGCATGCAATGCGCCTTCGGCTCTTTGTATATGTCGAGAGCTTCAAGGTAGGCGATTTTGATACAGTCCGCGCGATGCTGGCCGAGGATGTCAAACTCGATCTTGTCGGCAAGTTCCAGAAACAAGGTAAGAGCAAGGTTAACGAGTATTACGGTGCCTATGCCGCTGCTAAACGGTGGGCATTCAGTGCCGGCATCGTCGATGGCCGTCCCGCGATGATTGTTTATGACCGAGAGGTTTCGCTTGACGAACCGGCCTATTTCGTCGTGCTCACTTTTGTGGGCAATAAAGTCAGTAGCATTCATGACTTTCTATACGCACGCTACGCGATGGAAGCGGTCTCCATCCACGAGTTGGGAGATGAATTTGAGCACAATCTGACATAAGGGTTAGTCTGCCCATATGGTTCCGGTCGGATAGTCACCCACACGAAAGCTACCCATTCCGGTCGGAGCTATAGAACACGCCATCGAAAAGTTCATCTCCTGGTATTGCTCCGAGAAGCTGCAAGACGCCAGTGGCGAGCCCGCCGCAAGCGATGATAGCTAGCAGCCGGCTCGTCAACTTTACAATTATGCATCAACTGCATCATTCAGCGTCCTTCACGCAGCGGAAGCCAAGCGCTCCGGATCTGTCGTAGCCTGGAGCCATCAACAATAGTTTTCCATGCTGATCGTTCCGATAGGCCTGGGGGAAATACCAGACGGAGCCCTGTGGCTGATAATAACTACCACCGCGGAGAATTCCACCGCGCGTGTGATCGTCGACATACTCATCAGTCCACTGCCAAACATTACCCACCATATCCATCACTTCAAATGAACTCGCTCCAGCAGGATGAGCATCCACGTTATCGGGTCCTCGCATTGCTCGACTACGATCAGGAACCGGCACGTTGCTTGTATTCCATTCGTTGCCCCAAGGATAGATGCGCCCGTCCGTACCCTGCGCTGCATATTGCCACTCCCATTCATGCGGAAGCCGCTTGCCTGCCCACTTCGCATAAGCCCGCGCATCCTGCTGCGATACCCATGTCACAGGCTTGTTATCCCATCCCTCCGGGAAGCCTCCGTTTTTCCAGTCCTTCAGAAAGTTCAGATCATCTTTGGGATGATAATGAGTTGCATCCAGGAATTTCTTGAACTCCGCATTCGTAACCGGGTATTTATCAATATAGAAAGATGCAATGCGTATCCTCTGTTCGTGGTAACGATGCGGAATATCTTCCCACGGATATTGCACGTCGACGCCTGCATCATTGAAGCCCTCGATCTCTATTCCTTCCACCTTGAAGAGATAGTCAGCAGCCGGAATTTTCACCATACCTTCGGGCGCGGAACTGGCAGGCGCGGTCTTCGCAATTTCTACCAGTTGCTGCGGTAGCGGCTTCCATTCATGCGAATAGCTGGAAAGCTCCTTAGCCGTCAGTTGTTTCATCCTGGCCATCAGCTGCGTAATCTTGGCATCCGGTTCGGCCGCTGTCGCCAGCACGGCACCGTAGCCATGCTCTTCCATATCAAATGACAACACAGCCTCGCCATCGTGCTCGGGCTTTAGCTCGACGCCGTGATAGAGATCGAAGTAGCGCATTCCAGCCGTGTATGGGATGGTGATCTGCCTTCCCGAGACGTCGTATTCATTGCGATTCACGATCGTCCAGACCGTCTGCTCTCCAAAAGGCCACTTGCTGGCAAAGACTCCATAGCGGTGCGTCGGATAAAACGGCTGCCATCCTTCGCTGGCGAAGAAGGGCGCAACGGCGCGCTCGATAGTGGCCACGCGCCTGGTAGCCTCGCCATCTCGGGGTGTTATTCCGTTCCAGATGCCCCAGATGTTCTCCCAACTCTCCCAACCTTCGCCGTTGAAGAATGCGAATTGAAGATCGTCGGTTTTATCGCGGTTCCAGCGATGAGAGATGTGGACCTGATGCTGCGGCTCAAGCCAGCGAAAACGATCGACTGCTGGTGCGAAGTCGAACTTGTATTGTCCCCAGGTAAGAACATTCCACGCGAGCGCCTCATCGCTGGGGCCACCCTCCGGCTCAAAGACTAGCGGATGTCCGACCTTATCAGCAGCCAGCGAGAAAGCCAGCGGTACTCCATCCTGTGTATCGCCGTTGATACCGTCCGCGCCGATATCTTTCATCGTTTCAGCAATGGCCTGTGGCCATGGCGCTCCGGGATCGCGTGTTCCCTGATCCCACATCATCATCGGAAAAAGGACATGTACACCCCGGCGGTGGAAGTCGGCAATCATCTGACGCACTCCTGCCACTCCACCTGGCATTGAGCGGATCATGTCATGCTGATTACGATTGTCGATACCCATATTTGGATAGGTCGGCCAGATGAGAACTGCGTCAATTCCGCCATAACGCTTCTCTAAGTCATCAAGGTAGCGGTCGACAGTGTATTTCCCCGCTACGGGATCATAAAAGTAGCGATCTTGAACCATCATCTGCGGCTGAATGAAGGCCGATTGCGCCCATTTGAAGGTGGGTTGCTGATAGCGGTCGTTGCTATAGCCAATGCGAATTTTGCGCTCTGTCCGCCAGTGAGTAATGTCTTTCAACCAGTCGTCAAAGTCCTGCGACGTGCATGGCTTCGATCCACCTTGCCATGCGCCTTTCTGCGTAAAACATCCCGGTGAAGGAAACTGCTGTCCAACAGGAGCATAGTGCGTGTCCTGTGCCAAGGCAGGAATTGTAAGAAGTGCGAGAGCCAAAGACCTCCAAAGAATCGTTAACCGCATGTACTTTATGTAGTTCCTTTCTGAATGAATTTCGTACCATCACTGGTGGGCGTTCAGCACTTCGTCTACATCAGCACGAGATGGCATGGAAGGCTGTGCGCCGGGGCGCGTAACAGAAACGGCCGCTGCTGCCACGGCAAAACGCGCAGCCGCAAACTTCTCCATACCCAACATCAGTGCTGTGGCGAATGCTCCATTAAATGCATCACCTGCCGCAGTAGTATCTACTGCTCGTACGGGAAATGCGGGAATGATCTGTGGAGAATCACTTGCGGAAGAAAGATATACGCCGCGAGCACCCATCTTTAGCACCACGCTATCCACTCCTGCACCGATCAGGGTATCTGCCACGTGGGCAGGCTCCAATTCGCCAATATCTTCGGAAAATTGCGCGGCAAAGAATGCTGCTTCTGTCTCATTCGGAGTAAACCAGCGCAGGCGGTGAAACAGATCTTCTGGTAATCGTTGCGCCGGCGCAGGATCAAGCATTAACGGAATGCCCTCCTGTTTGCACAATTCAGCAAGATATTCCACCGTTTCAATCGGTATCTCCAACTGCGCCAGCACGATTCCCGCGCCACGGATGGTTTCCCAGTGGATGTCCAGATAATCCGGCGTTACTCGAGCATTAGCTCCAGGTGTGACCACGATGCTGTTCTCTCCGCGCGGAGACACAGCAATCATCGCTACACCTGAAGAGCCTTCGTGCTTTCCTACAGCGTTAACATCGACACCCGCCTCCTTCAGATAGGAGAGCAGCTGCTCACCGAATGTATCTGTGCCCACCTTTCCAATA
>Ga0207086_1087_pt1 | contig 22232 bp, 16 predicted proteins | sample Alteio_BWMinHeat_54_FD_153540 | JGI IMG/M metagenome (GOLD analysis project Ga0207086, IMG submission 153540) | Enriched cells from forest soil in Barre Woods Harvard Forest LTER site, Petersham, Massachusetts, United States -... | ecosystem: Environmental > Terrestrial > Soil > Temperate forest >... | reverse complement strand
GCGCAAACCCCAGCCCACATAGTATCGATTTGCAGGTTTTCACGGATTTTCTCCTCCCGATCTAATCGTCGTCGGGGTCCTCCGGCGGCGTCTTGTCATTTAAGAAGTCAATGGCGGTTTTCATCGTCGGAATTTTTACAAACTTTCGGGGAGCGTTGCTGAGGTTGTAAAACCTTGTGAGATCGGTTTTGGTCCCGCGCGCGTCCGCGAAGCTGAGCGCACCTTCCCCGAGACCGAAATTGTGCTCGATGAATCGCAGCACGGTGCCGAAATCATGACTGATGTTATTGATGTAGCCCACGGGAGTGTAGGCGGAAACGAAGATCAGAGGTACCCGGAAACCGAACTGGTAGCCGCCCTCGGGGGAACCCAGAATGGTTGGAGAAGCGTGATCGTAGAAGCCTCCCCAGTCGTCCCAGGTAATTATGACCGCCGTCGTATTCCAGTAACTGCTCCCGTCAGAATTCGTACACGGACTGTTACCCAGAGCATTTACCACGCTGGCCACCCAATCGGGTCCGCCGCTGCTGCCGCCGGGATGATCGGAGTTTTGTCCAGTTGGGATAACCCAGCTGACACCTTGTAGGTTGCAAGGGCTGCCATTCGCTCCCAGGTCATTCAAAACGTGCGCCGGGTTCAGGTCGACGTGATTGGCCCACTCGGTACCGGTGCAATTCTGGTGGTTGGCGTCAGGCACGCAGATCGCCTGGATCGCGTCAGGCGCGGTCCAGATGGAGCCACCTCCATCGTTGCCACCGCCCCTCGTGCTGTAGTACTTCCAACCGATCCCTGCACCGTCAAGCAGGTCAGCCATGGTTTTCCGTCCGGAAAAGCAAGCGTCGTTGCCGGTTGCGTAGTCAATGGTGAAGAGCTTTTCGATTCCCGTGGAATCAACTATTCGGGTAGTTTCGCCGTCTTGGGCGTAGCACCCGGCGGCGGTTGACGTGCTCGTCCCCTTGGAGAAATTCTCTGAGATGAACGTGCCGTTCTGATCGCCCGTTTGGTCGCGGGCGGAAGTCCCTCCGAAAATAAACTGGTGCGCCGGGAAACTTGGCCCCTGATTGGTCTGAAACATGAAGTTGGCCCATCCATACGTGGTCGCCAGGGTGAGATAGGGGGCCAGTATGCCTTGGGGATGCTTCGCATCCACGGTATTGTTCACGAAGATGAAAGCGCCCCGATTCGGATGGGTTGCGGCCGCATCATCCATTCGGCATTGACCGGTGTTGGTATTCAGGTCGCACTGCTTGACCCACCCCGAGTGGCTGTGGTCGAGATCGTAGCCGTTCGCGAGTGCGGCGCCAGTGGGTTGCGTGAATCCGGTCGAGGAAGTCTTGTCGAACCAATTGGCGGTTTGAATGTTGTACTGGGTGTTATTTGGATGTGTGCTGCAGGGAAAGTTAGCACAAAGAGTATAGAAGAGATTGTCCGGCGTGCGATTCTCCTGAAACACCACGATGATGTGTTGGAATTTTGAGATTTGGGCTTGCGCAGCAACCGCAGCCAGGCTGGAAACCAGCAACACTGCCTTGAAGGTGAGTTTCATGATAGTTCTCCTTGGGAACGTAAGTTGTGAACCACCTAGCGGGCAAGGGAGGACAGGTTCAGGGGAGAGACGGGCAAACCGTTTCACAAGAGTCCCCCCTCCGAAGAGGACACATTATCCGTCGGATCAGAGCGTGAGTCAACGTGCAAACTTTTGCATCCTGCGGCTCAATCGCCGAAACAGCCCGGACTAGAAAAAAACGCCGCCGCCAAGCCCTGAAGCGGCTGGACGGCGGGCGGAAGCAGTACCCAAAAGCTTTGCGATTTATAGGAATCAAATCGCATGCTCCGGCGAAAACTATTTCCCGAACACGGCGAAAGCAAAGCCCGGGTAGCCCATATAGGACGCCCATTTGTTGTTGTTCTTGCCGCACTGGGTCGCGGTCCCCGAGCACCAGAAGGATTCGAGGATGGCATCCTTGGAAAGTTGCTTGGTGTCATCCACATTCCAAGCGGCCCATATGTCGGACTTTTTCTCCGTGCTTACGACGACCCAGTACTGGGTCCCGGCGGTAACAGCGATGCCCGCGCTATGTTCGGTCGAGACGACGCAGCAGCTTCCGAACGTGATACCTCCTATCTGAGTCTTCCATCTTTTGAGGGCAGCGCCCGGCTTTCCGGTGCCATCGTCCGCATTCAGACTCACGATGACGTCGGTGTATTCGCCCGCTTTGTAGTTTACCCAACCCACCGCGACTTGTATCTGTCTGACGCTAATGTTGGTGCTGGGTACAAAACCAGCGGCCTCCCAATATTCAGGTCCACTGAGTGTGTTGGCCGGACCGAAAATGGTGGCGCCTTCGCAGCACCAGTAGACGCCGTCAGGGTACTTGGTACCCAAATTGTTAAAAATGACGGTCAGCCCAGCAGGCTCGCCGACATACGGCGTGGACACCTTCGACGCGTGCTTGGTAGCCACCGTCGTTCTCCCGTCCTGGCTTAGTACAACTCCCTGTTTGCTGGCCGCAACAGCTGTCACGCTGGCGAGCACGAGCACGGTCAATGTCAATAGCATTTTCCTGGACATGTATCTCCTCCGTTTTTGAAAGTTGGGTTGACTAATCTGAAACCGCTACGTGGCCACTTTGTCCCTGCGGTGTCCATCGCAACGGCGGTTGTCGCTGATCCTCCTTCCGGTGCTGTGCTCTTGCTAACCTCTGAGCTCTTTAGGGGAACACGAAATGAATGGGCCAGAAGCCGTATCCCCCCTGCTACAACACCATCTCCGGAGCCTGGGAGATGTCGAAAAGCGACGGCTGAAAAACGAACGAATTCTTGCACTCACGAATCCCAGGTGTCAAGGAGAATCCGGTTCTGGGGCGGATTTCAAGCCGCATGGTGCAAAATTATGCGCACCATTCCTAAAGTCTTGCGCGGTACGGGTTATGCGATGTCTTGCAAAGATCGCGCAGCCGGTCGGTGCGCAAGGTTCCCGCTGACACCCGAGCCGCGACTACTGAGGGGTCCGAGAAATGAAGGCCTCGGGAGGATCGAAGTAGCAGCGGAGCCAGAACGCTTGGTCGGAAAGTGTGCCTGCTTTCCATTGCTGGAGAGCAGGCAGAGTTGCCGCCGCCAGCCCGCCATCTTCCGAATCGAAGATCAGAACCACTCCGGCCACAGTGGTCGATGACTGTTTGAGCTCGCTGTATTCCTGGTCAAACACGGATTTCGCGAATTCCAATTTCGCTCGCGAGCCGGATAAGTTCCCGGCCTCTTGAATAGTCAGGATCTTCACGGTTTTTCCCTGAAGCGGCTCCCAGTTTCCGGGAAAAGTTGCGATCTGCTCGCCCTTCACCTGAAAGGGTTCAGTGTTGGCGGTCCGCGAGCCGTCTACAGGCGCTACAGCAGATGCGGAAGGTCCCGGCATCTCCACGCCCGAGCGCCGGATCCATCCGCGGGACAGGCCCGAGATTCGGACGTGCACCCAGTTCGGGTTCGAGTCGAGAATCTCATATTCATCTTCCGCGGTAGCGAGAAACAACACTCTGGCGCCTTCCATCGGACTTACCAGGACCGGGATACCGGACTTCTTGACTGCAACCAGATTGTTGGGGTGGGCCTGGTTGTGGAGAATTTCCTCCAGACTCTTCGCTTCTCTCCTGAGCTCTTCCATGTGTTTATCCGCCACCGCCTTTTGGGTAGCCAGCGAGGCAGCCCGCTCAGAGCTAATGGGCATCGAGCTCGCCGGGACGCCGCTGGGCATCGGTGCTGAGATGGCAGGAGCGGACGAGTCGGGTTTGTTCTTAAGCTGCGCAGACGCCGAACTCGCCGGAACATTCACGACCGAGGGTGCCTTGCCGCCGAGGGCATCCTCAAGGCGGTCCAGAAAATCGGTTTCCAGACGGCCGTTAGAGGGCAGCGCCTGGTACCCGGATTTCGACGGAACGGGATCGGAGTACCAGGCGGTAATCTTGGCGCCGACTCGCACCAGCGCCCCGCCCGATGGAGTGGAGCTCACCTGTACCACGCACTGATAGTAGGCACGCTGAAAGCGGTCCATCGGACGATCGCCGGGATTGGTGAAACCGTCCAGCGCTGGCAGCCGTCCAGAAGCCGAAGGCTGCAGTTGCTTGAGAGTTTTCTCCACTTGTACCTTCGACTGGGCAAACGTGCGCTCGTACGGAGGGCTCTGCGCATTGCTGGGCCGCGCCCATAGCACTGCGACGCAGAAGATGAGGAAGACGCCTCGCGTCGACGCGGCCGTTCGACCGGTTTGCCTCACGGCAGCGGCTCCAGTTGCTCGCGATGAATCCAACCGTGCTGCCCGTCTTCTGTTTCCACGCCGTACCAGTAAGGAGTCGCAATGACAATTGCGACTTCAGCGCCTGCGTCCAAAGACTTCAAATTCGAGGCACTGTGGAAGGGAGCCGACTTGAGTTGGGCGCCGGGAGCTTTGATCACGCGCTCCACCTGCCGCCGGAGATCGCGGACGTGCTGCTCCAGATCTTGAACGGAATTTTGCGCCGCGGCCAGTGCGGCGGCCTCATTCTGTTCACGGTTGCGCTCGAGCGCTTGTTTGGCTAGCTCTTCCTGCCGGTGCCTGTCGGCCTCCTGAGCTTGGGTCTTCTGCAATTTGAGGGCGTCAATGTGATCCTGGATATCCTTGAACTCGGCGCTTTCAACGCTGCCGTCCGAGGGATGGACGGTGCGGCGGACATCTTCTACGAAAATTGCGTCGATGCGCAAAAGCGTTTTGCCCGAATCCCGGTTCTGCAACACGTAGCGCACCGCGAGGGTACCTTCGTCCCCGGTCTCCTTAAAATGCGCCGGCGCTAAAATTTTGGTGCGAATCTTGTAAAAGACCTTGCCGGAATCTTTCCATTGGGGAAACAACGGCGAGGTCGTGGCCGCGGTAGCGTGCTCGACGTATTGGTCTTTGCTGTATTCAGTGCTGCCCTGGATTATTCCGTCGTCGACAACCGCCTCGACTGCCTGCAGAACCTCGCTCTCCGGAACCTCGATTTCCGTGGAAAGGCCCAGGCCAAAGTCTTCCCTTCTCTTGGGTTCGCGCCCTCGCAGGGGAGCCACTGCGAAAGCCAGCCAGAGAACTGAGAGTATGGCGATCGAGAACCTGCGCCGGTGGGTTCTAGCGACTGGGAATAGCCCCGGAACCTCCATCTTCTTTTGGACATTCGGCATGCACCTGCGATTGTAATTGACGGCGAGTGGTGAGCTCATTCTCATGTATTCAACAGACGGCGCCAATGATTCAGGCTTGCGTCGCGGGGTTCTGATCCTTATTATTCTACGTTCGGTCCGTGCGCACGATTTTCATTGCTCATCCCAAGCGCAATCATTTTATGCGGCGTGAAAAAGCAGACGAATCCGGCTGAGACTGGTAGAATGGCGACCACCAACCTAATGGCAAATCCGACCTCTCAGAAACTCGCTTCCAAGCTTGGGGATTACTACACGCTAACCAAGCCCGAGGTGAACCTCCTCATTCTGATGACGACGTCAGCGGGCTACTACCTTGCCTCCCGCGGACCATTGAGGATTGCAGGGTTGGTTAACACGCTGGTGGGCACGCTGTTGGTGGCCAGCGGCACCGCCACCCTCAATCAGTGGATGGAACGGGTTTGGGACGGTCAGATGCGCCGCACCGCGAATCGGCCTTTGCCTGCGGGCCGGCTCGGCACTCGCGAAGCGTTTCTATTTGGCATGCTGTTGAGCGTTACCGGAGGGTTGTATCTGGCGCTCGCAGTGAACCTGTTGTCGGCCATCTTGGCGGTCTCGACGTTGCTGTCGTATCTGCTCGTCTACACCCCGCTCAAGAGAAAGACGCCGCTGTGCACCCTGATGGGGGCTTTCCCTGGGGCGATGCCGACGCTTATAGGATGGGCGGGGGCGTCCGCCGCCATCGACCGCCAGGCCTGGTATCTTTTTTCAATTCTCTTTCTGTGGCAGTTTCCCCATTTTTTGGCGATTGCCTTGATGTACCGGGACGACTACGCGCGCGCCGGCTATCGCATGCTGCCCGACTTTGATCGCGACTCACGCTTCACGCGGGCGGAGATTGTTGGTTTTACCGTGATCCTGATCGTTACCACGATGCTGCCGCTGGTGGGTCGCGGTGGGTCGATTTATCTGGCTGGTATGTTCCTAGCGGGAGCCTTCCTGCTCTATCACGTTGCCAAACTGCTGCAGTCCACTTCGAAAGCGTTAGCGGGCCGCGTCGTGCATGCCTCGGTGATCTATTTGCCCGTGGTTCTTATCCTCATGATCGCATGGAAAGTGTAGCCGCGCGCGTGCTCCCCGCAACTGCTCTGCACAGGGACGCTGGCTTCTATATTGACTAAAGCGCGGCCGACACGCCGCGAGTGGGGTAACGCAGGCAGCCCAGCATCACCACCATGCGGGTCATCTGCTCGTAGCCGTCCGCGATGCGATCTGGAGAGATGCGTGAGCCGGGGAGAATCATGCCGAGGTAGAGCCTCGGAATGGCATGCAAAGCATAAAGCCGCAGGCGAAGCGCATTGTCGACCAACTTTTGAGCCGCCTCCGCCGTCGCGGGATCGGAACTATGACGCCCGGCATCGGCCAGACGCAGCAGAATCGCGGCATTGTGAGCCGCGCAGGAGACGTACTCTGCCGCCGCGCGCAGCCGTTCCCGCTGAATTCTCCTGAAGTCGGCCGGACGAAGGTGTAATCGCAGGAACTCCTCCTCGTCGGGATCAACCAGGTTGCAAAATGCCTCGACATCCACCGACCGAATGTGTTCTGCAGGGTTTTCCAGCACCTTGGAACCAGCGGCCTGTCCCCGGAGCGTAATCAATAACAACGGGACCGCGAGTGCAACCACGACGACGATAATCGTAAGAGTCATCTTTGTAAAAGGCGCTCTAGTTCCCGATTCCAGACATCAAGATTGTGTTCCGGGGGCGGATTCAAAGTCTGACGCGGCCGCCGCTCGGGCAATGCGAGGTAGAAAATCCAAATCAAAACGCAGCAATGATAAGTCCCCATTATCACGAAGTCAAAAACCGTGCTGCTGACCAAGCCATAAAGCCGCGCAACGGACATGGGTAATTCTACACTCGCAAGAATTCCCAGACCCAGAGCGATTCCGAAGGCCTGGTTCCGCCATGACAGCACAAAGTAGCGGGAGAACACGAACAGCGAGATCAGCAGACCAGACTGCAGGATGGTGGCGACGCGGTCTAAGGTATAGGTGACATTGAACAGGAAGTTCGAGCTGTTGCCTGGGGCAAAGGCGGCACCTCCAACTGCGACCAGAAGGAGGGCTATGGTCGCCCCCCGGAGCACTGACCTTCCAGTTCCGATCAGCAGGGGATAGCGACGGAAGAAATGGCTGAATAACTCGTGGATAATGCCAAACCGCAATGCGGCACTGACCGCCCTTGTGGCCGAGTATGCGCGAAAATATTCTCCTCCAAAGCCAAAGTGTGTCCAGGATATCGCAAGAAGAACTCCGGTCTGTACGACCTGGAGTCCGGTGTAGAGGAAAAACATGGGAAACTGCCGGTGCAGCCCGCGACGAACCATCCCGCCCAGCAAGATAACCTGCAAGACCTTGGGGGCGACCCACAAGTAGTACCAGAGTATGAGAGAAACGGTCATGGGCTACCGCGCAGCAGCACTATACACCCCTTTGCGATAGCCCACAACTGCGACACCCAAGTCGTTATTTGCTGGGCACTGGGAACACAATGCTGCCCTTCGGCGGAGGACCACTGGGGTCGCCATCAGCAAACGCGGTTAATGGGATGGAAATGGTGGTTAGGAGGAGCGCAACAACAGCCAACCAACGCAGATTCGTTTTCACGGTGTGAATTCCTTTCCAATGTGGGATTACACCGTGATAATGTATTCGCGAACGCCAGGTTGCAACGTCGCCCGCAAGTAATTTCGATTTTCCAAAAATGTAACAATGACCCTGCACTCGGCATTAGAAGACCTCCAGGACACCACGCTGAGAGCCTTCGCCGGCTGTCTTAAAAGGCTGGAGTATCTGGCGGGGTTGCGCGACCAAGCGGGAAGCTACGAGCACTGGGGGTTTGCCCGCGTCTACGGAGACGCGGCCGCTAAGAAAGCGTTGGCGCGGGCGCATCGCTCTCTGCTGTCCAAGGTCTTGGCGATGCCAATCCGAAATCTGGTAGACGATGCGAAACAGTCCAGTGAAGAAGCTGGACTTCCGCCTGCCACCTACGTGGAGCGACTGACGACCACCAGCCCGAATCTGTTACCCCATGGTCCCGGGGCCGGATCCGCCCGCCATCTCAGTTCAGTACTTCACGCGCTTTCGAGCTTGTTGAAGAATCCAAAAGGGGACGCCAATCCCCCAGCCGGATCGCCACGCCCACGACCTGGCCAATGATCTCCGCCTCTTGCGGGTACCGCAGGACGCGAGCCGCAACCGGCGACAGCGGGTGGGGCTGCAGAATAATTTCTTCCCCAGTCATCGTGCACCAGCAGCAGGTGTGGCCGTTGCGTGTTTCCACGAAGTAGATGGGGCGCTCGTATTCCGACCTCCAGCCTCCCTCCACCGCTTTGTTCTTCGATTCGTCGATCTGCACGAAACTCCCGGGCGGTAGAATCGGATACATGGTCAAATCGTCACTACCGATATAACCGTAGGTGTACTGGCAAGTGGCAAATTGCGCCAGATACGCCAGCGGCACCTGACCCCACTGTTCCACCATCCGGCCGAAGTTCACGGTGCGCCGGTGATCGAAGCTGGGGTCAAGCCGGACCGGCATCTGAACACTTGAGAGGTTCGCCAGGGCGCTGGAAAAATGTGACTTCGGCGGAAACACGAAGTCCATATCCGTCATCATTCCATTCAAATCGATCCCGTACCACGACAGCAGCTCCCGGATGTCTCTGCGATAGATCACCGCCAGCGAATATAAACGGTAGATGCTGGGGACGACTCCTTTTGTCTCAAAATCCGAAAGCCGGCTGGGGACGATCGCAAACTCGTCATTCCCGCGTTTCTGCGCGATCCGTGTGCTCGCGGTCTCGACATCCCGCATGGTCAATCCCAGTTGCTCTCGCAGCACCCGCAAGTTCTGTCCGCATGGAAACATTGGCCCCCCCTCTTACCACGGCAGAATCGATTGTAATGATAGCAACTTAGCGGCATCAACGGTGACAAGAATCACACTGACTGTCGCCGGGATCCCGCTAAGACCCCACCGGTGAAGAGGCAGCACAGCAGGCCTCCCCCTTCTGTTCCGAATTCGTAAATAAACAGAGCGGAGACCGCCACCTTGTACTGACGCCTTCCCAGAAAACGCCTCCATCTTGCGCGTCGGCTTCGGTGAAGTCAAGTGGATCAAAGCCGGGGTGACGGACACAAAAACTGAGGGCTGGCCGAAGGCCAGCCCATCCACCACAGTCGCGGCAGTACCACATTAATCGGCAGCGGAAGCGGTATCGACGGCCTCCACCAGCGGCATCGTCACCAAATGTTCGCTGAGGAACCAGACCTGCAGTTCGTTGGTGCGCAACACATCACTGACCGCGAGATCGTTCGTCCCGTCGTCTCCCATCTGGGAAGCCCGCTCCGCCAGCTTGCGGCATTCGCCAATAACAATCTGGTGCGCGTCCAGCAAGCGCGAGATCTGCACCGGAACTTCCTCTCGCCCCCTGGGTGGCCGCTCGATCCGCGTAGTCTCGGCCACGTCGTGGGCCATAGCAATGCTGAGACCGCCGAGCAACTGGATGCGCTCGGCGATGGTGTCCACCAACTCGGACTGCTCATCGAAATGTTTGTCGAAAAGGAGATGAAGCTGGTAAAAGGTTGGCCCGGCGACCTGCCAGTGCGATTTCTTGTAAAGATCGCGGAGAGTCATGGTATCGGCGAGCAATTGGTTGAGTCGCTCCGTCATTTCCAGGCGAACCGGCTCCTCCAATTCCAAGGGCAGGGCGTGGGTCACGGTGCCATATTCCTGAATTTCGCGTGCCTTCTGGTGAATTCGAGGCTGGGCATTCAGTTTTGCAGCGGTCTTCTTCGGCATGGGAGTCTCCTGTTCCGTTTCGAGTTCGGCGTTCTGATCTATTGTGCGTCACATGGGCGTCAATCGTCTGTGATCTGCGCCGCTAGTGGCCGGCAACTAAGCATTGGTTGGGGAACACTGCCACTCAATCTCTTGGATGTGCCCAACTAGCGGGTGGATTCTCGCTACGCATAAAATGTGAGATCCCAGCCCGCTAATCTCTTGGGCGCCAAGCCCCACGTCCACTGGAACCTTGGGCGAGTCTGCCGAGACTGGCCGGTTGCAACACTTCTCTGGTTTTCCCCGCAATGATTGACTTATTCGGGACGGTCTCGTAGGCGTAGCCGGTGAGAGTTGCGGTGATGTCCCCCACCTTGGCAGAAACGCTAAGTCGAGCCCAACCGTAATGAATCTTTCCACCAATGTGGAATTTCAAGCCAAGATATCGGTTCTTGATATTGGCCCAACTGCCGTTGACGTCCGTCGTGCGGGCGGTTGCCATTAGCTTGCCGGGGAAGTATTGCCCGCCGCCTATCTTTGCGCCGGATTGCAAAGCGGATGCCCAAGGGGCTCCCTGAACCGTTCGGAACCCCCTCGCGCCGTTGCCCCGGGCAGGATTGGCAGAAAGCCACCAGCTGGGAGTCTCCGTGTTGGTGTTAGAGGCGTCGTGCAAAGTAAAATCGACGACACCGTCGTGGTTGAGGTCGAGCTTGTAGTCTTTCCCGGTGCGGATGACCCGGTGAATCGGCGTGTAGACAATCTCGGCTTCGGCTGGAGTTGCAGCCAGGAGTCCGACGCCAGCGGCCGTCGCGGCCAAGGCATAGGACTCCAGCAGCCGGCACGTTGAGCCGCTCAAGTTGGAAATTGTCCTCGGAAGGGCGCCGCTCCTCATCGGATCCTCCTCAAATCATTCTTTGTTGGACATCCGCGAACGTAATTTTTCGCGCCGCGCATCCGGAAAACGTGCCGTCAGGGTGTGATCTCAAACACGACGCCGTACCCTGCCGTGCCGCCGATTTCTGCCGATCCGTACAGGTTTCCTTTGTCATCTCGGAGCAAATCCGCGCCTGGGAACCCGCCGTCCGCCCCCCCGGAGAATGTGTGGACAACGGAGTACTTCCATTTGCCGTGGGGACTAGGAGCCAGCTTGTAAACCAGACCGTCACCACCGGTAAAGATGGTTCCATACAGATTCCCGACCTTGTCGAAGACAGGTCTCGTGGCGAACGAACCGTAGGTCGTCCCCGTGCGAAAACTGTAGAGCACCTCGTAATGCCATCTTCCGTGTTCGCATCTGGATAGCTTGAACACAGTACCGAATCCGAAAGGTCCATTGGCCGAGGTCGTGCCGTACAGATTTCCATGGCTGTCGAGGGTGAGTGCCGCTCCCGGTTGCGCCCCGTCATCCCGGCCAGTAAAGGTATAGAGTAACTTTTCCTTCCACCCTCCCGATTCCACAAATTGGAATACGGTGCCGCAACCAAGACCCTCGCACGGGAAAGAATTCGAGCCTCCGTATGCGGTTGTGCCATAAAGAATGCCACTCGCGCCCCGGATCAGTCCGGCATAAGGTGCGTTTCCGTCGCTGCAATTGGTTTGTGAGCAAAAGGTGTAAAGCACACTCTCGCTCCAGTTGCGAGAGCCCGGGGTGAGTTCGAAAGCCACACCCGCACCCCACCCGAATATCGCGCGACAGCAATTCCCGCCTGCCGCGGCAGTACCATAGAGGTTCCCTGCCTTATCAAACAGCAGGTCGCCGTCGGGACCTGCACCGCCGCCGTCATTTTGGAAACGATAGAGTACCGTCTCGGTCCATTCACCCTGGGCCGGGCTCAACTCGAAGACAATGCCACAGCCTGCTCCAGCGCCGCTAGAACACTGTTGATTGCTCCCACCGCCGCTGCTTGTCGTGCCGTAGAGATTGCCCGCGTTATCGAGGATCATACCTCCGTTTGGACCCGATCCGTCCGAGCTGTCGTTCTCCTGGAAGCGATGTAGCACTAACTCTTGCCAACTTCCGTCCGAGCCGGCTTTCAGCTCGAAAACAGTGCCGCAACCGTTAATTAAACCGGTGCAATAATTTGCGTTCGTGCCGCCCCCGTTGGTCGCGCCGTAGAGGTTCCCGGCTTGATCGAAAAGCAGTCTGCCAAATGGAGTTGCCCCGTCCGTCCCGCCTTGAAAGGCATACAGAGTCTTAAATTTGCTGGCGGCCCACGAAGCCGGTGCCAGCGCCAAAATAACACTCAAGACCGGAGCAACGGTGGGAACAAGTCTGACTCGTTTGATGATGCCCCACACTTTCAGTTCGGAAGGAGAAGAGCCTTCGTAAAACGTTGAATCTTCATTCATATTTGCTTTCTCCCACCAAGCGCCAATCGTGTGCAGCGAAGAAATCGAGCATTCATTGCGAACTCGATTCGCAAAGTATTGTTGAGACACCTCGCGCCCAAACGCGGAGTGTTGCGGGTTCACCGAATCTGAACACCCGAGGGGCCTGCCGCTTAGTGGTCACGAGCGCATACCTATTGACCTGACAGGCAAGCGAATCGGAAAGGCTCGAAGGCGTCCTGAGCGGTTGCGAAGACGGATTCACACATCCCCTTTCGCAGAACGGGGTCCATTGTACTCCGGGAGGGGAGGTTCTTGGTGACGACGAATCGTAACCCGTTAGTCACAATCGACGCTGTGTGTCTGGACCCTCTCGTTTCTCCGCCAGCAAAATTCGCTGCAATTGTCTATCATGGAATATTCCTACTTGATCGACGGAGAATGCAGACGTGCCTGAGACCCAGACGAACGGATTGGAAGTGCTCGAGACCCGGGAATGGCTGGATTCCCTCGACTATGTGTTAGCGCAAGGCGGCCCCGAGCGCGCCGGACGCTTGTTGCAGCAGTTGTCGCTGCACGCCAAGCGCGCCGCGGGAGTGAACCTGCCGTTCACGGCAACCACGCCCTATCAGAACACGATTCCAGCCGTTCAGCAGCCGCCCTTTCCCGGCAGCCAGGAGATGGAGCGCCGCATTAAGAGCCTGGTGCGCTGGAATGCTCTAGCGATGGTGGTTCGTGCCAACAAGCTCCAGGAGGGCATCGGCGGACATATTTCCACTTTCGCCTCGGCCGCCACTTTGTACGAGGTGGCTTTTAATCATTTTCTGCGAGCCCAGACCGAAACCGGTGATCGCGACCTCGTCTATTTCCAGGGACACGCCGCGCCCGGCATGTATGCCCGCGCTTATCTCGAAGGCCGCATTCCCCGGCAGAAGCTGGAGAACTTTCGCCGCGAACTCAAATCGGGCGGCGGCCTTTCCTCTTATCCTCACCCTTGGCTGATGCCGGATTTCTGGGAGTTCCCCACGGTTTCTATGGGATTGGGGCCTATCCAGGCAATCTATCAGGCGCGTTTCATCCGCTATCTGGAAAATCGCGGACTGAAGCTGTCCACCGACGGCAAAGTCTGGGCTTTCCTGGGCGACGGCGAGATGGACGAACCCGAGTCCCTGGGCTCGATTACGCTGGCTTCAAGAGAACGTCTCGACAACCTCATCTTTGTCGTCAACTGCAACCTGCAAAGGTTGGACGGCCCCGTTCGCGGAAACGGCAAGATCATTCAGGAACTGGAGGCCATTTTCCGCGGCGCCGGCTGGAACGTGATCAAAGTCATCTGGGGCGGCGACTGGGACAGCCTCATCCGAAACGACCGCGACGGGCTGCTGGTCAAGCGCATGGGCGAGATCAGCGACGGCCAGTATCAGAAATACTTCGTCGAGAGCGGCGCTTACTTCCGCCACAACTTCTTCGGCACCGATCCCCGCCTGCTCAACATGGTCGAGCATCTCTCCGACGAGCAGCTTGCGCGCATGCGCCTGGGCGGCCACGATCCCATCAAAGTACATGCAGCGTACAAGGCAGGCGTGGAGCACAAAGGCTCCCCGACCATCATTCTGGCAAAGACCATTAAGGGCTATGGCTTGGGTGAAGCGGGCGAAGGCAAGAACATCACCCATCAGCAAAAAAAACTAAACGACGACGAGCTGCAGATGTTCCGTTCGCGCTTCGGGATTCCCATCCCCGATGCCGAACTGCACGATGCTCCCTTCTATCGACCTGCAGACGACAGCCCCGAAATTACCTACATGAAGGAGCGGCGCAAGCAGCTCGGTGGCTACCTCCCGGAACGCAAAGTGCGCGCCAAACCGATCAGCCCGGTTTCAGAAACTCACTTCGAGGAATTTTATAAAGGCACCGAGGGCCGCGACGTTGCCACCACCATGGTCTTTGTGCGCCTGCTGGGAAAATTGCTGCGCGACCCCGAGATCGGCAAGCTCATCGTCCCCATCATTCCCGACGAAGCCCGCACCTTCGGCATGGAAGCTCTATTCCGCCAGGTAGGTATTTACTCCAGCGTCGGCCAGCTTTACGAGCCGGTCGACATGGACACTCTCCTCTATTACAAGGAAGCCAAGGACGGCCAGATCCTCGAGGAAGGCATCACCGAGGCCGGTTCGATGTGCTCGTTCATTGCCGCTGGAACCGCGTATGCCAATCACGGAATCAACACCATTCCGTTTTTTATTTATTACTCGATGTTCGGCTTCCAGCGCATTGGCGACCTGATCTGGGCCGCGGCCGACATGCGCACACGCGGCTTCCTGATCGGCGGCACAGCCGGCCGCACTACGCTGGCGGGCGAAGGCCTGCAGCACCAGGACGGCCACAGTCACGTGCTGGCACTACCCGTGCCCAACCTGCTCGCCTACGATCCAGCCTTCGCTTACGAAATCGCTGTCATCATTCAGGACGGCATCAAGCGCATGTATGTGGATCAGGAATCCATCTTCTATTACTTGACCGTCACCAACGAACCGCTGCCCATGCCCGAGATGCCGCACGGTGCTGAAGTCCGGGACGGGATTCTCAAAGGTTTGTATCGCTTCAAGACCTCTGAGAAGAGAGACGCCAAGCTGCGCGCCCAGCTTTTCGGCAGCGGAACCATCATGTTCGAAGTGCTCAAAGCGCAACAGATTCTGGAAGAGAAGTACGGAGTGGCCGCGGACGTCTGGAGCGTGACCAGCTACAAACGGCTTTATCGCGACGGCAACGACTGCGAGCGCTGGAACATGCTGCATCCGGGCGAGACTCCCCGCGTCCCGTTTGTTACGCAATGTTTGAAAGACGCACCCGGGGTCTTCGTGGCTGCATCGGATTACATGAAGGTGCTGCCCGAGTCGATCGCGCAGTGGGTGCCGCGTCCACTCGTGGCCCTGGGTACGGACGGTTTCGGCCGCAGCGAGAATCGCGCTTCGCTTCGCGACTTCTTCGAAGTGGATGCGAAACACATCGTGCTGGCCACGTTGAACGCCTTGGCGCGCGATAAACAAATCAACTCCGAGATACTCGGGACGGCAATCAAAGACCTGGGCATCAATCCGGAAAAGCCGAACCCGGCTATCACTTAGTAACGCCGCTACATCACAGGGAGAGAAAGTTACAGTGACAGAATTCAAGCTACCGGAGCTCGGCGAAAACATCGACCAGGGAGACCTCGTCCGGCTGATGATTTCGCCCGGTGCCACCGTCACCCAAGGCCAGGCGGTGATGGAACTCGAAACCGACAAGGCCGTCGTCGAAGTGCCGTCCACGGTGAGCGGCGTGGTGAAAGAAATTCGCGTCAAGGAGGGGGAGAAGGTCAAGGTCGGCCAGGTGATCTTCACCTTCGAGAACGGCGCGGGCGGCGCGGCGCGGGCACCCTCGCCAGTCAGGGAACCGGCTCCCGCTTCGGCGACAACGCCGAGCCCAGCCGAGGCCCCGCCGCCACCAACCCCGCCACCAACTCAAAGAGAACGGCGTACAGCGACCGCTGCGCAGGCCGGTCCCACCGAATTCAAACTGCCCGAACTCGGAGAAAACATCTCCGAAGGCGATCTGGTGCGCCTCATGATTTCTGCCGGGGCCAAAGTCTCCGAAGGCCAGCCGGTGATAGAACTGGAGACCGACAAAGCCATCGTCGAAGTTCCATCATCCATCAGCGGAGTGGTCAAGGAAATTCGCGTCAAGCAGGGCGAGAAGATCAAAGTCGGACAGGTCATCTTCACGCTCGAAGGCGCCGCAGCCCCGCAGCCGGACCGGGCCAGACATGTTCCGGTCGAGCACGTCTCTGGACAGTACGGCGCTCGCCTCGCTTTCCAGGCTGCCATCCAGGCCGAAGGAAAAACTGAAGAGCAGGCGCTTCCACCCGATCAGCCGCAGGCGCTTCCGTCCACTTTCACCATGCCCATGCAACTCGGAAAAGTGGCAGGCACCGAACATCGGGAACCCGTGCCCGCGGCCCCGCACGTCCGTCGATTGGCCCGTGAGATCGGCGTCGACATTCACGACGTAAAGGGAACCGGTCCCGGCGGCCGCATCAGCGAAGACGACGTCAAGGCGCATTCGAAGGCCTTGCTCGCTTCCGTGGCATCGGCGGCCCAAGCCCCGCGCGGAGCTCAATTCGCTCAACCGGAATTGCCTGATTTCACCAAGTGGGGAAAGGTCGAAAGGGTTTCGATTCGTGGGGTGCGGCGCAAAACCGCCGAGCATCTTTGGCAGGCCTGGACCACCATCCCCCATGTCACCCAGAACGATAAGGCTGACATCACGGAACTCGAGCAGTTGCGGGCGCGTTTCGCTCCAAAAGCGCAGGAAGCCGGCGGCAAGATGACCGTCACTGCCATCGCACTGAAGGTCTGTTCGTCAGCGCTCAAAATCTTTCCCCAGTTCAATGCCAGCATCGACATGGCAAAAGAGGAAATCATCTACAAGCAGTACATCAACATCGGGGTTGCCGTCGATACTGACCGCGGCCTGCTGGTGCCGGTCATCCACGATGTCGACAAGAAAAACATCGTCGAGCTCGCCACGGAGCTTACTCTGGCGTCCAAGAAGGCCCGCGAAAAGAAGCTCACCCTCGCGGAAATGGAAGGCGGCACCTTCACCATTACCAACCTCGGCGGAATTGGCGGCACTGGATTCTCCCCCATCGTGAATCATCCTGAGGTCGCGATCCTGGGCCTTTCGCGCTCCAGCATGGAACCGGTGTGGCTCAACGGCAAGTTCGAGCCGCGCCTGGTGCTGCCGCTGTCGTTGTCTTATGACCACAGGCTCATCGACGGCGCCGACGCTGCCCGCTTTCTGCGTTGGATTGCGGAAGCTTTTGAGCAACCGTTCTTGCTGTCGGTTCAAGGATGAACGCATAGCCGTAATTTGTCATCCTGAGCGGAGTGGATGCTGCGCAAAGCGCAGCATCCACGGAGTCGAAGGACCTTGAGTTGCTGATACCGAGATGACTGTTGCAAGGCGTTTTCACGACGATCTCTCATACCTTGGTGAGAAGAACTCCCTGACGCTATCTGGTGAAGACTGGCTCCGTCGGGATCCTTCGACTGCGTTACCGTCGCTTTGCGACGGCAACTTCGCTCAGGATGACAAAGGTGTATCAGTTTCAGAAATTCGATGACTGAAGCTACAAACTTACACATTGCGGTAATCGGTGGAGGACCCGGCGGGTACGCCGCCGCCTTCCTCGCCGCCGACCTCGGAATGAAAGTCACGCTGATCGATCCGGAACTGAATCCCGGCGGCGTGTGCCTGTATCGCGGCTGCATCCCGTCTAAGGCACTCCTCCATGTCGCCAAACTGATCGACGAATCCCGACAGGCAAAGAATTGGGGAATCGAGTACGCCGATCCGAAGATCGACTTACCGCGCCTGCGCTCCTGGAAAGAAGATGTCGTCAAGAAACTGACTGGTGGCTTGGGCCTGCTCTCGAAGCAAAGAAAGATCGAATACGTCCAGGGCCGCGCCGCAATCGAGAACTCGAATACGCTGCATGTCAGTCGCACGAACGGAACTGAAGATTCGCGAACCTTCGACCGCATTATCATCGCCACCGGCTCGCGGCCCGCGATCATTCCCAGCCTGAAACTCGAAACCCCGCGCATGATGGATTCAACCACTGCATTGGACCTCAGCGATGTACCCGGCACTCTGCTCGTAGTGGGCGGCGGCTACATCGGATTGGAACTTGGCACTGTGTACGCCGCACTGGGCAGCAAAGTTTCGGTCGTGGAGATGCTGCCCGGCCTCTTGCCGGGAGCGGATCGCGATCTAGTACTGCCCCTGCATAAACGGATGGAGAAGATTTTCGACTCCATCCTGCTCAACACCACGGTCGCTGCCGTGAAAGAAGAACCCAGCGGAATCCGCGTGACCTTCGACGGCCCCGAAGTGAAAGAACGCGAGAAGATATTCGACAAGGTCCTGGTTTCGGTGGGACGCAAACCCAATTCCGAAATCCCGGGCCTGGAGAAAACTCAGGTCAAACTCAACCCGCGCGGATTCATTGAAGTGAACAAGCAACTGCAAACTGCCGACCCCATGATTTACGCCATCGGCGACGTGGTGGGCGAACCGATGCTGGCCCACAAAGCCTCGCATGAAGGACGCACCGCCGTCGAAGCCATCGCCGGCAACAAAGTCGCCTTCGAACCCAACGCAATTCCCGCCGTCGTCTTCACCGATCCTGAAATAGCCTGGTGCGGCCTCACCGAAACTCAAGCGCAGAAGGAAAACCGCGAAATCAAGGTTGCCAGATTCCCCTGGGCGGCTTCGGGGCGCGCCATGACAATCGACCGAAGCGAAGGCATGACCAAGCTGCTCGTCGATCCCCAGACCGAGCGCGTGCTGGGCGTAGGCATCGTCGGCCCCGGCGCGGGCGAACTCATCGCCGAGGGCGTGCTCGCCATCGAAATGGGCGCGCTTGCCAAAGACATTGCGCTCACCATCCATCCGCATCCCACGCTCTCGGAGACGGTAATGGAGTCAGCCGAAGTCTTCTTCGGCAGCAGCACGCACGTGTATCGGCCCAAGCGCCAATGACGCAGACCCAATCCGGTGGGGTTTCTCCGCGACCTCTGCGATCTAAGACTTGCCTTCGCCGAACGGGGAAACAGCATTTCGGTACAATGAACTCTCGCTCCACGCAGGCCAATGGCGGGCGCAGCTCTGTCTGCAATCTGCACCCCTCCTCTGGAGAAGAAAAACCATGTCTTCTTTCTTTAAACCGGCACACTGGCTTCTCTTCTATGTAGCAATCTCCGCGGCTGCTTCCGCGCAGGTACTGCCAACGCAATTGGGTGGACCCGCCCCGGCGCCTGCAAACCAATCGCAGGACCTGCTGGGCCGCGATACCCCCAGCGGAACTGTTTTTGGATTCCTGCAGGCAGCTCAGGCGGGAAACTATTCCACGGCCGCCCAGTATTTGCAGATGTCCAATGCCAGGCGCGGAGCTCAGGGAGAAGATCTCGCGGCCAAGCTGAAAGTGGTGATGGATCGCGCTTTTTCCGGCAACCTCCGGGCGATCAGCAATCAGCGAGACGGCACTCCCCAGGAAGGAGTTGCGCTGGACCAGCAACGCATCGGCATTTTATCAGCGGGAGACATCGATGCCGACCTGGATGTCGTGCACGTCTCCGATCCCGGCGGCGGACGAATCTGGCTGGTCTCCTCCGAGACTCTGGCCAAGGTTCCCGACCTCTACGAACAGTTGCAGGTGCGCCAAGTCGAAACCCGTCTGCCCGGATTCCTGGTTCAGCACCAGTTTTTGGGAATGCCGATCTGGCAATGGCTCGCCATTCTTGTTGCCATCCCGGTCGCCGCTGTCCTGGGCTGGCTCGCGCTGCAGATCGTCAAGTTCCCTCGCTACCTCTGGCTGAGGAAACACAAACAGTTTCCGGGCGCCGCCTGGACCGCGACTTCCAGTCCGCTCAAACTTATATTCGGGGCTGCCATCCACGACCTCTTCGTGATGTATCTCCGCCTGCCTCTGCTGCACCGCCACTACTATCAGATCGCCATCGGGGTTGTGTTCATTATTGGCTTCAACTGGCTGCTGTCGCGGATTCTGCAGCAACTGGCGCAGCGGGTTCGCGAGCGCGCCATCAACGCCGGAAGCCGAGGAACCGGTTCACTCATGCTGTTGGGCGAGCGCATTCTGAAAGCGTTGATTCTGATTTTCGCCCTCTTCCTGATCCTAGGCACCCTCGGCTTCAACATGACCACCGCCCTCGCCGGACTGGGCATCGGCGGAATTGCCGTCGCCTTCGCCGCCCAGAAAACTCTGGAGAATCTTTTCGGAGGAATTTCCCTGCTCGGCGACGAAGTCATCCACGTGGGCGATGTCTGCCGTTTCGGCGAACGTGTCGGCACCGTGGAAGACATCAGCCTCCGCTCCACTCGCATTCGCACGCCCGAAAGAACCGAGCTTTCCATCCCCAACGGCTCGCTGGCCACCATGAACCTGGAGAACCTGAGCCGGCGCGACAAAATCCTTTTCAACACGAAGCTGGGCCTGCGCTACGAAACTTCGCCCGACCAACTGCGTTACGTCCTGGCCCAGACTCGCCGCCTGTTCTACGAGCACCCCAAAGTAGAAACCGACGGCGCGCGCATTCGCTTCATTGGATACGACAACAGCGCCCTGACTCTGGAAGTTTTTTGCTATGTGCTGACTTGGGATAACGCGGAGTTTCTTGCGGTTCAAGAAGACCTTCTGCTGAGAATCATGGACATCGTGGACGCGTCCGGCACCAGCTTCGCCTTCCCCTCCCGCACCATCTATGTGGGCCGCGACCTCGGCCTCGATAAAGTGAAGACCGCAGCCGCCGCGCGCGAAGTCCAACGATGGCGTGAGAACAGCAAACTGCCCTTTCCAGACTACGCGCCCTCCGACATCTCCGAGTTCAGCAATTCCCTGGCTTATCCCCAGCCCGACTCAGCATTAAGGAGCAGAAAATGAGCCAACGCCTGACGCTGCTGGCCACTATCCTGGTCTGCGTCGCAGTACCACTTCGTTCAGAGGAGATCCCGATGCAGAACGCTTCCACCGCCGCCAGGACGACCGCTCCGTCGTGGATGAAGGACTCAGCCGCCAAACTGCAACGCGAACTGATAGCGAAATATGGCGACCAGCAAGCGCCTCGGATCGAACGCGGTCTCCACCAGGTAGCAGAATTCTGGCGCGCCGACGACGGCGACGCGTCTGCCTTCGAGGATTTCGTTCGCACCAACTTCGCCGGCGACCAAGCCACGCTCGACACCATGTTCAACCGTTTCCAGAGCCTGCTCGAACAGCTCGATGGCCACATGCACGAGATCAATCGCGTGTTCAATCAGCAGTCCGATCTCGATCTCGGCCCGGTTCTAGCTTTCGACGAAGTATTCGCCGGCTACGATCCCTCCGCCCACGTCCTCGACGATTTCTTCAACAACAAACTGGCCTTCACCGTTCTCCTGAACTTCCCCCTCACCACGCTCGACGAGCGCCTGAAAAACGGCGCGACCTGGAGCCGCCGTCAGTGGGCTGAAACCCGCCTCGCCCAACGCTTCGACAAGCGCATTCCCGCCGACGTCAATCTGGCCATCGCCCGGGCCGGAGCCGAGTCCGGACAATACATTTCGCAATACAACATCTGGATGCACCACCTGCTCGATCCCCAGGGCCAGCGCCTCTTCCCGCCAAAAATGCGTCTGCTGAGCCACTGGAACCTGCGCGACGAAATCAAGGCCGACTACTCCGACCCGCAAAACGGTCTCGCAAAACAGCGCATGATCCAGCAGGTGATGGAGCGCATCGTCACCCAGACCATTCCCCAAGTCGTGATCAACAATCCCGCCGTCGACTGGAATCCATTCATCAACGAGGTCAAACCCGCGGCGGTGAAAGATTCAGACTCTGCTATCGAGAATCGCTCGCCCAGCAATGCGCCCGAGCCTGACACACGTTACGCAAACTTGCTGAAAGACTTTAACGCGTCCCGGAAAGCCGATCCGTATTCCCCGACCGCACCCACTCTGATCGACCGCCGCTTCCAGGAAGATCGCGAGATCCCCGAAGCCCGTGTAAAAGCCATGCTGGAACAGGTGCTCAGCTCGCCGCTGGTCGCGCAAACCGCAAACTTGATTCAAGCCCGGCTCGGCCGCCCACTCGAACCATTCGATGTCTGGTACAACGGGTTTCGCCCCGGCAGCAACTACACCGAGGCGCAGTTGGACGAGATGGTCGCGAAAAAGTATCCGACCGCCGAAGCCTACCAGAAAGACATCCCCAACCTGCTCATGAAACTCGGCTTCGCGCCCGACCGCGCCCAGTACGTCGCCAACAACATCATCGTCGATCCCGCCCGCGGCTCA
>Ga0207086_1083_pt2 | contig 22468 bp, 15 predicted proteins | sample Alteio_BWMinHeat_54_FD_153540 | JGI IMG/M metagenome (GOLD analysis project Ga0207086, IMG submission 153540) | Enriched cells from forest soil in Barre Woods Harvard Forest LTER site, Petersham, Massachusetts, United States -... | ecosystem: Environmental > Terrestrial > Soil > Temperate forest >... | reverse complement strand
AAAACTCTTTTTTCTTAACTGAATAACCTCGTCAGCAAATTTTAGTCTCGTCGTGACAAGCTCTCGTAGCTGAATTATTCTACTGTGTTGAGTTGAGTTATCAGAAGTAAGGGAATCCAATTCCTTCATGTGAGAATGGATTGCTTTCATGGCCCCTTGATAAGGTTCAAGAAATAATTCATCGCCCGTTAACCCATAACCTCTTTGAGAAGTTTCTACTTCGACTGAAAATGACCGAATCTGCTCGGAATGATAGAGCACTCTTCGAGCATGAGCCGCCCACCGAGTTACCTCAATCATCTTCCTAAAAAACACGTATGAAGTGAAAGCCAGTCCAAGGACTAAAAGAATGGAGAAGAGAAAACCAAAAAGTATATTTCGTTGTAAGTAAATCTTCATTTATTAAAAATGAGAGTGGCAAGTCATAGAATGTTCAATTACTATCAATCGGTAAGTTTGTTATTTCAATAAACTGACCAACACGAATAGTATTGTCATCGGAGTGCCGGTCAATCAGTTTGTGTAGAGGATCTATGTCTGCCTTGCTCGGTCGCTCATTAACTGAAATTACAAACAGGTTGTTCTTCTTTGTTACCTTTTCCTTTTTTAAATAAATCAATTTCTCCTTGCCCTTGGAATCCGTTGAGTAAACTCCAACGTCAATCCAATCATGGAGTGGAATATTACTTTCCTGACCTGAACTGTCAATTCTTATTTTTTCACAAGAGACTGAAAGTGTCAATTCAAATTTGCCCTTTTTACTTTCTTTATAGACAGCATCAAGCGCCTGGTTTTCAAAAAGTGTAACATTTTCAAACATATCATAAAGAAGGTAGCGAAGGCTGTCAGGCGTAACTTTATGAATTTGCTCCAACAGATTGATTGAACTGGGGTAAGGTGCATCCTTGAATGCCCATAATTTATTATACTCTTTAAAGGCTTGATTGAGGTTGTCTTCTCCCAAATAATCCTGCAAAGCAAAAAAAACTAAAGAGGATTTATTGTCCGACACATACGATTGATTGTTAACCGATAACAAGGGGTATTCCTTCATTCTACTTTGCGTGCGGCCTTTCAAATAGTTATCAAGTTCATACTTGAGATAGCGCTCTACAGCTTCCGCAGAAAAAGCATGTTTCATCACCATAAGGGCAGTATACTGAGACATACCCTCTGAAAGCAAGGCGCTTCCTGGGACATCAGCTTCTATTACCTGTTGCCCCCACCACTGATGAGCAACTTCACGAGCAGTAACATAATAGTTCATGTCCAAATCTTCACTGGATTTTTTTGCCTTGAGTATAAAACCAATGTTCTCTGAATACGAGATCGTATTGGCATAAGGTGGTACAAATGTTTGATAGCGTGGAAACTCGAGTATGCGTAATTGCTTGAACTGATAGGGGCTAAAGTTGTCAGCGCAATAACTCAGTGCATCTTTCATCCCCTTCATCATCTTATCGAGATTGAATTCATGGCCAGCGTGATAATAAATTTCGAGGCTTACGTCTTTCCATTGATCACGTCTTACCCGATAGCGTCCTGAAACAATGGAGTAAAAATTGGAGATTGGGACGTCTGTTTTGTAACGAAAATAATTTCTGCCATTTTTTTTCCATTCGCGCTGAAGGGCCCCTGGAGCGATTGCGATTTGATCACCATCTGTCCCTACAACCATCTCAAAACGAATTCGATCAGCATCATCACCAAATACATTGGCAGTTTTTTCTCGGGGATCATTAGGTTCTGACTGTTGATCTTTGATTTTCAATCCATATTTCTTTCGATCTGCTAAGTCCTTCAGCTCAAAACGATGATTGTATCCCAGGCTAGGGAAATAAGTATTTTTAAAGAAAGTTCCATTATATACAATATCGGTGTTAGAGGCCCCTTCTACAAACGCCTTGGTGACAAACGACAATTTGAAATTCATTTTCATGCTATCACCAGGCATGAGCGGATTACTGAGATGATAGATGTAATAACGAAAACCAGAATCGCTTTGCTTAATTGTTGCTTCTCGATCAAATTTTAAATAGTCAACAATGAGCTGGTGGTCTAGAGAGTATTGAACATGGATGTCTTGAATCGGTTGAAGTGATTTATTTTTTAGATAGTAGTAACCTTCTGCGACAAAGTCTCGACGAGAAGGAAAGAGATCAACGGAAATATTTGATTCTACAATTTTAGGTTGGACAAGATGATTGTATTGACTAAACGACTTCTCGTAATCCGCCTGTTTTTTCGTATGCTCTTCCAATCCTTCAAACTCGTTGATGATATTGGTGTTGTAATAAATGTAAAAACCGGAACATAGAAAGATGTAAAACACGGCTAGAACGAATAGGGATAACGATTTTGTAAACCGATGTTTTCCAGCCTTCCATCTGAGTTTTATCTGCGTTTCTGCGCCCCGAGCAGAAAAAATGACGGCGATGGTAAATAAAATAAGTGAGAAAGCTATCCAATAAGTTTTAAACCATGCGAAAGGGACGATGAAATGACCGTACAGATTGATTTCAGAGAATGGCCCCAGGTTCCCACTTCCGAATTGCCACAAATCATGCTCGAGACCGAACTGAGGCAATAGAGCATTGACGATTAAAAATACGATGGAAATGACAAACCCTATAAATTTATCATTGACCATCACGTGGATGAAAAATGAAAGTAACGTGAATAGGATTAGTCCGACAAACGCGGAACCGAAAAGTGTTCCAAAGTAAACAGGCAGATCAAATTTGAGATAACCATAGGCAATTTGAGTAATTACTCCGCAAGCGATTAATATTAAAATCAGCGTGATATAAATTAAAAGCAGCCCAATGAACTTGGACAAAAGACTGATAAAGCTGGAGACAGGCAATGAGTCGATAATCATATGGAAGTTCAAAGACCGCTCTTTCCAGATTAGTTCTCCGCTATAAAAAATAGCGAGGATCAAAAAGAAAAGATTGAAGGAGCTATTGATGATGTCCAGCATCAAAGCCGTGGTTGGGTATGAGCTGGTTCCGTAAATTGAATTTATTCGGGAAGCATTAAGGAAGAGTAAAATAATGCCACTGCCAACGATGGCTAGGAATGGAATTTCTGTCCATACCATTTTAAAATAAAGAAAAGACCATTCACGAATTTGTTTCCAATAAGCATTCACATTTATTGTCGGTTCGGTCGGCAAAGTCCAGGCTGCGGATTCTGGAGGATAAGCAGATGTGGGTCTCGTTTTTTTTGTGGTTGATGAATCACGTATCACGTTAAAAGAAAAAAAAACGATAAGTAATGGCCAAGGCTATAATTCCAACTCCAATCCAAAGAAGACGATTATATAGCATGACGCCTTCAAGAGGTATAAACAATGAGTTTTGCTCAGCCGGTGTCCAATAGCGAGTAGTATAAAGAAATGTCTGGATTCCATAGGGGTCAATAATCCCTGCCAGATATTGAGAGTCCAAGTCGCGCAGGTAGCTGTTTCCAATTTGATAAAGAACAATAAGAAGAATGCCCTGCATGTAGATGACGATGGATTTGCGACCTAATGCTCCGCTCATAAAGAAGAGTGAGCAGGTGACAAACAAATTGGGAATTAAAATCAGAAGGAAGGGATGGAGGTAATTCCATACATGGAAAGGAAGCAGCTCCTGACTTTTCCACGCAACTTCCCACGGAACATATTTTCCTATCGCAAACCCGCTTATAAAACCTAAGGGAAGTGCAAGGTTTATTAACAGGAGGGTAACGAAAGAACCCAGAAACCTACCCATTAGGTAATCCCATTTTTTTTATGGGCATACTAAATAGTATTCCATCCATGTTGTGATCAAAGTCACGCACGATCGCAACTCCCATGATTGCCGAGGTGATAATAGAAAGTGCGAAGGAGGAGACTAAGGTCATCCGGTAGATTACATAAGGTGCATTCGCAATGACCATACCAAGAGTGCTACCGAGCTTAATGATGGAGCTCGCAACGCCCAAAAAGCAGAGTAGAAAAGTTATACCGAAATAGACGTAAGTTACAGACCTGCTTTTCCGATAGAATAATTCAAATAAGAAGATCTCTTTGAACTTCATGGAGTAATGCGTAACCTACTGTACTGTGCTTCCTGAATTTCGCCTAAAATTTGGGCGAAGTATACATCCTCAAGCCCCGCAGGAATTTTTTGAAATGAACTATCAGGTTGTGTTTCGCTTAACACGTGGATCTCAGGTGTTCCTGCAACAAGCCTGATAGAAAGTACCGTGTAATTTATTTTGTATTCCTCCAATTCATTTTTATGTACTCGTTTTTTCCATATCCTTCCTTCTAATTCCCCGATAGCCTGAGAAGGCTCTCCTTTATAAAGAAGTTGACCATTATTGATAATCGCCATGTCTGTACATAATTCTTTTACATCTTCTACAATGTGTGTGGAAAGTATTACGATCGTATTTTCACCGACTTCAGAGAGGAGATTGAGAAACCGACTTCGCTCAGCAGGATCAAGACCCGCAGTGGGCTCATCAACAATCATTAGCCCAGGATTTGCCAGAAGTAATTGGGCTATTCCAAAGCGTTGCTTCATCCCTCCCGAAAACCCTCCTAAGTTCTTATTTCTCACAGACCAAAGATTAGTCTTGTGGAGCAAGGCATGAACAATATCTTTTCGTTCATTTTTATTTGTTATCCCTTTTAACACAGCCAAGTGGGTGAGCAATCGTTCAGCTTCGATCTTCGGGTAGACACCAAACTCCTGTGGCAAATAACCTAACAATCCTCTTACATCTTCTTTCTGTTTGAGTACATCAATGTCTCCTAATGTAATACTGCTGCCGTTATCCGCCTCTTGAAGTGTTGCAATGATTCGCATAAGCGTAGATTTGCCTGCACCATTTGGGCCTAATAGACCGAACATACCCCGACCAATCGTAAGGTTAATTTTTCGTAAAGCTTGCACACCGTTGGCGTAGGTTTTGCTAAGATTTTTAATCACTAATTCCATGCAACGCAAAAAAAATTTACTGATGTTGAGCGGTTAGGATGATGGGGCCGAGTAATCGGGTATCTCAATTTTAAATGTTGTACCCACAAGAGGTGTTGACTCCACCGTGATAGCACCTCCAAGGTTTCCAATGGTTTCTTTGGCGATGTACAGCCCCAGACCGGCACCGTTACTTTTTTCATTAGCTCGATAGAACATCTCGAAAATATGCGATAGATATTGCTGGTGAATGCCCACACCGTTGTCTTTTACCGATACGATAATTTTAGAGGTGTCTTTAACTACATCAATATGAACTATCGATTTGGGTTTGACCGAGTCCCTATATTTGATAGCATTGGATAGAACGTTTGTAAAAATTACCGTAAGGCGGTACGAATCAGAGTATATCAATTCGGAATTTTTATCTTGAATATTAATCTCCATCTCCATTCCTCCAGCACTATCCAGATAATTCAATTTCTCGAAGCATTCAGTAAGTAGCGTTCGAATGTTGATCGGCTCATTCAGGATTTCAATCCTTGCGTTTTTAGAATAATCAATGATCTCTTTAAGTGTCTCGTCAAGTTTTCCAATACTCTCATTCATCATTCTGAAATAGTCAAGGAAATACCGTGTCTCATTTTCAGAAAAATCCTTTTGGGCTATGTTCAACAAACCCAATACGGACATTAATGGCGCACGAAGATTGTGCGATGTACTGTAAACAAAATGATCCAATTCCCTGTTGATTTTAATTAACTCTTCATTTTGCTGGCGCAATGTTTTCTCCGCAACTTTTCGTTTTTTCTCTTCCTCCCGTTTCTTGAGGGCAGTGGTAATGGCTGAGGGCAATCGAGTAAGGTTAGCTTTTAACACATAATCGTCGGCTCCCATCTTGAGGCAGCTTACAGCAAATTCTTCAGAAACTGTTCCAGTAACGAGTATGAATGGGATTTGTAGCCCGGCCCTCCTGCATATTTTCAATGCTTCCGCAGAGTTGAACTGTGGAAGTGAGTGATCAGATAAAATGACGTCCGGTTCAAAATCGCGAAGGCTTGCAATAAATTCAGCTTGCGTATCAACTCGGCTCATGATATACAAAATACCTTCCTTGCGCAATGTCCTCTCCACCAGTCCTGCATCCTCAGGTAAGTCTTCTAGAATTAATATCTTCAACGGTTTCATATCTTGACCTTTAACAAACTCATATTACTGAGATCTAGGTTTGGGTAGAGGTTCATTGAGGAGCATCCAGAAAAAACCTAAATCGGCAACAGCTTTTACAAAATGATCAAATTCAACAGGCTTAACGATATAGGCGTTGACACCAAGTTTGTATGATTCGATGACATCACGCTCTTCTTTTGATGAGGTAAGCATCACAACAGGAATTACTTTTAAATTTGCGTCTGATTTAATTTGACGCAACACCTCAATGCCGTCGACTTTAGGCATCTTCACATCCAATAAAATAAGTTTAGGGGGTTGATGAGTTGAGGCTGTAAATAAAAATTGTAACGCTTCTTCTCCATCTTGAACATGAAGAATATTATTGGCAAGATTATGTTTCTTTAACGCACGGATAGTAAGCCCTGCATCGTCCATATTGTCTTCAACTAATAAAATGTCAACATTTTCCATCTGATGAATTTCTTTTGGGCTCTTTCATACCGCTTGAGGTTTAATTTTTAATTTCGCCACATCCACATAGTGATGCAGGGTTGCCATCACTATTGTCCACAGGACTAATAGCAAAATGATGAGAGTCCTCCCTAATAGTTCAGTCGTTTTCATAAGATTGTAAATAGGTTATCAATCTCCTTCTGTTCAACTTATCCTTTTCCGCAATAACCATTTCAAAGTGAAGTGTGTATAATGGTTGCAACTACTTATGCCGAAGCCATTTTCTAATTAAAAACTTAAAAGAAAAAAAAGTAAATACGACTATGACTCCAAAAGCAATGGTGACCGAGATTGCTAAAAGCATAATTTCAAAATCAGATGTAAGGTTTAAATGCATTATACCACTTACTATTTCATGGAAAGCTTCGTTCAGTCGTTGATATTAGTAAGTTCGTCATCAATAACTCCATTCCCTAGGATGGATTAGAATATGGCGGCTTTGGATTAGAATCTGGTGGTCTTGGGTTAGAATTTGGTTAATTTGGATCAGAAAGTGGAGCCCATGTACTAATAGGAAGGTACACTACAGTTCATAACTGTGAAGAAACTTCAGGTCGTTCGCCAATTCTCAGGAAAATTAATCGGAAATTTTTGAGAATAAGCAACTAGCATATGGGTCTCCCAACAATCAACACTGTTTAGATGCCTAAAATAGATACCGGTTGTTGTTGGGATGATAATTCACTGTCCTAATTGCTGAAGTCTGAAAAAGTCCTTTGAAAAACTCACTGAAATGTTAATGGCAGCTCACAGTGTTGAGTATGCTATTGAGCTATACTCTCCGACCCAGATACTTAGCAGAATTCCTGATACAGCTATTTATATTTCGTTAATTCGAGGATTAGTGTACCTAGCTTTTTAGTTTCAGGATATTTGAAATCCAATTGTCCAGCGTAGCCCAAATTATTAATTAACTCCTTAAATCCTCTTATCATAGGATCCGATCTTAACCTTTTATCTGCTATGACTCCAATCAAAAATACCTTATCGCCTTTCTTTATTTCTGAATTTGTTAATGGCCAGAATTCGCTGTTCAAATAACAAATTGAATCTGGCGCTGTTGCAATAGGACCATCAGCTTGGTCGCTATAAACGATAAGATTTTCATTCTGTGCAAGAATAGTTATCATTTCTTTTCTTAACTGATTTTTTATTTTAATCGTTGCAAAACTAAACCCGCTTTCTTCTTCCGACTGCATTTCTTCAACAAGCCCCTTTGCCAACAGCATCCCTTGTAGCGAGTTTACTTTTGGAATGGCGTCATTTATTAGTGATGTATTTTGTTCTCGTATGCCTTGAAAAAGCTGTCCACAGTACATAGCTCTTGTAATTGTACCCGGAACGCAGGTTTGAGAAAGGTCTTTAACTTTATCAGGCCATAACGCTAAGCTAGCTGAGTTCCTGAATTGCTTTAAACCAGCAATTGGACGAAGCAAACCGTCAAAAGATTCTTGTGTCTTGCTTTTTACCAACATAACATCACCCTCTCCGTTTGCAATTGCAACAGGAGTGAAGTTTTTTATTATTCCCAATGCAGAGAATGAACTTAATGGTAATGTTGGTATCGCTCTACCTGCTCCGTCTCCATCAATTACATAGAGGTCAAGCATCGATGCTAATGCAATTGGGGCAAGTGTATTTTCAGCACCCGTCTCTATCGGGAAAAGGGCTTTCACTGAATCTCTAAAATCAAAGTATTTGAGTAAGTCTTTGAAAGCATACTCCAATGCCAAGTCTTGCTGTGGATCAAATTCATTGATCGAACCGATATCACATACAATGCAACCTCTTAAACTTTGATACTTAACTGACAGAGGAAATGTTAACAGGTATACATTACTTCCATGTAAAATTTTATCTAAGAATTTTAATCCTGCAATAATACTTCCACCTCCACCACTTCCAAGAAATGCTGATCCATACACGAGCCTTCGTAAAAACATTTCATCCAACAAAATTTTATTCTTCTGCATCCAAATAATAATCAATTTTATAATTACTTTGTTATCTGTAAGATACAGATTTTTGTTTATTCGTATTTATAAAGAACTTCCAATGAATACTCCTCCATGCAAAGGGCCAGCTGTACCAGGAAATATTTTTAGTCCAGGTTGGACTTCTAACTTTTCAGAGATTAAAGATCAATTAAAAACAGGAGATATCATTCTTGTCCATGGTCGTTATCCCTTCAGTTGGGTAGTCGAATTTTTACAAGGAAGTGATTATGGACATTCAGCAATCGTAGTGAGAAGGAGTGATCTTGACCCTTCAAATAAATTCAACCTGCCTGCAGAATTACTTTTATGGGAATCTAACATTGAAATTCCTGGAAGCACACCTAATCTATGGAGACCGAGTGTTCCACCAAAAGTGAAGGACGGGCCGATGCTAATTTCACTTGAAGAAAGACTCCTTTATAGCCAGTGCCATTACGAGGATGTTTATATTGCTGTCCGCCCTTTATTTATCAATCGAGCAAATATTAAATTTGACAATATTCTCCCCTCTTTTTTCGATTCGCTAATTGATAAAAAATTTCCATCTGAATCTGAAATAATACACTCAGTTTTTTTGGGACGCAAGTACAATAGGGATAGCAACAATCCTCTCGAGGCTGTCAGTCTGAATATCGCCGATGATATCGTAAACAATAAAAAAATCGTTTTAGAAGATCCTTCTAAGAATCAACTTGAAGCTTTTACATTAAAAGCTGACACCAAGTCAAAGGATAAAATATACTGTAGTGAGCTTGTCGCTGCTACTTATAAAGAGCTGGGGATTTTGACTCAAAATCATGTGAGCAATGCTTATGCCCCGGGGGACTTCAGCGATAAAGGAACGATTAGATTGTTAAAATCAGGCTGGTTAGGTAGTGAGATGTTTATTGATATGCGCAAGTAATCCATGCGTTTTAAGAGTATCTTAATCCAAGCCTATCTTTTTTTATTCTATGCATTAAGCGTCTCTGCCCAATCATCTTATACCAATACTCAAGGTACCCTTGACTTATCTGACTATGATTTCTATTCTAATTCTCCCATCAAACTAAATGGCGAATGGTTTTTTGCGTGGAAAAAGTTTTCGCACTCAATCGATAGCCTGTCGAAATTCCAATTCATTAACGTTCCAGGAAGCTGGAGTAAGTTTACGCAAAAAACGATTCCGGAAGAGCAATTTGGGTATTGTACTTACGGTCTGATAATACTTCTGCCTGATTCTGGGAAACAGTGGGCACTACGCCTTCCATCAATTCACTCGGCTTATAAATTATATATCGATGAAAAGTTAGTTGCAATATCCGGAGTTTTGGCGAAGGACGCTTCAATGATACCTGAAGCTCGGACTCAAATTGTGCACTTTGTTCCCTTAAAAAAGAGAGTTGCAATAGTTCTCGAGGTTTCCAATTTTCATTTTTCATTCGGGGGTATTTGGAGTCCAATAGAAATTGGTAGTAAGGAAGCTATAAATCGACAGAGCGATCTATCTATGATTGTTTCGTCGTTTTTGATCGGGAGTTTATTGATTATGGGATTGTATCATTTAGCCCTCTTTGCCTTGTGGAAAGAGAATAAAAGTCCGCTGTATTTCGCGGTTGTTTGTTTTTTCTTAGCCATTAGAGAATCATTTGCGGGAGAGGCGATTTTTTATACCATATTTTCAGGTATAGGTTATGAATGGTCTATCAAACTACTATACGCAACATTTCCGTGCTGCATGATTTCATTTGTTCTTTTTCTTGAAAGAATCTATCCGAAGTTTTCAAGAAGAATGATACAAGTTGCTCTCGTTGTGAGTGTCATATACCTCGGTGCAATACTGTTTACCAAGAATACTTTTTATGGAGGATTCTTGTTTATTATTTCTTTGCTTTTCGTAATTGAGAGTATCTATTGGCTGTATGTCATAATCCGTCACTTTAAGGAGAATCGTGGTGAAAATATCTTAGTACTGTTTGGCGTGATCGTGCTTATTGTTTGTACCGTGAATGACTTGCTTTTCGAAGCCGGAAAAATTGATTCATTTTTTATGCTACCATTGGGTTTTTTCGTATTCATTTTATGTCAGTCCATCCTCTTATCGATAAGGTTTTCAAATGCTTTCAAGGAAAAAGAAACATTGGGGTTAGCGCTTATTAAATCAAACCATCTTAGACAGGTTGAAGAGATAAAAAATCGTTTCTTTTCTAATATTACTCACGAGTTCAGAACACCGTTGACGTTAATCATTTCGCCTGTAGAGAAATTGCTAAATAGTGAAGTCAGTCCGGCTTTGTTAAAAAGAGCCCTCAATACAATTCATAAAAACGGAATTGGTCTTTTGCGTTTAATTAACCAGCTACTAGATCTTTCAAAGTTGGAAGCAGGAAATATGAAAGTGACTGCCTATACAGGCGACCTGAAGAGATTCTTCGGCGACGTAATCGAATCGTTTAAACTCTTTGCTGAGGAAAAAAATATTACCCTTCATTACAAGTGTCATGATGTTCCTGTAGAAGCGGCTTTCGATGCTGAGAAATTTGAGAAAATTTTGTTCAATTTACTCTCCAATGCCATAAAATTTTCTCACTCTGATAGCTTTATAACCATTGAGCTGACACGTCCCGAATCAGTCAATGAAAGGAATTCAATCGTGCTTTCAGTTGAGGACAGTGGAATTGGCATTCCTCAAGATAAATTGGCCAATATTTTTGAGCGATTTTTTCAAGTAGACGATTCTGCCACACGTACTCATGATGGTACGGGAATAGGATTGTCACTTGTCAAAGAACTTACTGATCTTCTGCGAGGAAGTATCAGCGTTGTAAGTGAATTAGGGAAGGGAACAACTTTTACGGTTGAATTGCCCATTGAAACAATTAAAACCGAAAGCTCGAAAGCAATCCCCGATCCTAAAATCAGAATGCTTTTTTCAGGAATAGATCATTTAGAGAATTCTAGCCCCAATGAGCCTACTGCTAAAATTTTAGTAGTGGAAGATAACCTTGAGCTATTGGAATACATCACTCAGGATCTTTCGCTTACCTATGATGTTATCACAGCTACTGATGGTCAGCAAGCTTGGTTAGTATGCCAGCATGAGATGCCAGACCTTGTTGTTAGTGACATTATGATGCCACTAACAGATGGATTTGAACTGTGCCGTTTGATAAAAGAATCTGAAACTACTAATCATATCGGTGTTATACTATTAACTGCAAAGGCAGCATCCGAGAACAAAATAAAGGGTTTATCATTGGGAGCGAATGATTACCTTCCTAAACCATTTCACTATGAGGAGTTGGGATTAAGAATTAAGAATATTTTACTCTTCCAGAGAACGCTTCGGAAGCATTATTGTCATTCATTAACTAAGCTTCCAAGCCTCGAATCCAAAATAGAGGTGGAAAATCCCTTCCTTAAGAAAGTATTTTACTTATTAGATAAGCACCTTGATAATTCCGATCTATCGATTGAATTTTTGGCCTCAGAGTTGGCAATGAGTTCAAGAACGTTAAACCGAAAACTTTCAGTATTGGTTGGCCTAAGTCCAAATACACTTGTCAGAAATTATCGCCTTAAGAAGGGCGCTGAACTATTGCAGTCAGGTTGTAACGTATCTGAGACAGCCTATAGAATCGGTTTTGAAAGCCCATCTTATTTCGGGATTTGTTTTAAAGAATTGTTTTCAGTTACTCCTTCTGAGTACACAAGGATCTGACTTCCCTAAGTGTTTCTTTCAAATTTCCTTTCTTAATCTAAGAATTTCGGATTGATTGTCTGAAAAGTGAGAGCATTTGACCTAAAATTAAATGACCAGGGCCTGATTTATAAAGACGTTTGTGAGGTATTCCGGCCGGAATCAAGGGAGGATGCGAAAATCCTAAATCAATAGAGTAGCGCTAAATTAAAATTTTGTTAAAATGACAAAGCTCACAAAAAAATACATTCATGAACATAGACACTCGATTCACACATACGAGTCATTTGGACGAGCAGTGATTGAACAACTATTAAACGCTGCTGAACAGCAGGCGGGTGACTCAGGAGTCGAAAAGGCTTCGATAAATGTTAAATATGAAATTGCAGCTTACGAACCTATGACGTGTATTCAAATCTGCGGAGAATACAACGGAGTAAGAATATGCTATCATGTGAACGTCTAAGCCTCTCAATTGTAAGCGTGCCGAAAGGCATGCTTACAATTTTCCATCTTAATGTTGAATAAGTCTATCACAAAACCAATTGAATAAAATCAAATTAATAACCAAAAAAATATGAAATCTTATATAAATGTAATCGTTCTATCACTTGCTGTTTGCACAAGTAACGTTACAATTCACCCTATAAGAGTAGAAAGAAATGATGGCGGGTGCTTGGTTGGAACCTGGTACGTTCAATGCACGAGGGGGCATATTGATCAGGTTGATGATATAACGTGCAATCATAATTGCAGTCAATGCACATTTGAGAATAAGTCTGTTGATGATGGCACAGCTATGGTCGTTTGTCCTTACGGGCATGCTACCCGTGTTGAAGATCATACTTCATCTCATTTATGTTCTTATAGGTATTCCAATGGAAACGTATGTAATACAGAGTGCAGGATTAAGTAAAATTATTTGCAATCAGAGAGCGTAATCCCGTTTCCAGCAAGAAAAAGTAGCAGCATAAACTTCAATGAAATTTCAAAACATTAAACTTATGAAAACAATAATCTATGGACTTCTTTCTTTAAGTATTCTAGGCTTTTCGAAGGAGACTAGTTTCAATCTCACTCAGTGTGCCGGAAACGGAGTGATGAATATAACTAACTCTGGAGAGGCGACTTACCATTTGTACGTATGGGAAGTAAATGGTAGTGGTAATTGCTCAAATTGGTGTAATTGTTCAAGATATGTTACATCAGTTGCATCGGGACAAACCTACCGATACATCATACCACAAAATAAATATGCAGAAGTAAAAGCATTTAGAACGCAAAACTGTGACTTCAATCAAATTGAAACCGAGTTTGGTTTACTGGCATACTGTAGTGTCAAGGATGGTCAGTTCACCATTCGTTGACTAAGGGATCAATTTTTTCTTTATTATAAGATCATACAATTTCCGTGGACAAAACCTGACAAATAATAAGGATAGGAATAGGCGCGCTTGTATTTGTCAATTCTACTTAGCCTCACACTTGTGACGCTAAGTAGAATTTGGTTGTATCCGGATTAGTCATATTCTTCGCTTACGAGAGGAGCGTCGTCATCTTCAAGAAGCATCTCGCGCAAATCTTTGGCATCTGTTCTAAAACTTTCGGGCATTGTTATCATTTCGTGAATCCTTGTTTTCAGGGATGCGCTTAAAATGAGGACGGACTATATTTATAGGACAAATTCAAAACACCATGACAAAGAAATTGCACCACCAAAACGGTCAAGAACCAGCATTTGCTGAAGCCCGGCCAACTTCGGATCCAACAAAATTCAAGCAGCCTCATCTTTCGGACAACCAACTTTATAAACTTATTAATTCAGGGGTTCAACCAGTTCCAGAACCAGCTCACACAGATGCAATTGATCTTATCACCATTTGGGGACAGTCGCGGGGCAGAGAAGAAGAAAGCCGAATTGAAAAAGCAGGCAAAATTATATTTCATATGGTTGGCGACACTGGTTCGACGCATGGACCAAAACATCAAAATGAAGTCGCTGATAAACTGGTGCTGGACTTTGATGATCCCGAAAGCGATCGACCTTCTTTTTTATTTCATGCGGGAGATGTTGTCTACAGTTTTGGGGAAGGCAAATACTACTATGATCAATTCTATGAACAGTATCGTGATTACCCTGCACCAATCACAGCAATTCCAGGCAATCACGATGGACTAATCTATAAAGGCGACCTTGGCTTAGACGGCAAACCTGCAAAATCACTGGCAGCATTTCTTCGAAATTTTGTGGCGAATGCACCAGTTCCAACCGATGAGGCCGGAGGTTTGGTCAGGACCGCTATGACGCAGCCTGGAGTTTACTTTTGCCTCGACGCTCCGTATGTTACAATAATCGGTTTATATAGTAACGTGTTGGAGGATCCTGGAGTCATCTCAAGTCAGGGAGGCAAGATCAGTGTGTTGAATGATGATCAGCTTATATTCTTACAAAAGCATCTGACTAGATTAAAGGATTTGAAAGACACATCTAGAGCGGTAATAATTGCAGTTCACCATCCTCCATATGCTTATTCTGATTCCGGCCATGCGGGCAGCCCTTTAATGCTTGCCGACATTGACAAATCATGTGCTGAGGCGAGCTTCTGGCCTCATGCAATCATCTCGGGACATGCACATAATTATCAGCGCTTCACTCGCACGAAGGACAATCGAGATACTCCATTCATCGTCTGCGGCAATAGCGGCCACAATGCTCAGCTTTTATCGAAGACGAAGACCATAAGGACGCCGATGAATGTTTCGGATGAAGTCACCTTTGAAAATTACGATGATAAGAATTATGGGTATCTTAGGTTGATCTGCGACGGGAAAACTCTTAGGATTGAATATCATGACAGTAACCCTGATCAAAAATCCGAAAGCGACGCCGTTACCGTGAATCTCAAAGACTATACGATGATCGCGAATTGAGCATTGTCATAAAATGTAGAGTTAGTGCAGGCGTCCATTGCTGTTGTGGAGAAAAGAAAATCAACTATTCAGCATCTAATGACAATTAGTATAACTAAATGTTGATACGGAACTCTCTGAAGGTACTGCGTTGCTGGTAAATATTTGCGTCAGGGGGTAGCCCGCATTTGTGTACGTGTAAGTAAAGTTATAAGTATAGTCACTGTATAGAATTTTTTGTTTTGAAAACGCGGTCATAGCAACTTGCGTAACATTATTATCAGTTGCACCTACGCCACTTGTCAGGTTGTAGCCATTCTGCAGAAAAGGATTGATTTTATCATCATATTCGTACGTTAAATTTGTGGTCACGGTATCCGAACCGTAGGTCAGCCATGATGATGACGAATAATTATGCGTGTTCGCGTTGGGATACTGAAAGGTCATTATTTGTAATACACTCGAATCACCAGGAGTATTTAATTTAACGGCCTTCTGCGTTATCAACTGTCCCGATGAATTGTAGGAGAATCTATAAATGATTGGCGCCGCAGGAGGGCCAATCCAAATGATGTTGTTCGCTGAAGGAGGTTTGTAGATCCATATCTCATAACTGATTCTACCATTCCCATCGTATTGAATGGAACACATCTTACCCTCGTTGTAGTCAATTTGGGTGATCCGGTTATGCTCGTCATAACTGAAAGTATAAACGCCATTAAGATCCTGGCCACCAGTCAATTGACCGCTGTTATAGAAATAATTATTATAGGAGTAATTGGAAGTACCCTTGGCGCCTATTTGATAGGACCCCAATTGGCAAGCAGAGGGCGATAAATCATTTTTACTGCATCCCTCAACAATGAACGCGAGCAGAATTACTTTAATAAGCCCGACAATAGAAGTTTTGGCAAGCCCTTTCATATCTCATTCAATTTAATTCTTTGAGCTATTGAACGAACAACTATTAATAAAATTTCATTCCAACCGGGCGATTTAGCAGATTAATTTTGAATTAATGTAATTGTCCCCCAATCTCCAATTGTAGAATTTTCGGTGTCAGCCAAGACAAACTCCTCCCCTATTCCTTCACTCCCTCGAAAGCCATTCCCATCGATTCCATTTTCAACCTCGTCACTTTTGAGTTTTCTTTTATGAACGTAATCATCGCGCGACCACTTGCATCGAATTTGTCTTTTGTGGTGGTGGGATCAATTGGTCCTGCTTGCCCGCCTGCGTCCATAGCGAGCCTGCCTTCTTTTACACTCACCTCGATGTAAGGGAAAGGCAAACCTGTCATTTTATATTTTCCAGTGAAAGCATTGAGTTCATCTGTAGAATAAGTTGCCATAGCGGCCGGCACCGCTGAAGCATCGCCTGTTTTGAATTGAACATTGAATGCAATCATCATCACCTGCGCCTTGCCCATGTCAGGGTTCTTGAACACAAGATAGAAATCATGAACGCCCTCCGTAGATTCAACGATTATTGAGTATGGCTTTGGGCTAAGCATTGCGCCTGCTACATCACCAATGAACTCTGACTTTCCAATCAACTTCCCATCCGGACTGTCGATACGCAATTCAATCACACCACCACTGGCTGTCACTTGTTGCTTTGGAGCTACAGCTGAAACGTCTACAGATGAAATTCCGGTGAGATCGATTTTACTCAAGCCTACGAAAGCTCCGTTCTTGGTCACCATCACAAAGCTCCTATTGTTGAACGACATTTTGTTGATGTCAGAGAAGATATCAAATTTGCTTGTGCTCACCGAAGGAGCGCGGAGCACAAATTCATCTTCAGACGCAAGACCCGACATGCCCAACGCTCCGCGATCTTTATAGGCAGCGCGAAAAATATAAACGCCTTCACCCTTATCTTTTGCATCCGTCTTGATTGTGTAAGAACCTTTTACAGGAAGTGATTTCACTTTTGGTTTGTCATCACTCAAACTCAGAATGTAGTTAATCATTTCAGATGCATCAGCTACTGTGAGTTGTGGATGCGCTGCCATCTGCACATCACCCCACACACCGCCGCCGCCCGAGATCACTTTCTTCGTAAGATTTTCAAGCGCACCTTTTTTGCCTTTGTACTTCAATGACACATCGCGATAAGCCGGGCCTATCGATTTTTTGTCGATACTATGACAAGCTTTTCAATCACTCGCTTCAATCAATTTCAATCCTTTTGTTGATACGGGGGCTGCAGCTGCTTCTGCTGTGCGATGTCCTCGTGCGATCTCTGTTTTGTCATAACCTTCCGGCAAATAATCAATATTCACAATCACGCTTTCCGGCTTGATCTTTCCGTTCTCAAGAGAGCCATCTTCTTTGTCATCTACCTTCACCGAATAATTATAGGTTTTATCAGGTGAATAGAAAGTGCGATTGCCCTTGCCAAGATCAAACTTCACCACTGGAGGTTCATTCCCAGCAATCAACTCGAGTGACTGAGAAGAAATCCCACCCTTGCCGTCATTCACGGTAAGTGTTGCTTTATACACACCGGCAGTTGCGAGTGTGAGTTTTGCGTTCGGCGAATTAAATGTCTTTGAAAATCCGTTCTTCGATGTGACTGCCCAAGTGTAAGTGATCGGATCATTATCAGCATCTTTAGTTCCATCTGAAGACAATGAAACATCAAACGGCACTGCACCTCCAAGTTTGTCGGCATTCACTTGCAATGTTGGCTTGCGATTGCCACCGTTGTATTCAATTCGTATCAAGCGCGCATCGTCATTTCCCTGAAACCAGCCCGAACCATACTCGAGCATATACAAATCACCATTATTGTCAAACTCCATGTCCATGGGGTTGCTGAATTTATAACTCGGCATGAACCGCTCCATCGACTGATAGTTGCCTTCAGTGTCCATCGTCACAGCCATAATCCATCCACGCATCCAATCGTAGATCAATAATTTGCCGTCATAATATCTTGGGAAAGGGCGCAAGGCATTTTTGAAATCGTCACTATAAAACACAGGGCCCGCCATCGCATTTCGTCCACCCGATCCAACCAAAGGAAATTCTTTAGACTCACCGTATGGATACCAGATGAATGCCTTCATCGCAGGTGGAAGCTCTTTCAAACCAGTGTTGTTTGGGGAATTATTAATCGGTTTTTCAGGATCAAAAAATACTCCCGGCTTGTTCGCTGCATAATCAAAGTAGCGATAGGCTTTGTTGTCGCCCACGAAGTAAGGCCAGCCAAAATTTCCGGCGGTACGTGCTTGGCCAACTTCATCTTGTCCTGCAGGACCTTTCAAAGAATCTGCATTGCTTGCATCAGGACCAACTTCACCCCAATACACAAATCCGGTTTTCTTGTCGACAGAAATTCGGAATGGATTACGATGACCCATTGTATAAATCTCAGGTTTGGTAAGTGGCGCTCCTTTCGAAAATAAATTTCCTTCAGGAACTGAGTAGGTTCCATCCGCATTCGGTTTGATGCGAATAATTTTTCCGCGAAAATCATTCGTGTTGCCAGAAGACTTTTGCGCATCCCACGGAGCCTTGCCCTCGCGCTCATCTATGGGTGCATAGGTTACTTCCCGCGGACTCGTGTTATCACCCGTCGACAAATATAAATTCCCATTTTTGTCCCACGCGATACTCCCCCCTGTGTGGCAGCATTGTTCACGTTGAGTTGGAACGGACAGAATTTTCTTTTTCGAATTCATGTCGAGCACATCGCCCAAGAGGGTGAAGCGTGCCAACACGTTCTCTGATTTATTTGGATCGGAGTAATACAAATAAATCCAATGGTTGGTTGCAAAGTTCGGATCTTTGTTCAAACCAAGAAGTCCATCCTCTGCCTCTGAAGTTTTTCCTTCTTTGTCTTTGTACTGAGTGCTCACAGGAATGGTGGCAATCGTCTTCAGCACTTTTGACTTGTTGTTATAAATCCGTACTGCACCGTGCCGCTCGATGAAAAGAATACGACCATCGTTCAACACACTCAACTCCATCGGCTCATTCAATTTCTCTTTGAGAATCACTTTCGTGAAACGATTTTCTTCCGGTCTTGCTTTTGCGTAGTCAACAGCAACCGGGTTATCTCCTCCCATCGCATAGTGCAAGCCAGCCCACACATGATTCAAAAATAGTGGTTCAGAAAATGTTTCATCCGTATGACCCATCGCAGTATAGAATGCACGACCGCCATCAAAATCATGATACCAACTCATCGGATGATTGTCGCCATTCTTTCCCCCTTGATAGGATTTCTCATCAATTTTCACCAACACATTGATAGTCGGATCGATCGACTTGAAGCTGTAGAACTCGTCTGTTCTTTCAAACTCGTCCGGCATTTCTTGTGTAGCCCAATTTTTTTGAACGACATAAAATTTTCCTTTCTGAATATTATTTGGATTCGGGTGATCCAAAAAGAATGCGCCAGCCAATCGGCCGTACCAAGGCCAGTCATACTCACAGTCAGTAGCTGCGTGAATGCCTAGATATCCTCCACCTGCTTGAATGTACCTTTCAAATTCTGCCTGTTGATCATTGTTCAAAATATTTCCGGTAGTGTTCAGAAAAACAACCGCATTGATTTTTTTTAGATTTGATGAATTAAAAACAGTTGCATCTTCCGAAAACTCAACAGCAAATCCTTTTTCATCAGCCATTTTTTTGAAGGCAGCTTTCCCCGATTCAATGGATGCATGACGAAAGCCATCAGTTTTTGAAAATACCAGCACATGTGGTTGAGCAAATAAGTTGGCGCCGCTCACAAATACCACGAGGGCTATGGTTGTTAGTAATTTTTTGTTGGCAATCATACGTTTGGCGTTAAGTGGCAAATGTAATAAAATTTTATAATGTGTAACATTTACACAATGATATCGTAAGAAGTTGTCAAATACTTAATGTATAAATGTCAAAATTTTTCTTCTTTGCAGCTAATTTTAAAAAAAGGAAAACTCAATGGTTAAATTTTTACTCCTGGTTCTGATCAGTTCGACCACTCTTGCGCAAACATCTACCCTTTCAGGCACTGTGACGGATACGAATTCAAGAGCCCTTGAAGGGGTTTCTGTGCATGTGCTGAACACAAGCTTTGTCACAATTTCTGACAAGGATGGAAAATTTCAATTGACAGGCTTGTCGGAGGGGAAGTTCATTTTAGAGTTTAGCTCTGTTGGGTTCGCTTCCAAGCAAAAAGAAATTGCTGTCGGAAGTGAGTCGATTAGATTGACAATTCAATTGGAGGAATCATCCACACAACTTGAAGATGTTGTTGTTACCGCTCAGAAAATTGAAGAAGACCTTCAGAAAATTCCTGTAAGCATAAGTGCTATCCCTTCCGCGAAAGTGCAGCAATATCGAATGTGGAACAGCCAGGACATCACGGCCATTGTTCCCAATTTATATTCTGCCAACCCAGGTGATGGACGAAATGTGACGTCCATTCGAGGAATCACTTCTACCTCATACGATCCATCCGTGGCAACTTATGTAGATGGAGTGAACCAGTTTAGTCTGGATACGTACATTGCTCCACTTGTGGATGTGGAGCGCATCGAAGTTTTGCGCGGGCCGCAAGGAACTTTGTATGGACGAAATGCAATGGGTGGTGTAATCAATATTATTACGAAACAACCTGGCAACCGCACAGCAGGCTTCGCAGAAATAAATTTCGGAAGCTATGGCCAGCAACGCTACAGCGCGGGTGTTCGCACTCCATTGATTAAGAACAAACTTTTTCTTGGCGTGGCCGGAATGTACGATCAAACCAATGGCTTTTACACTAACCAGTTTGATCATTCTCACTTCGACAAAAAACACAGTTTGATTGGTAACTATTATTTACGCTACCTCGCAAGTTCAACCTGGTCGTTCACTTTGAATGCGAAGCATAACTCGAACAGGAATAACGGAGCATTTCCATTATCCTATGATCCGTACAATAATCCATTTACCGTAAATCAAAATGCAACTACTACGATGATTGACAATTTGTTCAATGGATCATTGTCTGCAAACTACACCGGCAAAAGATTTAATTTTTCATCACAGACAACTTATCAATCAAACTGGAGGTACTACGAGCAACCGATCGATGGAGACTTTTCTCCGATCGATGGCATCACTATCATTAACAACTACGGCAAAGACTGGAACAATGTGAAAGCCTGGACACAGGAATTCAAATTCACCTCCCCAGCGGCCTCAAGTAATTTCCAATGGACAGGAGGAATTTATTTGTATCATCAAGAAGTCCCATCAAAACAAGCCACTCATTTTGGAACTGATGCTGGGGCGATTGTGCCAGGCGCTGTGCCTAACTCGAATATGATAGTTACTGCTAATGGTAATTCCACAGGCTACGCCTTGTTTGGCCAGGCAACGTACTCCATCACAGAACGATTGGATGTTGTCGGAGGATTGCGTTACGACTACGAACGCAAAACACAAAGTGTGAAGGGTGAATTTCAAATCGATCCAAATCCTCCGTTCACAACGCGATCGGACACTTCCGCGACTGCCGACTTCAATGCACTTTCACCAAAGATTGGTCTTTCCTTCCACGCCAATGGAAAAAATAGTTTGTATACTAGCTACTCGAAAGGATTTCGCACAGGTGGCTTTACACCTTACTCAGGCGATCCGAGCCAGCCACCCTTGTTTATCTTCAATCCTGAACACAGTAACAATGTTGAAGTTGGATACAAGGAAACATTTTTGGGCAACAAGATTCGTTTGAACGTTGCTGCTTTTTACATCAAAGCAACCGATGTGCAAGTGCCAACCCTTGTACTTCCACAAGCAATCACCGTAACAAGAAATGCAGGAGAACTAGAGAGCAAAGGTTTCGAAATGGAAATATCGGCTACACCAATTCCTCATTTTCAAGTTGATTATAATTTCGGCTACACCCACGCTACTTATACCACCCTCAAACTCTCACAAAATGGAACAGAAGTGGATTTGAGTGGAAATCGTCAAATTTTTACTCCTGATGTCACATCCATGCTGGCCGCTCAATATAATTTAAATCTGAACTCCTCTAAAAATCTCAGACTTATCGCGCGAATGGAATGGCAGTACTTGGGCAATCAGTATTTTGATATGGCCAATACGATTAAGCAATCGGGATATAATTTGCTAAACACACGTGTTGGTTTCACATTGAAAAACTGGGAGCTGTTTTTCTGGGGTCGTAACTTAAATAACGTGCGATATATTTCTTATGCTTATGACTTTGGTGGAGCTCACTTGGGC
>Ga0207086_1086_pt1 | contig 22474 bp, 17 predicted proteins | sample Alteio_BWMinHeat_54_FD_153540 | JGI IMG/M metagenome (GOLD analysis project Ga0207086, IMG submission 153540) | Enriched cells from forest soil in Barre Woods Harvard Forest LTER site, Petersham, Massachusetts, United States -... | ecosystem: Environmental > Terrestrial > Soil > Temperate forest >... | reverse complement strand
ATTGGTTTTCCTGCTTTGATTTCGACGGCGGGGTTCTTGGGATTGGAGGCGTCGACGGAAACAACCGAGGCGGTACCAACGGCGCTCTTGTGGTCGCCAGTTTCGTAGATGATGAGTTTGTCACCCGGTTTCATCGCGCCAAGGTTTCTCAAAGCCACGGGATTGTGTACGCCATCCCAAGTGGTGACCTTGTCGCGCTGAAGATCGGCGAAGGAGTATTCGGAAGGTTCGGTTTTGAGAAGATAGTTTGAAGGCATCGGCACTCACCTCTGTGGTTTGATGGACGCTATTCTACATGATGAGCCTACTTTTTTTTCGCGGAAGTAAGTTGCGGTAGAGTTCGTTGATTCTGCGAATGATCGATGAGTACGGAAAGCCGCTTGAGTTTTGTTTCTTCCTTTTTCGCGCTGATGATCCAATAAGTTGTCACTCTTTGGTACCAGGGAGCTTGAGAGCGGAAGAATTCCCAAGCGGACTTGTTTGCACGAAACAGCTTCTCCTGTTCACGAGTGAGCTTGGCGCTCTTGCGTTGCTCGTAAGAATAGATGCCAGACTTCTTTGCGCTACGAGCGGCAAAAGCCTTTAGACCTGCCGGATGCATCAGACCCGTTTTTTTGAGCTGCCGGATGCGTTCTATGTTGACGGCGCTCCAGGTGCTGGTGGGCCTGCGAGGAGTGAAGCGAATGGTGTAGCCGGTTTCGTCGATGCTCCTTCGAACGCCGTCGATCCAGCCGAAGCAGAGAGCGGCGTCTACGGATTCTGGCCAGGTGATGCTAGGTTTTCCCGAGTCTTTTTTATAGAAGCCCACCAGCAGTTCGTGGAATTTGTCGTGATGGGCTTCGAGCCAGGCACGAAAGTCAGAAGGCGTCGGGAAGAATGTTGGTTTTGGCGGCATGGCGTGTAGATAGATCGACGCAGTTTCTCTTCTATTCTGAAGAGAAACTCATTTCACGACTCGAAGCTGCACTTTGGCCCCATCAGGGAGCTGTGAGAGTTGCCTATTCAAGTCACCGAGGAACGATACCTGCTCGTATAGACTGCCCACGTATGCGTTGTCTGGACCGGCTCCCTCGGCGAATATGATGGGAATCTTGAAGGCTATGCACTGATCTTGGTTTGGCCTCAATCCCCGTTTCATTGCGGCTAGCTCGTTACTCTCGGCGAACCATTGTTCTCGCTTCTCTTTCGTGCGAGCCAAGTCCCGAAACTCTGTCTCAGATGTCGCGACCTCCTGCATTTGACCGATTGCGATATCCAACTTGAAGATCTTTCCTGCTTCGTCGCGCAGAAATAAGTCTCCAAAGGCGCTTGTGGCGACGAGTGCCAGGGGTTGAGGGCATAGCCATCGCCACTCACCCAGGAGACGAGCCACATCAAGATGGTCAACAATGAAGTAGCTTTCCATAGGACTACATTTCAACTTAATCGGTCTGAACGCGCCACAGAATTCAGCTTGGCTTTGTGCCTTCTGAAATGCCATGACGCTATGACGTGAGTTCTGCTGCGGCGGAGGCGAAGATTTTGGTGTGGGCGTGGCTGTTGTCTTGTGGGTTAGCGGGACATGGGCGGATTGGAGCGCTCCCGTGGGACCTTTTGATTTATTCGCATTGAGCAAAGTAATTCATGACGGTTTCTGTCACTTGAGAATGACGGGAAACTTCATTCCGCCAGTTGAGGATGCCTGGGGAAGCCATTACGGTTTGCGCACGCTTTTTGGCGGACATTATAAAGCCTGATTATCCAATGATTTATGGGATGTAAACGGTAGTGACAGGCCGTGCCAGAATGGCACGCACCTTGCCCTAGTATCTGGCGTATTTGAGAAAGTTTAGTTACTGAGGGAAGTGGTATGAAAATGCAGAAAGTTATCCGCGTGTTTCAACTGATTGGCGGGGCGATTATCACACTCTTCCTTGCGGGGATCCTGGTTCCGAGCCTCATGGGGTCCACAAGGTCTGCGAATCACAGCATCTTTCCGGGCTCCCTGCACACGATCCAGATTGCAGGGTTTGCCTTCCAATACAAACTCCAAAACATCCTGGCTGCTGTCTTGGGCATGCTCTTTGGTGCGGCGAGTGCGCGAATTATGGCGTCTCGAGCCGCGACGAAAAGGAATACTGGCTCCCCGGCTGCGGCACAGCGCGGCCGGTGACACTGGATCGGCGCGTCCAGCTGGCTTTGATCTGACGAGTTCCTTTCAGCAGCTTGGCGGGCTTTTCGTGCAGCTCAAGCTTGAACTATTTTGCAGAATTGAACCCGGAATAGCCGTCGGCAGAAGGCCGCGAGCCTGGTTCGGAAATCACTCCAGATCCCGAATCACAATCACGTCACTCATTCCCGCAAAAAAAAGAGGAGCTTACGCCACGAGTTCTCGAGTGGCGTCGGCAAAGATTTTGGTGTGGAGGTCGATATCGGCTTCAGTAGTGGCGGGGGACATGAGGGCCATGTTGTGGAAGGGGGTGAGGAGGACGCCGCGGTTGAGGGCGTAGAGGTGCAGGAAGCGCTCGAGTTCGAAATCGGCGGCAGCGGCGGATTCGCCGCCGTTGCGCGGAGGTTTCGAAGCAAAGGTGTATTCGGCGCGGGCACCGAGGCGAATGACGTTCCAGGGGAGGCCGGCGGTTCGAATGTGTCCGGCGACGCCATCGGTGAAGCGTTTAGCGAGCGGGATCATGCGTTCGAACGCGGCGGGCGTGAGGACGTGTTCGAGTGTGACGCGCAAGGCGGCCAGCGAGAGTGCGTTTCCTGCTAAGGTTCCGCCGATGCCGCCGACGTCGCAGTCTTCGAGAGAGATGCGAGCGGTGATGCGCTGGGCGACTTCTTCGGAGACGCCGTAAGTGGCGCCGGGGATGCCGCTGCCGATGGCCTTGCCGAAGACAAGCATGTCGGGATCGAGTTTCCATTCGGCGGTGCAGCCGCCGGGGCCGGCGGAGATGGTGTGAGTTTCGTCGGCGATAAGGAGTGAGCCGTAACGGCGCGCGAGTTCGCGCGCGGATTTCCAGTAACCCTCATCGGGGAGAATGATGCCGACGTTGGTCATGGCGGGTTCGGCGAGAATGCAGGCGACATCATGGTGCTTGAGGGCGCTTTCGAGCGTGTTGAGATCGTTGAATTCGACGACGCGAGTGGTTTCGGCGGGATTGACGGGCGGGCCAATATTGCCGCGGCGCGGGCCGACGACGCCGTCGTGGAGCGATGTAACGGTTTCATCAACGGTGCCGTGGTAGCAGTAGTGGAAGACGAGGATTTTCGAACGCTGGGTGATTTCGCGGGCGATTCGAATGGAGAAGCGATTGGCGTCGGTGGCGGTGAGCGTAAATTGCCAGTAAGGAAGGCCGAAGCGGCGTTGGAGATCTTCGCCGACCCAGAGGGAATCTTCGGTGGGAAGCATGAGGGTGATGCCCTCTTTGACGCGGCGGGCTACGGCTTCGGCGACGATTTCGGGCGAGTGGCCGGTCATGGCGCCCGTGTCGCCGAGGCACAGGTCGATGTATTCGCGGCCGTCCGCGTCGGTGAAGTGCGCGCCTTTGGCGGATTTAACGAACACAGGAAAAGCGCCGGCCCATTTTTTCATCCAGTTCATGGGGACGCCGCCGAGGAGGGAATTTTGCGCGCGCTGGTAGAGGGCAGCGGATTTCGGGTGGTCGGCGAGGAATCGGGATTCTTCGCGTTTTTGGAGAGTGTGGAGTTTGGTGCGGTCGATGGTGGTCATTTGCTGAAAGCTCCTGGGATTATTCATTAAGAATACGGCCGCTTCAGAAGGCGGACGTTACAAATATTGAATTGGAACGAACCCCACGCCCACGATGATATCCACGTATGGGGCGGCTGGGGCGCAGCATGCTGCGCCCCTACAAGGGAGAAGAGAGGAATCACCGGAGGTCGCGGATGATCTCGCGGGCGGCGTTGGCGCCGCTTGCGCCGGTGAGGCCGTTGCCGGGATGCGTGCCGGAGCCGCAAAGAAAAAGTCCGCGGATGGGCGTTTTGTAGCGCGCCCAATCGAGAATGGGACGCATGGTGAAAAGTTGATCGAGTGCGAGCTCGCCATGGAAAATGTGGCCGCCGGTGAAACCGTAAGATGTTTCGAAATCAAGTGGCGTGATGACTTGCATGGATTCGATGAGATTGGGCAAATTCGGCGCGTAAGCGGCCAAGGTTTTGACAACAGTGTGTCCCAGGTCGTGGCGGCGCGAGTCCCAGTTCCCTTCTTTCAGCTTGTAAGGCGCGAATTGAACATAGGCTGAGAGCACGTGCTTGCCGTCGGGAGCAAGCGAGGGATCGAGAATCGTGGGGATGGTGACGTCGAGCAAGGGCGCTTTCGAGAAATCACCGTACTTGGAGGCGTCGAAGGCACGTTCGAGGTAATCGATATCGGGGCCGATGTGGATGCGGCCGGATAGCACGTTGAGAAAGCCTTCTGTTGCGTCCAGCGCGGTGAAAAATGGCAGACTGCCAAGGGCCAGATTGACCTTGGCGACAGTGCCATTGGCGCGGAAATTTTTGATGCGGTTGGCGAAGGTTGGGTCGAGCTGTGTGGGATCGACCAGATGGAAAAAGGTGCGCTTGGGATCGACGCCGGACACGACGGCTTCGACAGCGATTTCTTCGCCATCGGCGAGAACGATGCCGGTGACGGCGCCGTCTTTGAGGCGGATATGCTGGACTTCGGCATCGGTGCGGATTTCAGCGCCTGCCTGTTTCGCCGATTCGGCAAGCGCGCGCGTGAACGAGCCGAGTCCGCCGCGCGGAAACGCGGCAGAGCCCATGGGATGGGCGTCGGCCGCCGCACGCAGAAGAAGAACAGCGGTCGAACCAGCGGACCAGGGGCCAAGCGCGGTGCCGAAGATGCCGCGAGAGGCGATGACGGCGCGAAGAAGTTCCGTTTCGAAAAATTCGGCGACGAAATCCGCGACGGCCATGGGACCCCAGCGGAGAAGATCGAAGATGCCGGTTTTGCCAAGGCTGCGAACGCTGCGGCCGGTCTTCAAGAGATTCCAGAGATCTTCGGGTGTGGGCTGATCAATCGCGGGAGGCGTGATGGAACCGAGTTGCGCAAAGAAGCCGGCGGTTTCCTCCAGAGATGCGGCAAATTGGGCGTATTTGGCGGAGTCCTTGGCGGAAATACGGGCAATTTCGCGGGCGGTTTTGGCGACGTCGTTGTAGAAAAGGAGCGCGTTGCCTTCGGGCGTCGGCGCGAAGACGCGCGGGTCGGGATGCAGAATTTCGCAGTCGAAGGCTTCCAGTTGCATGTCGAGCGCAACGTCGGCGCGGAGCGGACCAAGCGTATGCGCGAGCGTGGAAACGTGGAAACCGGGATGAAATTCCTCAGTGACGGCGCCGCCGCCAACCATTTCGCGGCGTTCGAAGACCAGGGGCCTGAAGCCGCCCTTGGCGAGATAAAAAGCGGCAACGAGAGCGTTGTGACCGCCGCCGATAAGAGCCACGCGCTGTCCGAGAGGCATGGTCAGTCGGCCGCCTTCGCCGCGGTCGCAATCGAGCGCGAAGAGCCGCCTTTCCATCCCTTAAGGATGACCTGGCTGGCGATGCGGCCGTTGGCGCCCATGATGCCGCCGCCGGGGTGCGTGGCAGAGCCGCACATATATAGGTTGCGGATGGGTGTGCAGTAGTAGGCCCAGCCGGCGACGGGGCGAAGGAAGAAGAGTTGTTCGAGGGAAAGCTCGCCCTGAAAAATATTGCCCTGCGTGAGACCGAATTCGCGCTCGAGATCGAGCGGGGTGAGGACCTGGCGGCCGATAATGATGTCTTTGATGTTGGGTGCATACTCGGCGATGGTGTTGATGACGTTGTCGCCGAAGGCTTCTTTCTGATCGTCCCAGGTGCCTTTGGCGAGTTTGTATGGGGCGTACTGCACGAAGCAGGAGAGCACGTGTTTGCCGGGAGGCGCGACGCTGGGATCGGTGAGGCTGGGAATGACCATGTCAATGTACGGACGGCGCGAGTAGCGGCCGTACTTGGCGTCGTCGTAGGCGCGCTCCATATATTCCATGCTGGGAGAGATGGAAATTGCGCCGCGAAGATGCGCCCCGGGCCCGGGGAGCGATTTGAAGTTGGGAAGCGCATCGAGGGCGAGATTAACTTTGCCGGAAGAGCCCCGAAATTTGTAGCGGCGGACGCCTTCGAGAAAATCAGCGGGAAGCTCGCTGGGTTCGAGGAATTTTTCGAACGTGAGATGCGGGTCGACGCTGGAAGAGACGACGTTGGCGGAGAGTTCTTCGCCGCTCTGAAGAGCGACACCGCAAGCGCGGCCATTCTTTGTGAGAATTTTGCCCACGGGCGCTTTGGTGCGGATTTCGACGCCGGCTTCGCGCGCGGCATCTGCGATGGCGTTCGAAATGGCCCCAGTGCCGCCGCGGCTGAAGCCCCAAGAGCGGAACGCGCCGTCGATTTCGCCCATGTAGTGGTGAAGAAGGACGTAGGCGGTGCCGGGCGAACGAATGCCGAGGAACGTACCGATGATGCCGGAGGCTGACATGGTGGCTTTGAGGACGTCAGTTTCGAACCACTGGTCGAGAAAGTCGGCGGAGCTCATAGTCATGAGCTGAACGAGGGTGTAGCGCTCGTCGGAAGAGAGTTCGCGGAAACGCTGAAGGAGGAAGTGAAGCTGCTTGAGGTCTTTGGGATTGAGCGTGGTGGGATCGGGCGGAACCATGGAGAGCATGGGCTTTACGAAGCGGCACATGGGGGTCATCATCTTCGAGAATTCGTCGTAGGCTTCGGCGTCGAGGCGGGAGTGGCGGCGAATGTCGCGGATGGATTTGGCGTGGTCGTTGACGCGCCAGAGGTAGTCGCCGCTAGGCATGGGAGAGAACGTGCCGTCGAGCGGGAGGATTTCCAGGCCGTGGCGAGGGAGATCGAGCTCGCGAATGATTTCAGGGCGGAGAAGCGAAACAACGTAAGAACATTCGGAAAAAAGGAAGCCGGGGATGATTTCTTCGGTGACGGCGGCGCCGCCGAGGACATGACGTCGTTCCAGGACAACGACCTGCTTCCCTGCTTTGGCGAGGTATGCAGCGTTGACCAAGCCGTTGTGGCCGCCGCCGATGACGATAACGTCGTAGTGCTGCCCCATTCGATTTGACTCCGGCATAAATCCGCGACGAGAGAAGATCCGCGCGATTGGAAGACTGCACATTCTACTGAGCCCAGAGTTTGGGCACAAGTCGCGGTGACGCGATGCGCAAAATCGAAAGGGATTCCGCACATTGAAGGGTACATCGTGTATACTGGCCAGGACGTCTTACATTTGTCTTACTTCTCATAAGGCAGAGCGATGAAAACAATAAGAATATCGTCCAAAGGACAGGTGGTACTGCCGAAGTCGCTTCGGGAATCACAAAAATGGGAGAGTGGAACCGAATTGGCCGTGGAGGCGATGGACGGAGGGGTTTTTCTGAGAGCGCTGCAGCCCTTTCCAGGAACAACCGTAGACCGTGTTTTCGGGTGCTTGAAATACAACGGCAAGCCCAAGAAGGTATCGGAGATGAACAGGGCGATTGCGAAGGAAGCGAGGAGACGCCGTGGTCGCGGCAGATACTAACGTCATCGTGCGTTTTTTGACGCGAGATGATCCCGCGCAAGCAGCGCGCGCCGCTGCCCTTTTGTCGAGCAGGCTGGTGTGGATTCCCAAGACGGTCCTTCTTGAGACAGCCTGGGTGTTGCAGAGCTTGTACGGAATTACCGCAACAGAAGTAAATCAAGCACTAAAAGGATTCGCCGGGTTGCGCAATGTGCGATTGGAAGATCCGATGCAAGTGGCAAAAGCTTTCGAATGGACGGCACTGGGAATTGATTTCGCAGACTCCTTGCATCTTGCGAGCAGTTCCGGCACGAATCGCTTTTTAACGTTCGATCGCAAATTTGCGCGGCGGGTAAAGAAACTGACAGGAGTGCATGTGGTGGCGCTTTAGCTGATGGGGGAGTGCGGCGCGACTCATCGGCTCTAGCCGATCACTCACATCGGCAAGATTCCATTTTGGTCCTTCTGATTGTCCCAAATTAGAACTATGGCAACGGGATACCGACCGTGCTGGCAGAGCGCACTTGGGTAAGCGGCAGGCTCTCCGCCCGCATTCCTTAGATTCTTCAAAGATTATGTCCGGAACAGCGATCGAGCAGAATCCCACATCCGGTCCTGGCACAGCGCGTGCTTCCAAGCGAAACGAAGACGCAGGGATGTCTTCGTAGGGGGAAAGCATGCATATGAAACTCCTGGTTCGAATGATTCTGCTCGGCACTTTCGCCGGAGGAGTATGTTCACAGACGCAAAACTTGGCTGCTGCTCAGGGACAAACAGCCGGCACGCCGGATTCATCAGGCCCCGCAGATACAAAGGGCAAAGGCGCCGTGGCGCAAGTTTCCCAAACGGCATCCAAGCTGGATGAGATCGTTGATCGGATGATCAAGCGAGAGCACGACGCGATCGCGGCTTTTGATCTCTATAGACCCATTGTTGAGACCTACATACAGATAGTGAGGCCCGACAAGTTGATGGGCACCGTTCCGAAGTCCGATTTCTATTTTCTCGGACAAGCAGACTTTCGAAGGCGGCTTAAAGTTCACTCGTTGATTGAAAGGACCAGGAAGGTTTCGCTAGTGTGGTCCTTTGAACCGGCCGGGTTCTTGCAGATGATTTTCATCGATCGAGGAGAGTTCGACAGGGCCCATTACAAGTTCAGCTATTCCGGGCGGGAATTCCTTGGCGAGGTGCGGTGCTATGTTTTTGATGTAACCCCAGCACCGAAAGTGCGCGGCGCGCGATTCGTCGGCCGCATCTGGGTGGAAGATCAGGACTTCAACGTGGTGCGGATCAACGGCAGATACGCACCGGCGATTCATTTCTCGTTGAAAACTTTCGAAGACGAATACTACTTGCACTTCGATTCGTGGCGCACCAACGTAAAGTCAAGGATGTGGCTACCAAGTTATGTTTACAGCCAGGAGCTCGAGCGACCCACGCGCTTCGGCAATCCCAGCTACAAGTCTTCGACACACCTGTGGGGCTACAAGCTCAAGCAAGGTTCGCGCGAAGAGGAGTTAAACAGGCTGCTCGTCGAATCCGCGAATCCGATCAAGGATGAGGCGACACACCATGACCGCTCTCCCCTCGAAGCCCAGCGCGAATGGAGACATGAGGCGGAGAACAACGTGTTAGACCTTCTGGAGCGCAGTGGGCTGCTCGCTCCGCAAGGACAAGTGGATAAGGCCCTTAACACGATCGTCAACAATGTGGAGGTCACCAATAACCTCGACGGGCAGATCGATCTGCGCTGCCGCGTACTGCTGACCAGCAGCCTGGAAATGTTTTCTATCGGTGGCACGATCGTGCTGAGCCGGGGACTCATTGACGTGGTGCCCGACGAAGCCACGCTGGGGGCGATGTTGGCACATGAAATTGCGGACGCCATGTCGCCCAAGCCCTATCTGGACCAATATGGTTTCAGTGATCTACTGCGACTGTCAGCGACAGAGGTCTTGAGGCGCCTCTCGTTCCAAGAAAACAAAACCGAATCCGCGGAGAACAGCCAGAAGGCCCTGGAGCTTCTGAAAAAATCGCCGTATGCTTCCAACTTGGGCAACGCGGGACTTTTCCTAAGGCAACTGCACTCGCAATCCAAGAATTTGAAGCACTTGATCAGTCCGCAGATCGGAAATCAAGTTTTCCTCGCGTCGCAGCTGCTCCAGTCCGCGCCCGCGCTGGAGCTGGGCAACAAAGGCCAGATCGCCGCATTGCCGATGGGGTCAAGACTCAAGCTCGATCCTTGGAGCGCCGGGGTTAGTTTGATGAAGTCCAAGCCGATGGCATTGCTGTCGGCGCGCGATAAAATGCCCTTCGAGGTAACACCTTTGGTGCCCTACCTGACCAGGTATGTAGAAGTCTCGGCGGCCCAGGTGGACTCCAAAACGGCGATGGCATTCAATCAGTTATTTTGAGCGGCGACTAGAAGGAAAAGCTGGAACTTTTCTCGTTAAGAACATCTTTTAGGCCAGAAGAGCCACTTGGAAACGCGAGCGCAGTTCCATTTTCCTCACCGTGACCGCAATTCCAGCGCACGCCCGCGGGATGGTCGCCAATCCCGCGCGCTGATGCGGCGGGCAAGCAGTGATTCAAAAGCGTTGGCGTTTATTTGCAGCCGTCTTCGCGGCGCTTGTTGACCGGCCTTTCTTTCTCCATAGGCAGCGTCGTAAGAGAGACGAAGATGAATATCTGTTCACAGCGGGATGCATTCGCGTTTTGTTTGCATTTTCCGTGGCGCGATGCTTGCTCATGCTGGTAAAGAGAGAGGATCTGACCCCCCTCCAAAATTGCGCCACTCAAAAGTGATTTGTTACTCGTGCAGGACAACACTGAGGAGAGAAGTATTGACCTGAAGACCGCCGTTGTACTTAATGAAGCCGAGCTTCCTGAATTTGTTCATGAAAAAATTGACCCTCGAGCGTGTTGTGCCGACCATCTCTGCCAGCGTTTCTTGCGATACTTTGGGGAGCAATCCGTGGGGCTGGTCTTCCTTGCCGTAACGGGCAAGCAAGAGAAGCGTGCGGGCGAGCCGCTTCTCGCTCGAGTTGAATAGCTGGTCGATCAAGTCCTCCTCGATCCGAATGTTCCGTGCCAGCATGAAAGTGATGAACCGGTCGGAGAGGTCACGCTGCTCGTGTAGCACCTTGAACATTTCGCTCTTCTCAATAACGAGTACAGTGCTCGGGGTAATCGTGGTAGCCGTCCCCATGCGAATAGACTGGCCCGCCAGACAGCCTTCACCAAAGAAGTCGCCTGGTCCCAGAATGGCGACAACCGCCTCTTTACCGCTTTCACTAACCACGGAGAGCTGCACTCCGCCTTCTTGTAAGTACATTACGCTCTTAGCGGCATCACCTTGAGAGTAGACGACCTCCGCTTTTTTAAACTCCTTGACTCTTCTCGCTACGCCCGCCGAATCGAGAAACGTTTGGGCATCAAAAGCAGGGCTTTTTGAATCCGCTCTCTCGGGAGAGCGCGGAACTACACGTCGTGTTTTGGGGGACATGACGTGTGAGAGTAGCATGCATCTAGCTGACTGTTCAATATTGAACAGCCTACCTTCGCTGCTGGTTTTGGCCTGAGCGCCTGACTAAGAAAAAACAGACGGTATCGCTGGGAGGCAACTCTAAATCAGGAGCGTACAGTGGTGACGCCGAACTCGTTCCGGACAATTGGTGCCACGACGGTGCCGAGAATCTCTATGGCGTTCAACATTTTTCGGTGCGGAAGCGTCGAGACACCCATTTGGAATGTGACGCGGGAGATGCCGCCGAGAACTTCATTCACATAAAGGATTTTTTTCGCGACCGTCTTAGCATCGCCGATCAGCAGCGCGCCAGTAGGTCCGCGCAGGGCGTCGAATTGAGCGCGTGTGGCGGCTGGCCAGCCTCGTTCCTTGCCGATTTCGGTAAAGGTGTGCGCATAGCCTGGAAAGAATATTTCCGCGGCTTCGTCAGTGGTCTCTGCAAGAAAACCAACGGAATGAAGACCCACAGTAAGTCGCTCGGGCGAATGACCCGCGCGGCGCCCAGCCTCGCGATAGAGATCTATGAGTGGGCGGAAGCGCTTAGGCTCACCGCCGATTATTGCCACCATAAGAGGAAGTCCGAGCATGCCTGCGCGAACGAAGGATTCGGGAGTGCCGCCGACGCCGACCCATATAGGCAGCGGGTCCTGCAGCGGGCGAGGGTAGATTGCTTGGCCGGTAAGAGCCGCGCGGTGTCTGCCGGACCAATGCACTTGCGTGCTTGCCCGGATTTTCAGGAGAAGATCGAGTTTTTCTACAAAGAGCGAGTCGTAATCTTCGAGACGCAAGCCAAAGAGGGGATAGGACTCAATGAAGGAACCGCGACCGGCGACAATTTCGGCGCGGCCCCGGGAGATGAGGTCGAGAGTCGCGAACTCCTGAAAAACGCGAACGGGGTCGGAGGCACTGAGCACCGTGACTGCGCTGGTGAGACGGATATTTTCCGTGCGCGTGGCGGCGGCGGAGAGGATCACAACGGGCGCTGAGTCGAGGAACTCCGCCCGGTGATGTTCGCCAATGCCAAAGACATCCAGGCCGACCCGATCGGCGAGCTCAATCTCCTCTAGGAGATGGTGCATGCGCTCCACCGGGCTGAGCGTTAGGCCTGTGGCCGGGTCGGAGATGGCTGCTGCGAAACTGTCGATTCCAATCTGCATCTAGGTGACTCCTCCAAGGCAATCATCCCTTCTTTTTGGATTAGATGCGTTATCACGCTACTCGTTGCAACAAATATATGGTACCAGTGGTGCTGTGGGCGCGATAGCAAGTGGAAGGTCAATCTTCTCTGCAACTTGGGTTATGGAGAAGCGAGCAAGCTCTACCCACGCAATCCTCGACTGAATTTTGAGGAAGCATCTGTGATTCTGTAGAGGTCGAAACGCGCGAACGGGCGATCCACCAAGGCGCGCGGCCGGCCTTTTGGATACTCGTGTGTGTAGAATCGCAGTTTGATGATCCTCGCGCGCACTAGTAGCTTGCGCCGTTCTTGAAGTGTATGTTTATGACGAACGGATGATAAACCGGGACTCCAGGATGGAGCACGTGATAAGCCCTGGAATCGCGCCTCAAACCGGACCACGAAATACAACTCAGTGACGCGCTTGCCGTTCCGCCAGAGTGAAATAAAAATGAGAGGCACACGCAAATGAAAGGCACATACAAAGCAGTAGAGGTGTCCGCACCGGGCTCGCTTCGAATAGTGGAGCGGCCAGTCTCTGAGCCTGGAGCAGGTCAGGTTCGCATTCGGGTGGAAGCATGTGGAATCTGTCACACCGATGCAGCCACGATCACGGGCATCTACCCGGGCTTGAAACTGCCGCGCGTTCCTGGGCATGAAGTAGTTGGCCGTATTGAAGCCTTAGGCAGCGGAGTGTCCAGATGGAAAATCGGTCAACGGGTCGGTGTCGGTTTCTTCGGCGGCGAAGACGGCGTGTGTGAACCATGCAGACGCGGAGACATGGTGCAATGTCAGAACCCCGTCATACCGGGAGTGACCGCGGATGGTGGATATGCGGAAGTGATGATCGCTGAGGCGCGCGGCATCTCTGCCGTCCCTGACGAGCTCACTTCCGTAGACGCCGCCCCTCTCCTCTGCGCCGGTATTACCACCTACAACGCTCTTCGCAACGCTGGCTTGCGCGGCGGAGATATGGTCGCCGTGCAGGGCATTGGTGGCCTTGGGCATCTTGGCGTCCAGTTTGCGCGGCACATGGGATTCCGCACTGTCGCCATCGGGAAGGGACGCGACAAGGAAAAGCTTGCGAAAGACTTGGGCGCGCACGTCTACATCGATACTGCCGTGGAGGATGCCGCAGCGGTGCTGCAGCGTATGGGCGGGGCCAAAGCGATTCTCGCAACAGCCCCCAGTGGCGGTGCTATGGGGCCACTTGTGTCCGGTCTTGCCGCGCGCGGCAAGCTCATCGTGGTGGGTGTACCGGGGGACCCAATCCAATTAAATGCGTTCCCGCTCGTCTTTGGAGGGCGATCGATCTACGGAAGCCTGGCCGGCACGGCAATCGATACCGAGGACGTCCTTGCCTTCAGCGTCCTGGAGAATATTCGCCCGATGATCGAGACACTTCCCCTCGAGCAGGCTGCTGATGCTTACGCTCGCATGATGCAAGGCAAAGCACGGTTCCGTATGGTGCTGGTTACAAAAGACGGAGCGGCATAAGTGATGCGGTCGTTCGCGGAACGATCAACACCGCTTCCTTGTCTGCAAAGGATCGCCAAAATAATCTTCCAGCCGTCTGAATCAACGGAAGAACGGGGAAACGAAATGTAATCCCGTCCGCCCGATCCATCTGTCCGAAAAGCAGACGGTCGGTTAGTGCCCTTATCAAGCGCAAATCATACAAAAGAGAGGGAATGGCGCGCCCGGCGTGATTCGAACACGCGACCCTCTGCTTAGAAGGCAGACGCTCTATCCAACTGAGCTACGGGCGCACGCGATGACTTGATTCTAAAACATTTGCCGCTTGAACGGATACGTGATTTGAGGGTTGACCGGAGCGCGGCAGTCTGGCTGCGCCCTTCCGAAGCCAAGCCGCAATCCCCTTCATCCACCTCGCACCTCCACCAGTCACGAGTCATCACCGCCCACCAGGTGCTATTGCCAAATCCCCGCCTCCCGTGTATCCTCCCATTATGACGATTTTCCCCCAGAGGAACGCGCAGCACTACATCTGTCGTATGTGCTGTATGCGTGTGTCTTCTGGCGCGGGGAGGCTGAGCTTCTAGGAATTTAAGCGAGCCTCAAGAGTTCTTCAACCCACTGCCAGAAACGAACTGGCTGGTGGGTTTTTTGTTTTTTGGAGCAAACGATTTTTAAAGTTGAAGGCAAAAGGAGAAAGCAATGTCCGACTACAAACACACCGAAGTTCTGGTTTCAACCGATTGGGCCGCTCACAATCTCAATTCCCCCAATCTCCGCCTTGTCGAAGTTGACGTCGACACCACCGCCTACGACCAGGGCCACATCCCCGGCGCCGTCGGATGGAACTGGCAAACGCAGCTCCAGGACAACATCCGCCGCGATCTGATCGATAAGTCCACGCTCGAAAAACTTCTCAGCGCCTCCGGCATTTCCAACGGCACCACCATCCTTCTCTACGGCGACAACAACAACTGGTTCGCCGCTTACGCCCTGTGGCAATTGAAATACTACGGCCACAAGGATGTTCGCCTCATCAACGGAGGCCGCAAAAAGTGGCTCGAAGAGAACCGCCAGCTTTCGACGGAAGCGACAAAGGTCACTCCGGCCTCCTATCACGTCTCTGGCACTGACGAATCCCTGCGCGCTCACAAGGAAGAAGTCTTCGCCATTCTTGATGGCCGCAAGCCCGGCCAACTCGTCGATGTTCGCTCCGTCGATGAGTTCACCGGAAAGATCATCGCCCCTCCGGGCATGACCGAAACCGCCCAGCGCGCCGGCCATATTCCCCAGGCCGCCAATATCCCTTGGGTGCAGGCTGCCAATGAAGACGGCACGTTCAAATCCTTCGACGAATTGAAAAGACTCTACGAATCCAAGGGCATTACCGGCAAAGACGAAGTCATCGCCTACTGCCGCATCGGCGAACGCAGCTCGCACACCTGGTTCGTCCTCAAGTATCTGCTGGGCTTCAACCAGGTTCGCAACTACGACGGCTCCTGGACCGAGTGGGGCAACCTCATCGGCGCCCCCATTGTCAACGAAACCCGAGCACGCGACGCTGAGCAGGCCGCCACAGCTCGCTAGTCCTCGTTGCACAATTCTGTAGTAGGGACGTGGGCTTGCCCCGCCCGTGAAAAGCGCAATGCCAGACGATCGAAAATTCGTTCGGATGCAGCTTGGAGAACAATGTCAGCCATTAACGTATTTTCTTTTCTGACTGACAACTGAGAACTGAAAACCATTCAGTCCGGTGGCGCGGTCGCCAAGTGGTAAGGCAATGGTCTGCAAAACCATTATCGGCGGTTCGATTCCGCCTCGCGCCTCCAAACTTTTTTGCCTCCATCGGGGCGATTTACGATGCCCAGCAAACTCTACGCGCTGGCCAATTCTTTCAACAGCGCCTTGCCTCTCCGAAACCACGGCCGTTCGCGCCTCTGCATGTACCGCGGCAGTGTGCGCTTCTTCGCCAGAAGCTTCTGCAACCACTCGCGCGCCTCTTCCCGCCGGTTCGCCGACTTCAGAAAACTCGCGTAGTTGAAAAGCGTCTCCGGAGTCGTCGAAATCTGCGTGACCTCCGCGAAAAGTTGATTCGCGCGTTCCAGTTGTCCCGTTCGCGCATACGCATTCGCCAGCAGTCCCGCCGCCCGGTAATAGTCGAACTTCCGGTCGCCGGCGACCACTCGCTCCAGGTCCGGAATCGCCGCAGCCAGGTCATCCAATCCCAGCGACGATTGCGCCCGCGAATAGAACGTGTAGATCGAATCGCTTCGCCCGGTGATCGCATGATTGAACGCGTCGCGCGCCTTCTCATATTGCCCTTGATCCTTGTAGAGTTCGCCCAGTTCTTCGTAATTTGCCACCGAGGGATTGTCCAGAATATCGGTTTCGACCTTTTGTATGCGCGACCTTCGCCCAAACCCCTGAAACACCCCGCGAAGAAGTCCCAGGTCCGGCAGCACTTCCGCCACGATATAAACGCTTGCCCCCAGGAAGCCGCCGAAGAAAATAATGTAGAACCAATAATTCTCCGGCCGCCGTCGCACGAAGTGCACGATCGCCAAGCCCTGCACGATGAAGCCCCACGGATAGAAGAGGTAGCTCAGCCCAAACATGGAAGACCGCCCTGTCAACAGAATCGCTTGGCTTTACCAGCGGGTCAAACGGAAACTCCGCTCCGTGCATGCGGAAGTTACTGCCTGTCTGGACGATTTATGGCCTGCTATGATGGTCCCGCATGAATCCCATCGAAACGCTCGGCCTCGCGCTCGGCGCCGGATTTTCTTCCGGCCTCAATCTTTACGCCACTGTCGCGACGCTGGGTCTTCTCCAGCGCTTCGGCGTGCTCCATTTGCCGCCCGGATTGCAGATTCTTTCCCATCCCTGGGTGTTGGGCGTCGCGATATCTCTTTATCTGATCGAATTTTTCGCGGACAAAATTCCCTACTTCGACACGATCTGGGATGCGATCCACACTTTCATTCGTCCGCCCGCCGCCGCGCTGCTTGCTTTTGCCGCCTCTGGAGGAGCCGCACCGGAATGGCGCTGGGGCGCCGCGCTGCTCGCCGGTGGAGTCGCTCTCGCCTCGCACGGCACAAAAGCCAGCGCGCGCGCCGCCGTCAATGCCAGCCCCGAGCCATTGAGCAATTGGGCATTAAGTTTTGGCGAAGACATTCTAGCCGTTTGGTTGACCTGGATGGCCACGGCCCATCCCCTTGCCACAACCATCATCGTTGCCGCACTCGTCGCGCTTTCCGCCTTCTTGCTCTACCACCTCTTCCGCTTCGCGCGCCGCGCCTTTCAGCGCCTGCTCACTTCTTAATCTCTTTGTAGGGGCGCAACATGTTGCGCCCTTTCTAGCAAGGCTGATCCCCTATTTCACGTACGTCGCCACCCAATCCAAAAATGTCTTGTACCAAAACTGCGCATTCTGTGGTTTCAAGATCCAGTGCCCCTCATCGGGAAAAACCACCAGTTTCGACGGCACTCCCTGCCGCTGCAGCGCGCTGAAAAATTCCAGCGATTGCGTGTACGGGACGCGGTAATCTCGTTCTCCCGCAATTACCAGCGTCGGCGTCTTGAATTTTCCCAGCTCCCCCGCGTACGTCACCGGCGCCCACTTCCGGTAACTTTCCGCATTCGTCCACGGCGTCCCCTGCATATCGTGCTCTTCAAACCAGAGTTCTTCCGTCGCGTACATCGCCACTTTGTCGTACACGCTAGCGTGGCTCACGATAGCCTTGAACCGCCCCGTGTGCGTCGCAATCCAGTCCGCCATGTACCCGCCATAAGATCCTCCGGCCGCGGCCATGCGTGTCCCATCGACGAAAGGATATTTTTTCAGCGTATAGTCCACGCCATTCATCACGTCGGTGTACGCTCGTCCGCCCCAGTCATTCGTAATCTCATCCGTGAATTTTTGCCCATACCCCGTCGACCCGCGCCGGTTGATCATCAGCGTCACGTATCCCGCTGCGGAAAAAACTTCGGCGTTCCACCGGTATCCCCACGCATTCGCCCACATCGTCTGCGGCCCGCCGTGCAGCACCACCAATAGCGGGTATTTTTTCGCCGCGTCAAATTTCGGCGGCCGGATCAGCATCGCCTGTACGTTGGTTCCCTCGGCCCCGTCGAACCAGAATGTTTCCGGCGTGTTCATCTCCAGCGCCGCAAGGATGGATTCATTCTGATGCGTCAGCTGCCTCACATTCGATCCGTCGCTCGCCGCCGCGAAAATTTCCGCCGGCATTGTCAGGCTCGTCCGTTCAAAAACCAGCGTCTTTCCATCCGCGCTGAACGAAATCGCGGTGTTATAGGTGTCCGCGACAATCTTTTTCGGCTCCGCCGCCGCGCGCGCCGCCATCGCATACACCGGCTGCTGCGTCTCGTTCTCCGCGGTGAAATAAATTGTCTTGCTGTCCGGCGACCAAGCCAGTTCATTCGCGCTGCGGTCAAAGCCTTCGGAGAGATTCTCGATCTTTCCGCTCTGCCGGTCGTAGAGCATCACGCGCCAGCGGTCTGCTTCGTATTCGGGCGTCAGCTGCGCGTGATAGGCGATGAATTTCCCGTCGGGTGAATACACCGGATTCCCGTCAAATCCCGGCTGCGTTGTGATGCGTTTCGCTTCGCCGCCGGCAATCGGAACGACGAACAAATCACCGTTCGTGCTGATCGCCTCCATTTTGTCCGTGACTGCGGTGAAGCAAATCTCTTTTCCATCCGGAGAAAAATTAATATCTCCCGGCCCGCTCCGCTCATCCGGCGGGACGTCGTAGTTCGCTCCTGGCGTGAGGTCTCGCGGTGCCGCGCTTCCATCCGCCGGAACCACAAACAAATGGCTGCGCTTTCCGTCATTCCAATGCGTCCAGTGGCGGTAAAGAAGATGCTCCGCCACGTGCGCTTTCACTTTGCTCTTTTCCTTCTCTTCATCTCGCGACTTATTGCACGCATCGTCTTTGCAATCTGGATAAACGGAGGAAGTAAACGCAATCGTCTTTCCATCCGGCGACCACTTCACCATATCCGCACCGGTCGAGAGTTTCGTCAGCGCGTGCGCTTCGCCGCCTTCCATCGAAAGCAAATAGACTTGCGATTCGCCGCCCCGCGAAGAGAGAAACGCCAGCGTCTTCCCATCCGGCGGCCACACCGGCGACGAATCATGCCCGCTCTGCGTCAATTGCGTCGCGGAACCGCCCGTCGTTGGCACTATCCAGATGTTGCTCGCATTGCGGTTGGCTTCCATGTCTGGCGTCGCCACCGTGTACGCCACCCATTTTCCATCCGGCGAAACCCGCGGCTCCGCAATGCGGTGCAACTTGATCATGTCATCAAAAGTGATGGGATGTTTCGCCGCTTCTTGTGCAGAAACGGACAGTCCGGCCCCAAGCAGCAACGCGCCCAAGAAACCGCACCGCAAATTGACGCCTTTCATCTCGATTCTTCTCCTGTAAAACACGGTGAGTCGCAACGTTCCTTGCAGAATCAGGCCTGGCAAAATCACGCTTTGCAGAATCACGAATGATGTCACGTTTACCTTCCAAATCCAATAGTTCGGCCCGCGGCTCACCGTTCTCGTGGATGGATTAGCGCGCAACTTGCGTGCGAGTAGCCTGCTTCCTCATGTTCGTGGATTTGTCGAGAGGTTGTCGCACCATCACCAAAGGAAGTGGCGCCAGCGCTGCACAACTCATTGCAACAGATCTATTGGGGAGAAGTGCGTCAGTTTCCGGTCAGCGCGTTATAAGGCCAACTGTTTCTTTGCCATTCCGCAATAGGCGGAGGAATAAGCACCTTTCAACTCTTACATGGCGTGATCTGCTTGAACCTGTTCATTGAGTCCAACGGCTCGCGCCTTGGCGGAAGAGATTGCTTCAGCGGCGCTTCCGCCGGCCGCCCTCGCCACTTGAATTGGGACTGGCTGCCTCTGCGACGCCGTCGACCGCGCCGACTCGCTTTCTTTCCAGAACACAAGGCCTCCCACCCGCGAGTCGAAATCAATGCACAGCATGTCGCCTGCTTTCACCTGCTCGGTGGCCAGCAGGTTCGCCAAAGGGAAAACTACGTGCCGTTCGATGGCGCGCTTCAAATGGCGAGCGCCGTAGCGCTGATCCGTGCCTTCGTACAAGAGAAAGTTGCGGCCTGCATCGGTCACGCGGAACAGAAATCGCCCGTTCTGTGTCTTCAAGACCCGCTGCTGCACTTGCCGTAATTCGATCTGCAGAACTTCCGAGAGATGCTCATGATTCAGGGGATGAAACACCACGATCTTGTCGAGGCGGTTCATGAATTCGGGCGAGAACTTCCTCCGCGCGGCTTCTACCGCAGTGCGCTTCACCTTCTCCTCAAGATTCGTCCTGGGTTTATCTCCGGGCTGGATGAACCCCATCCCGCCGTGCATCAACTCTGTGATTTCTCCGCCGCCCAGATTCGAGGTCATGAAGATCACTGTCTGGGAGAGGTCCACACGACGGTTGTCTCCCAGAGTCAAGGTCGCTTTGTCCAGCATTCCCAAGAGGAGTTGCCAGAGGGCGTCACTGGCCTTCTCAATTTCGTCGAAGAGCAGGAAACTAAGCTTCAACTTGTCAGTGTGACTCGCCGCGAGTGCTTCCTGGGTGATCAGCGGATGAGTATCGCGGTGGCCCAGGTAGCCCGGAGGTGACCCGATCAGCTTCGATATCTCATGCGAATGCTGAAATTCACCGCAATCGACCTTGATGACCGCACGGGGGTCCCCAAACAAAATCTCCGCGGCGGCTTCCACGATGCGCGTCTTTCCGGACCCTGTGGGCCCCAGAAACAAGAAGCTCCCTACCGGGCGCCCAGGCGGGTTCAAGCAGGCGCGGAAAACCTGGAACAGGTCGACCATCGCCTGCACCGCTTCCTCTTGCCTGACGATCTTCGCGCGCAACGCCTCACCAAACTCCGCCGCCTCGGAACTGCGTAGAGTCGAATCGAGAATCACCGGTTGAGTGCACATGTCACCCTCCTAACAAACGCTTCGCTTGGGAACTATTGCGGTGAGAGAGACCTGATTGGCTTTCACTCGGAGATCGTGGAAATCGTGAATGCCGGGAGTTTCCCGCACAACGGCCGCGGAGCTGCGCGGTTGCCCTTTGAGGCGCGCCTGGCGTAATTGCTTCACGCCCTTTGGACGGTGAATCTTGCGTTGTTCAAAGCGTCGCCACATGTTCTTGAACCTGCTTGGGAGGACAGAGCAACGAAGGAGCGCGGCCAAACGAGCGGGCCTTATGGCCTGGATCGCGGGCCGTTGATCCTGTATTCGGGGCCCTTGTCGCCTGGCCCTAAGCTATCTCTGCGAAGAGGCCCCTACAATCCGGCCAAGGCAGCATATCGAGCGGCGGTAAACACCGGGGCGCTGCTGCGCTTAAGACCTGCATTTTCACCCAGGTTAAGTCCTCATGATTCGCTTCTGAGAAGCCGCCGCGAACCACACCGCGATGCAAGTCTGCAAGTAGTCGCAGCAATCGGAAATCGACCCACTTGTGCCGCCTGCAATGAACAATTTCCGTTCACCAGCTTCCGCGCGTCTTGCTGCGCGCACTTGCGACTCTGCTACAATCCTTCCCCGGGCGTCTCATGCCGACGAGCAGCGGGCTTTTCCCCCGTAATTTCAAGAAAACCTATCCCATTGCCGTTCGTGGAGAGGGTTGCTGGATCGTCGCCTCCGACGGCCGCCGCTTTCTTGACGCTTCCGGCCAGGCCGCGGTCGTCAGTATCGGTCACGGAATCCCCGAAATCGGCCGCGCCATGGCCGAGCAGTCGTCGCAAATCGCTTTCGCACACACCTCGCAATTTCATACTGCTCCAGCGGAAAAACTTGCCGAGCGCCTGCTCGCGATGGCTCCGCCGAATTTCCGTAACGGTGGCCGCGTCTATTTCACTTCCGGTGGCTCCGAAGCCGCCGAAACCGCGATAAAACTCGCGCGCCAGTTTCACCTCGAAAGCGGCCAGAAGGATCGCTACCGCGTTCTCTCCCGCCGCCAGAGTTATCACGGCAGCACTCTCGGCGCGATGTCCGTCAGTGGCAACGTCGCACGCCGCGCGCCCTACGAACCGCTCATCGCGGAATGGGGACACATCGCTCCGTGTTTCTGCTATCACTGCCCTTTCGAAAAAACTTTTCCCCAATGCCAACTGGTTTGCGCCGACGATCTTCAAGTCCATTTACTCGAACACGAACCCGAGAAAGCCGCGGCCTTCATCTTCGAGCCGGTCGTCGGCGCCACTCTCGGCGCCGTCGTGCCGCCAGAAGGTTACGCCGCGCGAATCGCGGAAATCTGCCGCAAGAACGGAATTCTCCTCATCGCGGACGAAGTTATGACCGGCATGGGCCGTACCGGAAAATCCTTTGCTGTGCAGCACTGGAACATGGAGCCGGACATGATTCTGGTGGGGAAAGGAGTCGCCAGCGGGTACGCGCCGCTCGGCGCGGTTCTCGTTTCCGCGCGCGTCGTCGCGGCATTCGAACGCGGCTCTGGCGCCTTCATTCACGGCTTCACTTACCAGGCTCATCCGGTCTCCACCGCCGCGGGTAACGCCGTTCTCGACTACCTCGAAGCGCACAAGCTGTTTGATCGCGTAACTCCCGCCGCAAAAAATCTCCGCGTCGCGCTTTCCCCGCTTCAATCGCACCCGCATATCGGTGATATCCGTGGCCTCGGCCTCCTCCTCGGCGTCGAATTCGTCAAGGACAAAGCCACGCGCGAACCTTTTCTTCAATCCGAAAACATTGCGGAGAAAA